>Ga0207701_10001476_pt1 | contig 24511 bp, 19 predicted proteins | sample KBSSwiSSwithPhiX_FD_184294 | JGI IMG/M metagenome (GOLD analysis project Ga0207701, IMG submission 184294) | Switchgrass rhizosphere bulk soil microbial communities from Kellogg Biological Station, Michigan, USA, with PhiX - S5 (SPAdes) (version 2) | ecosystem: Environmental > Terrestrial >... | reverse complement strand
ATGTTCACCGGGATGGTGCTGGCGCTCCAGTCCGGGTTCACGCTGGATCAGTTCGGCGCCCGATCGATGGTCGGCCGCCTGGTCAGCGCCTCGATGGTCAAGGAGCTCGGACCGGTGCTCACCGGGCTGATGGTCGCCGGGCGGGTCGGGTCCGGGATCGCCGCGGAGCTCGGATCGATGACGGTGACCGACCAGATCGCCGCGCTGCGGGCGCTGGGCACCGATCCGATCCGCAAGCTGGTGCTGCCGCGCGTCCTGGCCGGGGTCGTCATGGTGCCGCTCCTGACCGTCATCTCCGGCGGAGTCGGGATGATCGGCGGCTGGATCGTCACCGTGACCCAGTTGAAGGTCGCCTCGTCGGTCTACTGGAACGCGGTGGTGCAGGGGCTCTTCATGCAGGACGTCTGGATGGGGCTGATCAAGCCCTTCTTCCTGGGGTTCGCGATCGTCAGCATCGGCTGCCACGTCGGCATGCGCACGACCGGCGGGACCCAGGGTGTCGGCCGCGCCACCACCAATGCCGTCGTGGCGAGCTCGGTGGCGGTGATCGCCGTCGACTTCCTGGTCACCAAGGTCCTCATCGTCTTGATGTATTGATGGCCGTGCACGATCAAACGCAACGCAATCCGCTGCTCGACGAGGCGCTCGGCCACGGCGGGCCGATCGTCGTGTTCGACAAGGTCAACCTGGCGTTCGACGAGAAGGTGATCCTGCGCGAGGTGAGCTTCACGCTCCAGACCGGCCACACGAAAATCTTCCTGGGCGCCAGCGGCGCCGGCAAGTCGACCATCCTGCGCCTGATGCTCGGCCTGCTCAAGCCCGACGCGGGCGAGATCTTCGTCAACGGTGAACGGGTCGACAACATGTCGGAGGATCAGTTGATGGCGGTCCGGGCTGACCTCGGCATGGTGTTCCAGGAAGGCGCGCTGTTCGACTCGCTGACCGTGCGCGAGAACGTCGGCTACAAGCTGTACGAGGAGCTGCACTGGCCGCTGGACGAAGCGGATGCCCGGGTCGAGGAAACGCTCGGCTTCATCGGCCTCGGCGAGTTCATCAACCGGATGCCGTCGGAGCTGTCGGGCGGGCAGCGGCGGCGGGTGGCGATCGCGCGGGCGATGGCCGCCAAGCCGCGCATTCTGCTCTACGACGAGCCGACCACCGGCCTCGATCCGATCACCGCCCTCACGGTGGACGAGGAGATCATCAAGCTGCGCGACCTCGAAGGGGTCAGCTCGATTCTCGTCACCCACCAGCTGCGCGACGCGTTCTTCGTGGCCGAGCACACCGCGCGCCGTGACGGGAACGAGCTGGTGTTCGAGAAGGCCGAGGGCCGCAAGGCGGATGAAGCGGAGTTCATCATGCTGAAGGAGGGTCTCATCAGCTTCGAAGGCAATGCCTCGGAGCTGCGCGAGGCGGCCGCGAAGGACCCGTACATCCAGGCGTTTCTCTCGTAGACGAAAGCACCCACCTTATGCCTCGAACGCGCTCACTGGCCTGGTCGGAACTGAAGATTGGCATCGTTGCGGTCACCGCCCTGGCGCTGGCTGTGTTGATCATCCTCGCTGTCGGCGGCGCCGCCGGGTTCTCGTGGCAGCGCTATCACCTGGTCACCAAGTTTCCCGACGTCAAGGGATTGAAGAGCGGGGCCGTGGTGCGGGTCGCCGGCGTGGAAATCGGCAAGGTGACCGATGTCCGCTTCGTCGGCGCCGAAGTCGAGATCGCGATGGAGGTGCGCGACGACATGCAGTCGCGGATCACCACCGAGTCGCGGGCCTCGATCGGATCGCTGAGCCTGCTCGGCGAGCCGGTGATCGACATCAGCCCATCCACCTCCGGCACGCCGCTGAAGGATCACGATACCGTCCTTGCCGGTCGCACGCCGGGCCAGCTGTCGGACGTGGCGGAGAGCGCGACCCAGTCGCTGGGCCAGATCAACGGGATGCTGGCCGACCTGCGCGCCGGCAAGGGCACGGTCGGCAAGCTGTTCACGGACGACGACCTGTATCGTGAGATCAACGCTTTCGTCGTCTCGGCGCAGCAGGTCGCGGGCACGCTTAGCAACGGCAACGGCACGCTGGGATTGCTGATCAAGGACCCGGCGGCCTACAACCGGTTGAACGGCGCGCTCGGGAACCTGCAGCAGATGAGCGATCGCATCAACGCCGGCGAGGGCAGCCTCGGGCGCCTGCTCAAGGATGATGCGTTGGCGACGTCGTTGACCGCGACGAGCGGGAATCTGGAGCAGGTCACCGGAAAGCTGAATCGGGGCGAGGGCACGGCGGGCAAGCTGATCACGGACAAGGAATTGTACGATCGCTTCAATTCGTTTGCTGCTCGGGTCGACCGGCTGGGCGAGGCGCTCGAGAAGGGACAGGGGTCAGCTGGTCAACTGCTGCACGACAAGCAGTTGTATGACAATATGAATGCCGCTTCGAGCGAGTTGCGCGCGCTCATCGGAGACATTCGCAAGGATCCGCGCAAATACCTCAACATCCGGGTCAGCATCTTCTAGAGCACGGGGGAGGAGGCAGCGATGAGGGACGACGGGAACGGAGCGGCAACCGTCATCGTGGCGTTCGTACTGGGTGCGCTGACCGGTGCGGCGGTCGCGTTGCTGATGGCGCCGGCCCCCGGCGACGAAGTGCGGCGGCTGCTCGCAGAAAAGGCGCGTGATGGCCGCGAGAAGGCCAACGAAGCGGCGCGTCAGGGGCGTGAGTTCATCAACCGCCAGCGTGAAACGCTGAGCACCGCGGTCGAACGCGGGCGCGAAGCGTACGAGCAGGCGCGCAGTGGGGCGGCGCCGGCGCCCACTCCGGCGTCGCCCGAGGACCGCCTGTGAACCTGAGCGAGGTGTTCCTCGGGATCATCGCGCTCGCCACGCTGGCGATGGCCGTCCTGCAGATCGGGGCGGCGCTGGCGGTCAGCCGCCTGGCACGTGACGCGCAGAAGACGTTCACGTCCGTGCAGGACGATGTGAAGCCGCTCATCGCGAAGGTCTCCGCGCTGGCCGACGAAGCGAACAAGACGGCGAGCCTCGCCAAGGTGCAGGCCGAGAAGATCGACGTGCTGGTGACGACGCTGACGCGCCGCATCGACGAGACCTCGGTGGTCGTCCAGCAGGCAGTGATGACCCCGGCGCGCGAGGGGCTGGCGATCCTCGCCGCGGTCCGGGCCGGCCTCGGCGCGCTCCGCGGCTTCCGCGACATGGCTCCCGGCCAGGGCCGTCACGCCGAAGACGAGGATCCGCTGTTCATCGGCTGACGTCGTAAGACCGTCTCATTCCCAGCGCCCCCTGCCACCGTCCGCGGTCCTCTCTGGTCGCCAGTTCCGCCACTTCCGATCTGACGAACGCGTTAACGCGCTGACGGGCAAAGCGCGGCGCCCCGTCCGCTCGGGCCCGCGCCTGATTGACGCGGCCGAGCTAAGGTGCTACAACCGAGCTCTCTCTCACTTCAACGAGGTGCTCATGCGCACGTCACTCACCCGGTGTGGGACATGTGTCTCCCTGGCGGTTGTGTGTTCGTTGGCAACCGTCCTTCCTGTTGCGGCCCAGGCCTCGCGCTCCGCGGAGGCGGCCAAGCAGCTGGCCCAAACGCTCGATGCCTCGAAGCTCGAGGCGATCGCCGCCGCGGATCCGGCGGATCCGCAGGCATTCGTCGCCGCCTTGTATTTCCAGGGCAGTCAGCTCCTAGTGGTATCGGCCAAATATGCGGCGCCGCCGCTTCTGGTCGCCAAGATCAAGGAACAGAACTATCGGGACGTCTACATCGACCTGAGCTCGGCGTCGGTGGCCGGGTCGAAGGTGTTCGTGATCGATGCCGGCGTTGACGGCCTGGCGCCGAAGCCGGGCGACAACGGCGCGGACAGTTACGAGAATGGCACCAAGCAACTCCAGTTCGATGGCGACTGGAAGAAGGCGAAGATCTCCGAGGACGAGTACATGAAGGGCTTCGCCGAGGCGGACCAGCGCTACGCCAAGATGCTGGCGCTGCTGGAGGCGCAGGCCAAGACGGTGAAGGGCGGTTCGTAGCGTCCGGGGGCCAGAGTGGGGTACACTGACCGTTCCTTGGCAGTCGGGCGCTTGGCTCAGCGGTAGAGCACCGCCTTCACACGGCGGGGGTCAGTGGTTCGAATCCACTAGCGCCCACCAACTAACGGATTCCAGGATAAGCACTTAGCGGCGCGGCCCCGAGAGGGGCCGTTGTCGTGTACAGGCTCTCGGGGGTGCATTTCGGAGCCTCACAGCTCAACGTCTCCTCCACTGACGACGGCGTGGGCCGTTCAGTCGGACTCGCCGGGTTCTGTGCCCCTAGTTGTCGGTTTTCCACGCGGCATCCAGTTTAGTTGGGAAAATTCATTGGACGAGGACCTCAGCGCGTTCCGAAGTGTTGCGCCCGCCGCGCGGAACGCCGGCAGCGCAGGTTGCGAACGGGTAACCCCTGCCCGGTGGCACAAACAGCAGTTGCTCGGCCCAACCATGCGTAATCGAGGTGGTATCAGTCAACGCGGAGCAGCCGACGTGGGCACGCCCACTGTCACCTGAACCTCGTACGCGACCTCGTCTTGACGTTTTCGGACTGTCGAGACGTATCGGTGCCCTGAGCCCATCGTTTTCTGCGTGGACACCGAGCACAGCTCGGATGTCCCCGACGGGCCTGCCTGGTGAGCCGCATTTTCGCGAGTTGGAACCAGCTGGACGGGTGGTTACGGCAGGTCGATAGGACGCAGAGGGTTCCGTGAGTCGGGCGGGCTGCGCCCGGCCGGGCGATCACCTGGTTGCGGATGCCGGGACGGACCGGAGCAAGCACAGCAGCAAAATGCGGCGGCGTTGTGGGTTCCGGAAATTCTGGCCACCTCGGCATCCTGATCTGATTCGTCCTTCAGCGCGTCGTCAAGCCTCAGATGGAGCGTCCGGATGGAGGGGCCGTCGAGGCGTATGAGGCGGCCGCGCTCGAGGACGCGATCGATGATCGCCTGCCCGAGATCCTCGTCATGCAGCACGCCGCCCCATGCCTTCAGCGCTTTGTTGGTCGTGAAGATCATCGAACGGCGACGGCGATGCCGCTCGTTGACGACGTGAAAGAGCATGTTCGCTGCGTCGGTGCCGTGCGTGAGATACCCGACCTCGTCGACCACCAAGACGGCTGGATGCGTGTAGGCCTGGAGCGCCTGGGCGAGTTGCCCCTCACGAAAGGCCGCGGAGAGATCATCGATCAGGCTGGCGGCGGTCGTGAAGAACGCATCAAAGCCGTTCTGAATGGCGCGATACGCAATGGCGACCGCCAAGTGCGTTTTTCCCCGCCCGGATTTGCCTGAAAAGATCACCGATCGCCCGTCGGTGACGAAGTCGGCTGCGAGCGCGGACCCGAGCATGTGCAGCCGCAGGGTCGATTGATGCAGGAAGTTGAAATCGTCGATCGTCTTCAGAAACGGAAAGTGCGCGGGGCGCGTTAAACGCCCGAGCCGCGTCTGCTGCCGATGCGCGATCTCCTCGGTGATCAGCAGGGTCAGAAAGTCGTGGTACGACCACGCGTCGCGCTCGGCGCGTTGCACGAGGTCGCGCCAGACGCGCCGGGCATTGGCCAGATGCAGCCGTTTGAAGAACGCATCGAGGTCCTGATCGGGCGCGATCATGATCCGCCTCCGACGCGGCGCGATCGTACCGCCGGGCTCGGGTGCGTCCAGGTGCTCCGCTGCGCTCCGCCCCAGCGGGCGCCGTCGGCGACCTGGACCCGCCCTCCGCGCGGCCGCTGCGTGGCCGCGAGCGTCGGCGGCCGGTCTGCTCCCGGGTCAAACGGCAGACTGGGGCTGACGTCGCCGAGATAATGCGCAATGTACTCGGCACCAATGGCCTGTTCGGCGAGGCCGCGTTCGAAGGCCCGGCGCAGGGCCGCATCGCCGTGCGTCTGCAGCAGCCCGTGCAGCCGTTCGACATCACCAATCCAGATCTGGGGGCGCCGATGAGTGAGCTCGGTGAGGTAGGCCGGGGCGGCGGGACCGAGATTGAGCAAATGCTGCCGCTGGAGGTATCGCCGCGCCCGCTTGCCTGAGACCGCGGCGACCCGCTGGGCGCGATGCTCGGGCAAGATCGAGCCGTCGCCGGCCGCGAATTGCCGCGCATGGTCGGCACTGAAGCGACCGGCGACAATTCGGACGCGTGCGCGATAGAGAAACAACGTCCCCGGCAGACCGATGGCCTCGGGCGGCATCGAGTACGGATGCCCATCGTGGATGACCACGCCCATCGGACTGACGCCGATCGGAATCCGCAGCGCGAGGTCCGCCGGGGCGATCCGTAACGGCCGCAACCGCGCCCGCTCCTCCACGATCCGCTCCGCGGGCGGCACGCCCGTGGCGCGTGACGGCCGGACGGTATTCGCTTCGGTGAGCCAGGTGCTCCAGATCGGCCCGATCGAGGAAGCGCCGCTGCTTGAAGAACGAGCCTTTCACCCAGCCGACCAGATTCTCGACGCTCCCTTTCTCTTGCGGTCGATAGGGCCAGCACACTTCCACGCCGAGGCCGAGATCGAGCGCCACGCCGGCAAAGGTGGCATTCCACTCGGTGACCACGCCATCGCGACCCCACTTGAGCGCCACCGTCTTCGGCCGATCGAAGACCGCCACCAGCGGAATGCCGCCGAAGGCGGCGATGTGATCCACCAACGCGCGCACCAAGGCCTCGACCTGCTGGTCGGGCACCACCGTCACCTCGGCCCAGCGGGAGTACTTCAGACGCGAGGCAAAGAAGTGCACGATCTCCTCCGTCTCGTTCTGATAGCGCACGCGCACTTCGCCGAAATCGTGCTGCGAGAATTCGCCCGGCAGCCCTTCGAATCGGACCAGCGGCGTCACGACGCGCGTACGCAGTGTCTGCGCCAGGGCATAGACCGCGCTCTTCCCGCCGGTGTACCCGGCCTGCCGTGCCCGATGGAGCAATTCCACCGTCCGGACCGTGGGCTCCTCGGTCAGCGCCTGCACGAGCACCGCGCGATACGCCTCCGCCCTCGAGGGGCGCCCGACCCCCCGGCGCGCCCGCTCCGCCGTGTTATCGATCGTCGTGATCGCGCTTTCCGCGGCGATGCGCCGCACGGTCCGCACGGACACGCCGCTCAGGGCGGCGATCTGCTTCCACGTGTGCCCCGCCCGCCGAAGCACCTGCACCTCGTGTCGCTTGAGCATCTCGATCATCGTTCCCTCGCCGGAGATGGAATCTCCGTCGATTGTCTGGCCCAGTCGGGCTACCGGCAGGTGGCCAGAATTTCCGGAAAGGAGGTGGTCAGAATTGTCGGAACCCGCAGGCGTAACAGCGACGCGACGGAATGACGTGTGGATAGTGGCGCCTGCGAGTATGAGGCACCGCCGGTAACCAGGACTCGACGGCGGGGACAGCCGCCACGGATCGCACTGCAAGTAAGTGTCCCCTCGACTGGAACGCAACGGCGGTCAACGTTCGGAAGCGCCCTCTGATTGCGTCGAGCCCCAGTTCCGAACCTTGGTGAACCTCAGCCGGACCGAGCCTAAACGAATCGACGTACCGTCGACGAGTGGAGTAGCCGAGGTGACGCGTCGATCCGACACGAACGTGCCGTGTTTGCTCTCGAGATCCTCGATGCTGGCGTCGTTACCCACGATTGTGATCCGCGCGTGCCGTCTCGAGACATCGTGCGCGTCCAGGAACAGCTCGAGATCGGGATTCCGGCCCAGCACGTACTCCCCATCGGTCAGCGTGGCGCGTCCTCCGGGCCACGCGAGCCGGAAGCGTGCGCTGGCTGGGGACATCGGCGCGCCGGCGGCAGATGCCGGCGATGTCGAATGCCGGAACGCATAGCCGAACTTCGGCACCGTACGGACGAACTGCGGGTGAGTCGCGTTGTCGCCGAGCGCTTGCCGGATCTCGGCCACAAGATTCACGAGGTTCTTGTCGAGCACAAAGGTGTCGGGCCACAGCCGTTCCTGCAGCGCGGATTTCGACAGCGCTTTGGGCCTGTCGACGACGAGCGCTTCGAGCAGCTGATAGGCCTTTGGCGAGAGGGGGACGGATTCGCTGCCGCGTCGCAGTTCGCGGGTCTCGGGATCGAGCACGAAGCTGCCGAACGCGACCGCCGTCACTTCAATCCCTCGACCACGAACAGCTCCGAGAGGATCCGCACGTAATCGTGGCAGTAGGACGTGCCGTCCGGGGTGACCAGAATTCGTATGACCGCCTCGATGCCAGCCGGATCCGCCGGCTCGATCGTTTTCCACCATTGGCGATCACCCGTCGCCGTGTTCACACGGTCTACTGTTGCCGGCCACGCACCGGCCCGCCGGACAAACAGGACCGATCCATCAGGGCTCCATTGCAGCGGCTCGTCATCCGGATCCAGAGAGGCCAACGGGATCGGCGCGCTGCCGTCGACGGCGAACTTGACCACCTGGTGCGCGGTTCTGCCGACCACATAGCGGCTGTCAGGAGTCGCCAGTCCTTGCGTGCCGACGTCCTCGGGAGAGATGGCGCGAATTGATCCGCCGTCGATGTCCTGAACATAGATCTTCCGACGGCGGTCCTTCTCCCTTCCGGAGAACACGAGCTGTCGTCCGTTGGGGAGAAAATTGGCTTCCCCACGGGCCACCAGCGGGCCCGGCGGCAGCGTGGTGGCCGATCCCGGCCCGGTCGGCATGAGGATCCAGTGCTGACGGGTACCGACCGGGGTTGCGAGAACCCACTTTCCGTCCGGCGAGAGATCTTCGCCAAATCCATCGCCCAGTCGGATGGCGTCCGCACCGTCGGTCTTGCGCAGGTAGATCGAACCCTTCGTCCCGGCACCTCTGAGCACTTCGCTGAACAGAACGGAGCCGCCATCACGCGACAGCGCCTCTGGCGCTGACCCATCGAGCCATGAGAGCTCTCTCGGTTGAACTTCCCCTGGTGGGACACAGACGCACCCCATCCTTGCGACATCAGTCGCGATCAGGGCACGCCCATCGTGAAAGACGTCGAGGATCGACAGCCCGGTCCCCACTGAGGAAGACAGCACGCGCTCCTTGCCGCTCAGCGAGACGGCGCGCAACGTCCATAGGGACGTATCGTTGCGGTGGCGATTGGCCGTGAACCACACCTCATCACCGGACGGGGACCACGCAAGGGCGATCTTGTCTCCCCATCCGGAGGACAGCGTCGACTTCACCCCGGAGCGATCGAGCACGACGATCGACGACCCGTCGACGAGCGCGAGTCTCTGGCCGTCCGGCGCGATCCGCACAGACTTGAACTGGTGCTGCCCGTGAATGGTGTGGCCGAGAGGAAACTCGAGCCGGTCACGCCGAATAACGGCGAGCTCGTCGCTGCCCGGCCGCCAGTCGGCCGCAATGACGTCATCGAGCATCTCGCGAGGCTCGCCTCCGGTCAGTGCAACCCTGGCAAGGGTCCCGTCACGTGCGGGCAAGAACGACCGCACGGCGTCATGACGTCCGCGGAGAAAGATCAACTCGCCGCTTGATGACACGCCGAGCAGCCTGGCGTCAGTGATGTTGAGCGGACGCGATTCAGGACTGCCGCGCCGGGTCATGAACAACGCGTAGGGGCGGCCGTTCCACGCGGCGCTGTAGATGACGGTTTCTCCGTCCGGTGCGAATCGTGCCGCGGAGACCGTGCCATTCCTGAACGTGATCGGAACGAACTGGGGTGCCGCCGCGGGTGTTCGACCGACGACGCCGCCGGCCATCAGCATCCACAAGACGACGGCGCCAGTGGCGGCACTGATGGCCAGTCGCGCCGCCGCCGTGCGGTTTGAGGTCAGCCGCTTCATGGCCTCGTACGATTGCCTTCCGCGTCCGTCGCTGTCACCTCTGCTCCAGCGCAGCGCGGCGGCAAGGTCCGCGGCGTTCTGCCAGCGGTCGTTCGGATCCTTCGCGAGGCACTTCTGGACGATGCGATCGAGGCTGGCAGGAGCTCCGTCGCGAAGCGACGGCAGCGGCTGCGGAGCGTGGGTCAGGATGGCCGCCATGAGGCTCGCGCGACTGCGCCCGGCGAAGGGCGGCCGTCCGGCGCACATCTCGTACAGAATCACCCCCAGTGCAAAGATGTCCGTGCGCGCATCGGAGTCGAGGCCTTCCACTTGCTCCGGCGCCATATACGGAACGGTGCCGAGCACCGTCCCGTACTCGGTCAGTTCGAGGCTGTTCGTCGATCGCCCGACGGTCTCCCCCTGCTCGAGGTCCCGCAGTTGTGCGAGCCCGAAATCGAGCAGTTTCACTCCGCCGCCGGCGAGCATCACGTTGCTCGGCTTGAGATCGCGATGCACCACGCCTTTCGTGTGGGCGGCGTCGAGAGCGTCGGCGATGTCAGCGGCGAGCGCCACTGCACGATCGACGGGAACCGGACCGCTCTCGAGACGTTCGGCGAGCGTCTCTCCCTCGAGCAGCTCCATCACGAGAAACGGCACGCCGTTGACTTCGCCGACGTCGTGAATGGTGCAGATGTGCGGGTGGGTGATCCGGGCGACCGCTCGCGCTTCCCGCTGAAATCGTTCCAGCTGCCGCGCCGTCCCGTGTCGCGACGACGTCAGGATCTTGACCGCCACCGACCGCTCGAGTTGCGAGTCCCGGGCGCAGTAGACCTCGCCCATGCTTCCCGCGCCGACTGGCGCCAGGATCTCGTAACGGCCAATGCGATCTCCGACGGACAAGGACATCAGCGCCACAAGCCGAGAAACGGCACCCATTGTACGCTCCGCGCGGGAGGCCGGCCCTGCCCGGATCCTGCCGTTTTCCTGCCGCAGGCTTGCGACTTCGCGGCGCGCGCCTGGTACGTTACGCGCCTCAGGATCAGGAGGCGACATGGACCGCACAAATCATCTGCAGGCCGCGACCAGGCGCATGACCGCGAGGACAATCGCGGCCCTCTGCGGGATCGCCGCCGTGACGGCCGCCACCTGGCTGGCGTGGACGAGTCCGGGTGGGATTCGGGTATCTCCTCTGCTCGTCTCAGCCGCTGAGCTCGGCCAGGGTCAGCGCCTCTTCGACCATGAGACCTTCGGCGGCAACGGCCGGACGTGCCGCACCTGCCATTCTGGGGACGACGGCACCATCGACCCGGCAGAAGTGATCGAGCGCCTGTCGCAGAATCCGTCGGATCCGCTCTTCAGTCACGATGGGCTCGACGACTTCATCAGCGGCACCAGCCGGATTACGGCTCACGCGACGATCCTGATCGAACGCGACCTGCCGAACGGCGTGACTCTCGTCGATGACCCGTCAGCCACCTCCGTCGTCCTTGCCCGCGGGGTTCCGAGCACGGTCAACACGCCGGCCCTCGATCCGGCCTTGATGTACGACATGCGGGACCCGGACCTGGAGAATCAGGCGTCGGGTGCCATCAGTCGGCACGCACAGGCGACCATCTCACCGACGGCGCAGCAGCTCCAGGCCATCGGGAACTTTCAGCGAACGGACAACCGCTTCTTTTCGAGCAAGGCGCTGAAGGCGTTCGCGGAGGGGGGCCCGGCTCCCGACTTGCCCCAGGGGCACACCGCGTCCGAGCGGCGCGGGCGGGAGTTCTTCGTCGATGCGCCATGGGACCCGCCGAGCAAGAAAGGGGTGTGCGCCCTGTGTCACAGCGGGCCGATGCTGAACACGGCAAATGAGTTCACCACGGTGCCCACGGGGGCGCCGCCTGGCTGGCGCGCGTTCGACATCGGGGTGAGCTCGCGCAACCTCATGAACAACCCGGTCCGCACGTTCGCGGTCACCGATCCGTGCAACAACACCATCGTGGTGGAGTCACCGGATCCCGGAATCATGATGACCGACGTCTACAACATCCCGATGCTGGCGCAATTCCTTCCGCCCAAGGAGTCCTGCATCCTCCATCCCGGGTTCTTCGCGAACATGTTCAAGACGCCGCAGCTCCGCGGCGTGAGGTTTACGGCGCCGTACTTCCATGACAACTCGGCAAAGGACCTCGAGGCGGTCCTGGAACAGTACGCGTTCATGTTCACCTCAAACTCAGGCTTTCCGCTCACCGATTCAAATATTCTCCTGACCGAGCAGGACATCAAGGACATCATCGCGTTTCTGCGCCTTCTGTGATCGCCATCGTCACCAGACGCGACACGCCCGCTGTCGCGGCACAGCCGCGAATGTGAGTGTCTGCAATCTGGTGACTCACAATCGAATCCGTCGCTGACATCGTCCCGACGTCGACAACGAGGCGTCTCGCGCGTCATTTTGCAGGAGGGAGCCATGAACGGACGCACTGCAGTTCTTCGTTCGGCGATGGTGCTTCTGGCACTCTCGATCTCCACTGGAAAGATCGCCGGCCAGGCTGACTCGCTTCGACCCGCCCCAGCGGTACTATCTCGCGCTAGGCGATTCTGTGGCCTTTGGTTTTCAGTTTGTCAAGTTCAACGCAAACTTCCCATCCGTGCCGGCTTCGACGTTTTCCACCGGCTACGTCGATGATTGTTCTGGCATGCTTCGGGAGATCCGTCCTGGTATCGCGACGCTGAATTACGGATGCCCCGGCGAAACCAGCGCGACATTCATCCACGGCGGGTGCTTCTACACGGCCGCTGGTTTCCCGCTGCACGATCCCTACGATGGCTCGCAGCTGTCGGCTGCACTCGCATTTCTCCGCGCCCATCGCGGACAAGTCAGTCCGATCACGATCAACATCGGCGTGAACGATCGCAATGACTTGAGCACCTTGTGCGGCGATGACGTGTCCTGCTACTTTGCGAGCGGACCGGCGATCTTGGACACGCTCGCGACCAATGTGCATTACATCCTGAGCCAGCTCAGGGCGGCCGCACCCGCCGCAGAGATCATCACGTTCACGAACTACGACGTAGCGTTTCTGTCTGACGCACGCTTCCTGCAGCTCACACAGGCCTTCAATTCAGCGATTATCTCCACGGCGGCCTCATCCTCGGTGCGAGTGGCGGATGTCGTTGGCCCCTTCAACGACGGCCCCCAGCCTGCGACGATATGCGCCCTGACGTTCGTCTGCACTCCGTTACAGGACGGCCATCCTACCGACGCGGGTTACGAGATGATCGCCCGACAGATTTGGGCTGCGTCGGACTACGACAGATTGCGGCCGTGAAAGGCCATCCCTTCCAGAGCGCTGCATAAAGACGCGCCTCGTCGGACAGGTACGGGCTCAGAACGGGACTAATTTGGGATCCGCTGCGCGGTTCGCGGCCAAGGCCCGGACGGAGCTTGCGAAATGTTGACAGCCGTCGCCTGACGCTCGCCTCCAGAATCCTCGTTCTGACCGAGGATGTGACCGGTGTTTCACCGCCTTGCGGTCGAGCGTCGCTTGCCCGGTCCATCTTGCCCGGAGGATCCGACGTACATCGCACGGAACGACGACGACCCTAAACCGATTCGTTGGGGGTTTCGAACCTCGCGCACCGCATTACTATTGATTCAGCTGTAACAGTCCGTCTGAACCGACTTTCGCTTCCATTGTTGGAGGTCCTGTCGAAGGCTGAATCCGACTACACGACGCCGAGGTCGAAGGCCGAGAAGTGGTGAGCCAAATTTTTCGCCGGTTGGAACGAAATCGACCAAGGGATGAGGCGGGTCGCCGATGTTCGGATCGTGGCCTGAGCCGGGTGGGCTATTGTCGGCCGTCCTCCTCGGTGTGGTATCAGAATAAGCCCTACGGAGGTGTCCGATGATCGTACGAGCGTCCGCGGTCCAAGTCGTTGCCGCCGCCCTGCTCGCGCCTCCCGCAGCCGCAGCGATCTATGGCGCGGGCTTACCGGCCTTCGCGGCCATTGCGACAGCCGTTGCAGTTCTTGTGGTGGGAATAGGGTGGGCCATGCGCGGGCATGGGGCGAACCTCGAAATGTCGAGGACCGGCTTCGCGGGATGGATACTTCTTGCAACGCTTGCGCTCGCGCAGAACGTTCGCGTGTCGTGGTATATGGCCGACGCCACACGACTGCTCTCCACAGCGCTCCCAAACGGCTTCGTCACCGTTCATGAGTGCCTTTCCGGCTACACGGAGGCGACACGTCTCGCCTTGGATGGCCGCGAGAACGTCTACGATGACATCAACTACAAGATGCCAGACGGTGGACCCAAGTATGTCGTGCGCCGCAACGGAGTAGCCGAGACCTACGACGACGCTCGCATGCGTGGATTGTTTGACGGTGGCGCGGTGCCGCGCGTTGCCGTCGTCCACGTGGATGAGTACGAATACCCGCCGCCCTTTCTCCTGCTGCCGTACGCGATGGGCCGGCCTTTAGAGCATGATTTGTTTCGGATTCGGGGGCCATGGTTCGCGCTACAGGCGTTCCTCTTGTGGATCGCATTCCTCATCTCGCTCGGCTGGCCGAACCGCGACCTCCCGACGCGAGGACTCGCGTGGCTGCCCGCTGTCTGGCTGGCTCCGCCGACATTGGTGGGGCTCCAATACGGCAACTTCCAGACCGGGGTTATGGCGATGAGTGTGATCGCGATGGCTGCGTTCGCGCGGCGGCGCAACGTCGTCGGAGGCGTGCTGCTTGCGTTCGCTACGCTCGGCAAGCTGTTCCCCAGTGTGCTCCTGGCCGTCCTTATTGCGCGGCGTCGCTGGCGGGCCCTTGCGCTGACCGTTGCCTGGCGCTGGTGTTCGTCGCGCTGACGCTGATGGTGTTCGGGCGCAAACCGTTTGACGATTTTCTCTCGTACCAGATCCCGGCGATCGCGAGCGGCGCCGCGTTCAGCTTCAACGACAAGCCGCAGTGGATTCCCACGAATTACGGCGTCTATGCGCTGGTCGCCAAGATGAGGCTGCTCGGGTTTGGCGGCATGGGGCACGAGACGGGCACCGTCGTGGCGTCGGCGTACGGTGCCGTGCTAATGGTCCTCGTCGTCGTGCTGCTCATCCGAATCGCGATTCGCGAAAGGAACACGGGGCGCTCAATTCTCGAGTCACCGCTCGTGTGGTTGTCTCTCTTGAATCTGGCCGCTCTTCGCAGTCCGTACGTTGGCGATGGATATGCGCAGGTCGGCACGCTATGGCTGGTGGCTCTGGTAGCCTCGCAGCACCGTCGAACGCGTGTCCAGCTGCTGGCAATTGCCGTACTGTTCACGTTGTGGGCTGTCACGCTCGAGGGATTTGCTCCCTCGCGTCCGCCCGCCTGGATGATCGCGTTCTCAATCGTCACGCAGGTCGCCCTCATTGCCTTCAACCTGGCGATATGGCTGTACACGGTCAGGTCACCGATAGGCGAGCGCCCCGTTGTGTCCGACAATCGGATCGACGATTCCGTGCCGAGATCGAGCTGATGCCAGTGGTCGGTCCAGCAATCTGAGCGACGCCTGCCCTGTGATTCGCGCGCGGCCGGCGTCTTGCCGAACGTGGGCCTCTGGTCTCGGCGTCGCGTTCTCGAGATAGGGATCGCCGATTACCTCGGTGCAAGGGACGGCTTTCAGAGAACGCGTGCCGTTTGGCGCAGGCCAGCTGCAACGCTACGGAGGACTCGGCGCCGCTCTATGCGGCGAGTCGGTCGTAGTACTTCAAGAGCCCGCCCAACCGCGCCCGACACGCGATCCGCCCGTCGCCGCGAGCCGTCCTCTCGACGGGGAAGAGCAGCCGGTTGCTCAAGCCTTGATGGTTGCGTTCGTGATGATAGTGCTCGACGAATTCGTGAACGACGTTCCGGAGCGAGCGTTCGCCCACGAGGATCAGCTGATCGAGACAGGATTCCTTGGTCGTCCGCACGAAGCGTTCCGCGTAGGCATTGAGATTGGGCGAACGGGGCGGCAGGCGGACGGTTTCGACGCCGGCCGCTGACAACGTGTCCGCAAACGCGTCAGTGAACCGCGGGTCGCGGTCATGGAGGAGGAACCGCTTCCCGCGGAGGCAGCCTGCATCTGGATCGGTGAGCTGGCGACCGCACTGGACCACCCAGGCGCTGTCCGGCTCGCGGACGATGCCGGCGATCTCCACCCGTCGCGTGGCCAGGTCAATCACGAACAAGACCGCGAAGCGCGTCAGCCCACCAGCGGTCCAGACTTCGACCGAGAAGAAATCCGCAGCCGCGAGCACGCCGTGATGCCTGCGGAGGAACTCCTGCCAGGTCGTCCGCCGCTGTCGCTCAGGCGCCGGCTCGATCCCGTGCCGTTTCAGAATGCGGGCGATGGTGCCTCGGCTCACTTGGTGATCGAGGTTGGCGAGCGCCCCTTGGATCCGGGTATAGCCCCACGAGCGGTTCTCCGTCGCCATTCGGACGACCCACTCACGAATCTCCGCGGCGATCGGTGGCCGCCCCCGACCGCGGCGCTGGTGGCCGTCGTACTTCCGAGCGATCAGCGTCCGATGCCAAGCCAGCAGGGTGTCCGGGGTCACGATGGACCGCAGCTCCTCGAGCACGCGTCGGCCCAGTACGCGGGCCTTCGCGGCCAGGCGAATCCGCTGATCGTCGGTGAACCGGAGCCGCCGCGGTCCCAGCTGCTCGCGGAGAACGCGATTCTCCTCTTGCAGATAGTCGATGACGTCGCGCTGTTGCTGGTTGATCCAGCCGGCCAGCGTGACCAGAAGGAGCCGGAGCGGATGGCACAGTGGAACCACGGCCGCAGGGTATCAGAGCCGCAGGCGGCTCGCGTCGAGCCCATTCGGGCTGCAACGGCGCCGGTCAGGGCGGGTGTCGGCGCCTCGATCTAGTTATTGGACACTACGGGAGCCATTTCTCGTGCAGCACCTGCACGATCCTCGGCGACAGTGGGGCTCGACGCCCTACGGCACCGCGATTGTCAGCAACTCGTTCGTCTTCAACCAAACGGAGACGTCGGGCAGCATCTGGCTGATCTATCCCGGGCCGGCGCGCTGAAGCCGAATTCACGCATGTTCTCTCGGAACACCCGCGCGTTGTTGAGACGATGGCTTCAACGGATACGTCGAGGGACTGTGCGAGCGCTTCTATGCGGACGACGGTCGGCCAGGGCTGCCACCCGGGCACTATTTTCAGTTGCCGCTGATCGGCTACTTCGAGGGGTTGGACGCCGAGCGCGCGAGCGCCTGGCGGGCGGCCGATTCCTTGGTGTGGCCGGAGGCGCCGCCGGATCATTCGACGATTTCCCGCACGCCGTCGCCTGATCGATCTCGAGACGCACGAGGCCGTCTTCACCTGGATGCTCCAGCGGTTGGGAGATGCGGGCTTGGTGAAGGGCACGTCGGTCGGCATTGACGCGACGACGCTCGAAGCGAATGCGGCTCTACGGAGCGTCGTGCGGCGCGACACCGGAAGAGAGCTATCGAGACTTCCTCACGACGCTCGCGCAGGTCTCGGGCATTGAGACGCCCACGCACGCCGACCGGGCGCGGATGGATCGGCAGCGGAAGAAGGGCTCGAACGGCGACTGGACGCATCCGCACGATCCCGATGCGAAGATCACCAAAGATGAAGGATGGGCGCACGCACTTGGCGCGTAAGGCCGAGCATGCGGTGGATCTGGAGACTGGCGCGATGGTCGGCATCACCGTGCAGGACGCCAATGAGGGCGACACGACGACGAGCATCGACACGACGACGTCGCGAGCGGGAACCGGTCGAGCGCGGCGAACAGCGCGTCGTTGGCCGTGGCGCCCCCCGGCAGCCGCCAACGCGAGCAGCGCGCCGAGCGCCGTCGCCGTGTCCGGCTCGGCCACCGCGCGCGCCTGCCAGCTGTCCGCCGCCACCGTCTCGAGCGCCAGCCGCGCCGCGAAGCGGAGGTAACGGCCGTCACTCCCCAGGTGCGGCCACGCCGCGGCCACGGCCTTGGGATCGTTGCGCGCTTATCGATCGCCTCGTCGACCGCTGCCACATGATCACGAAACAGCTACCCTATGCGGCAGCACACTGGGCCACCAAGATCGCTCGCCCGCGGACGACAGTCGCCGCTGGAATCCCGGTGAGTCAGTCTCCAGAATTCCGCCGTCCGATCGTCCGCCCTTCGACGTGGCGGGTTAGAACCGAACTCTGACCCCGAGCTGAATCGCGCGCGTGTTCAACTGCGCCGTCGATTTGCCGAAGTTCGCGCTGCTCAGGTCCATGTTCGGGTTGTCGAGGTTGACGCGATTGAGCGCATTGAACGCGTCGAGGCGGAACTCGGTGTTCAACTTCGCCGTCGTCTGGAAGCGCTTGGAGAGCGACAGGCTCACGTCCGCGTATCCGGGACCGCGATAGGCGTTGCGTACCAGGTTGCCGTTCGTTCCGCGAGCTGGTACCGGGAAATCATTGACGCGGAAGATCCCGGCCAGGTACTCGTCGACGCTCCACCCGCTAGTCTTGACGCTCGCGGTCGGTGTGTTCGGCCGATCGCCGCCGCTGCTGTCGGCGTTGTAGTCGCCGTTCGGGAAGGTCGCGCTGTTGGTCACGTTGATCGGATTCCCCGACTGGAAGATCGCCGACCCGGCGAGCTGCCAGCCGCCGAGTAACGTCTTCTTGATTCCGGTCGCGGTCTTGAGGAAGGGGATTTCCCACACGCCGGCGAGCGCCACCTTGTGCCGTACGTCGTAGCCGGCGATCGCGTAGTCGGCGCCGATGTCGGCGGCGTCCTGGAACGCGGTCGAGCCGACGGCGATGTCCGCGTCATTCATCGCCTTGCCGAACGTGTACGAGCCCTGGAACATGTATCCGTTGCGGAAGGTCCGCCGCAGGGTCGCGGTGCCGCCCTGGTAGTTCGCGCGCGAGTTCGAGCGGACCATCGTGATCGCGGCGAAGCTGGGATTGAAACCCGTAAAGACGTTGTCGGTCGCCAGGTCGCCGACGAACCGGTTCACGTTGTAGGCGTTGTAGAGATTGCGGCCGGCCGAGCCGAGATAGTTGGCCTCAGCCACCATCCCCCACATGATCTCGCGCTGCACGCCTAGGAACCAGTTGTGTGTCAACGGGTTCTTCAGATCCGGATCGACCACCGTCAGCGAAATTCGCGCGCCGCTTAATCCGTTGCGGCTGTCGAGGCCGGCCTGCAGCGCCGGATCGACCGGATACCCGAGATATGGCTTCGACGCGTCGCCCAGGCTATAGGTGAACGTCGTCCCAAACTGCTGACCGAGGTTGACCGACCCGCGCAGCGGCGGGCTGTGGCGATAGTTCTCCGCCGGCAGGTTCATCAACCGGTCGTAGGCCAGGCCGTAGCCGCCGCGCACCGACATCTTGCCGTCACCTTTCGGATCCCAGGCGAACCCGAGCCGCGGTCCGAAGTTGTTGTTGTCGCTCGGGTAGAACTCGTCGACGAAGTCAACCCGCGCGTCGGCGATGCGCTCGAAGATTGAGGTGCCCGGGTTGAGCACCAGGTTGCGCAGGGTGCCGTCCGAGTCCTTGAACGTGCCGTAGTTCTCGTAGCGAAGGCCGAGATTGACGGTCAGGTTGTTCGACACCTTCCAGTCGTCTTCGATGAAGACCGCCCACTCGGTCTGCGTGAGCTCCGAGAACGCGGTCACCGGCTCGCCGGTCCGCGGATCGACGTAGCGCTGCATCTGGATCGCTTCGTCGTCGGCGAAGTTGAGCAGGTTGGTGAACGTGTAGGCGGGGATGTAATTGGTGGTGTTGCTCGCCGATCCGTACATCTGCCGCAGCTCGCCGCCGGTCTTGATCAGATGGCTCGACTTCGTGACAGTGAAGATGTCCTTGAACTGCCAGTTCGTCTGCCACCAGCCGTTCGGATAGCCAGACTGGCCGAAGCCGCTGACGCCGCCCTGCACGGTGATGCCGGGAATCTCGAGGTGCTTCGGCACGTCGGGTAGGCCGACCAGGCGCATCATCCCGCCGCGCACTTCGTTCAACGTCGACGAGCTGAGCGTCCTCGTGTAGTTGACGTTGAAGTAGTGCGTGGTATTCGGGGTCGGCCGGTTGAACTCCGGTCTGATCCCCCCGGTCACCGCGTACGACGTCGTACGATAGAAGTTTCCGTAGAGACGATCCTTGCCGGGCCGGAGCTCGTAGTCGGCGCGCGCGTTGAACTGATCGCCGTCGCGCCAGCCCTCGGGTACGAAGAACGCGGTGCCGACGTCCATGATGCCGTCGGGTGGTCCGATCGTGTTGACGCCGGGCGCCGGACTGCCGAGATCGCGGAAGCCGGTCGTGGGATCGACGGCCGGCGCGAAGTCGCGCAGCAGCCGCGCCGCGATGCTATTCGGGCTGCGCTGCAGCACGAAGTTGCGGAACTCGGGTGTTTCGACGGTGTAGTTCTGGCCGCGCGCACCGTCCTGCCGCAGTCCTTCGTACGACGTGAAGAAGAACAGCGCGTTGCGCTGGATCGGCCCGCCGAAGCTGTAGCCAAACTGGTTCTTGTCGAACTGTGGCACGGACGACTCGAATCTGTTCTTCGCCGTGAGCGCGTCGCTCTGGTAGTAATACGAGCCGCTGCCGCGGAATTGGTTGGTCCCCGCCTTGGTGATGACCTGTACCTGCGCGCCGGGGCTGCGCCCGTCGACGGCCGAGAAGTTGTTCGAGACGACGCGCACCTCTTCGACCGACTCGGTGTTGGGCGTCAGGTTGGTGATGCCGCCGCGCGCGACGCCGTTCGTGCTGGTGTCGTCGACGCTGTACGAGTTCGCCTCGTCGCGCTGGCCGCTCGCGTTGATGCGCGGCGCCGACTCGCCCGCGAACGAATCGTCCGCGCCGCCGCCACCGCTGATCGACGCCGACACACCCTTGCCGGTCACGCCGGGCTGCAACGCGATCAGGTTGTACAGGTTTCTGCCGCTGAGCGGCATCTCCTGTAACTGGAGCCGATCCACGCGGCCGGATACGCGGCCCTGTTCCGTTTCCACCACGGGTGCCTGTGTGGTGACCGTGACGCTCTCCGTCACGCCCGACACCTCGAGGGCGAAGTCGACGCGAATGGTTTCCGTGACGCCGACGGTCACCGCCTCGCGCAGCGCCTGGTTGAAGCCAGGTTTGACGACCTCGATGCGATAGGAGCCTGGCGCCAGGCTCGTCATGCGATACACGCCTTCGCTGGTGGTTGTTGCTTGTCGGGCAACCCCGCTTTGCACGTTCGTCACCGTGACGATGGCGTCGGCAAGGACGGCTTTCTGACCGTCGGTCACGGTGCCCTGAATTGCGCCGCTGAACTGCGCCAACGCCGCGGTGGGCGCGAGCAACAGGATCAGGAACAGGGGCAGCCAGACACTGGAACGCAAGTGAGTGTGCGTCATGACTCAGTCCTCCGCTGGATGGCGCCGCTACGTCTCGATTCACCTCCGCCGAAAAGCCAGCCGACGCATGTGATGGGCAATCCACGCACTTCGCCGTATGAACTCATGCGTTCAGCCGTGGTGCGCAGGGCTGATGTGCCACGCCGAATCCATGCCGACTGTGGGCGTAACGTTGCCGCAACCCTTGCGCGCCAGACCTCACACCATCGAACCACCCCGACTCGATGGTTCTGGCCAGACACGGGAGCGTTGAATCACGCAGGATGCGTCAGCCCGGCAATCCTACACTCAGAGCATCGCCCGCGACAGCCGAACTGTACGGCAATATCGAACATCCGCTCTGTGCAATCCTGAGAACACCCGCATACACCCCTTGGTACGCAGGCATCCAGCTGATCCGGTGTCAGATCTGACCGCTATACGCCGCCCGAGATGTTGGAGCGCGCCGAGCTCATTGAGCCATTCGGCGTGGAATTCTGGGCAGCCCAAACTCCAAACTCCGGAGACCGTTTCAGACCGAACGTTGAGACGGTTCGATTCGTCTCCTCAACGCTGTCTGTAAAACTTTGCTCTGAACCGTTGTCGGGGGAAGGCGGGACGTGGCGGCTACGCGCCGCCGATCGCCGGACCGGCGACGCTCCACTTGCCCGTTTCAACTCGGCCCGCGTACCCGTGGTGTGCGAAAACTCGAGCCGTGCCTCTACGCGGCGTCACGATAATAGAACGTGAGCAGGCACCCGACGAACCAGGCCGCCGAGGGTCAGCACCTCCACCGTGAACGAGTCGGCTGCGGCCAGACCGTCCCAATGAGCAGCCAGAAACGTCTTCCACGGCGTGTTCGTGCCGCGCTCTGGTGCAGGTGCGATGCCGTGGTCCGTGAGGATCGCCCTGACCGTGTTCCGGGCGACCTCGTGGCCGAGGTTCTTCAGATTTCCGCGGATCCTCGTATAGCCCCACGTCGGGTTCTCGTTCGCCAGGCGTACCACAAGCGCCGCGATGTCTCGCCTGGTAGACGGGCGACCGGGCGTCGCTCGTGCGAACCGTCATATTTCTGGGCGACGAGCCTCCGGTACCACCGCAGAATCGTGTCGGGTGTCACGAGTCGAAGGGCGCTCTTCGATCCCGATGGCGCCCGGATTCAGCCTTCCTGATCGACCGTCCAGTTCTCGATCGAGAGATCCGTTACGCGGCTGAACTCCGCGGTGTTGTTCGTCACGAGTGTCAGCCCCGAACTGCGGGCATGCGCGGCAATGAAGAGGTCGTTGGCCCCGATGAGGGCACCGCGCTTCCTCAGGTCCGCGCGAATGTCGGCATAGTGTTGGGCGGCTCCGTCTGTGAGATCGCGGACCTCGACGTACGGCAGAAAGGCCGCGAGTGCGGCCGCATCGTGCTTCCCGCGCGGCGACACCGCCACGCCGTACAGCAGCTCAGATTTGGTGATGATCGACATGCAGACGTCCGCGACCGGCACCGCCTGCAGCCGACGCACCAGTGGTGCGCTCGAGCGCTTCATGATGTAGGAGCAGGTGTCGGTGTCCAACATGTACAGCGCCATCAGGGCTCGCGCTCCTGCGCCGGCAGATCGTCAACGTTCTCCATGAAGCCACTCGACGCGGCCGGTGCGTGCGTGAGGTAGGGGCCCCAGTCGCGCGGACGCGGCGAAAGGATCACGTCCTCACCCTCTTTGCGGATGAAGACTTCGTCGGTTGAGAACTGGAATTCCTTCGGCAACCGAACGGCCTGGCTCCGGTTGGTCATGAAGACTTTAGCAGTGCGCGGCATGGCGAGCCTCCCCGGGGAAAAGCCATATACGTGAGTATATCGCATTGCCCCCGATATCCGGGACGCCGCGCGCGTCACGGAGTGGGACCCTGGATCGGCGCCCAAGCGACGGAATGACACAACGGATGAGGTGTGACGCCGTTGTGACGTAACCCTATTAAAAGGTCACGATCTACGGCGAGACATCGAGATCGACGATGGTGGATCGCGATCCTTGCCATGCCCGCAACTCATTCATTCTCATCACCTTCGTCGCTCTCTGTCAGACGCGGTCGATCTCCGGGAGCGCTCTCTCCAGAAACCGGAGGGTTGGAGGTTCGAGTCCTCCTGCGCGAGATGCGCACGTCTGATGTCGACGTGTTATCGCGCCGCCGGCTCGACCGCGTACAGTCGGCTTGGGGCGCCTTGCCAGGTCCCCGAGCTCACAAGCCGGAGGTCCGATACTGCATCGATTCGTTTCAGCAGCGAGTCACATGGGGATTTGAAGAGTGCGCATGTCACGCTCACATGCGTCGCGCCGCGCGCTTTCAGCAGGTCGACTGTCCGCCTGTTGGGGAACCGCTCCATTTCCTCCTGGAACTCGGTATAGCCCCTTGGGAGGTGACCGCTATATCCGTTGATCAGGCTGCTCCAGTGCCATAGGGAAAAGTACATGTGGACCGTGTCGGAGATTCCAGCACGAGCGTCTCCACTCATCGGAAACTCGGCGAGCACGACACCGGACGCCCCCGCAAGGGAGCCGTAGATTGGCGGAGGTGCCGGCCACACTCGTTCGAGCGGCAACGCTGGGCGCAGATCGAGAGCAACGGCGGCGACCAGCCCGACGAGGATCGCTCTCGCCCTGGATGGGGATGTGGTGGCCAGGAGGCGGCGGACGCCGAAACCCGCGAGGATCGCCAGCGTCATGCCGACGAACATGCCGGCTCGGGCCGGCGAGCGCAGGCCGCGTACGAACGGCAGCCAGTCATAAAGGACGGGATAGGCCAGGCCGTGCAAGCCTCGCGAGAGTTCGACCGCGACGAGCAGCGCGGCTGCATACGCGACGCGCGTCCTGCCGATCGGGGGTACCAGCGCGACCGCCGCCAGAATCAACGGCATCAGGCCTGGAAACAACGCACGTTCATCGGGTGATCCGGATCGCCGCAGGTGGCCCCACAGCGCACTGCGTTCGGGTGGCTGCAGGTAGTCCCGGGCCGCGGCGCTGTACGGCGCAACTTCATGCCGTTCTCGATCGCCCAGCTCCGCCGCTCGATAGCTTCGATACAGCGGCAAGGCGAGCACCGCCGCCACCGTCGCTGCGAGCGCCGTCGGCCACACAAGTCGACGGAGGATTGTCCGACTGCCGGCGCAGAGAATCACCGCGACCGTGGCCGCGTACCAGAGGAAGAAGACTGCGTAGTACATCGAGCAGTACAGTTGGCCAGCGGCGAGCACCGCAGCGCTCACTGCGTCGCGGGTTCTTCCGCTCGACAGGAAGTTGTGCAGTGCCAACAGCGACAGCGGCATGAAGTAGGTCGCCAGCAACTCCAGGTGGGCATAGTGCTCGAACCGATACGGGTAGAACTCGAAGATGAGCGCGGCGACGAATGCTGAGGCGGCGGATCCCGTCAG
>Ga0207701_10001475_pt1 | contig 24549 bp, 21 predicted proteins | sample KBSSwiSSwithPhiX_FD_184294 | JGI IMG/M metagenome (GOLD analysis project Ga0207701, IMG submission 184294) | Switchgrass rhizosphere bulk soil microbial communities from Kellogg Biological Station, Michigan, USA, with PhiX - S5 (SPAdes) (version 2) | ecosystem: Environmental > Terrestrial >... | reverse complement strand
TGTCCTCCGCTGCACGCCGCAATCGCGAGCGTGGCCAGCCCAGCCGCTACACATTTCGTCGTCATCGAAGCGTCACCATATATCTTGATAGTGTATTCGTACGTCGTGTCGCAGTAGCGCAGCCCTTCAGGGCTGCCCGTCGGCCGTTCGTTGTCGCAGCGTTCGCAGTGTCCGGCTTCAGCCGGACCGGTGTCGTAGTGTCCGGCTTCAGCCGGACCCTTCGACGTCTTAGGAGTGCTCATGAAGCTGACCGAATTGTTCCTCGCCGAACTCGCCCGCGAAGTCGATCGTTCCCGCCGCGCCCTCGAGCAGGTGCCGGCCGGCAAATACGACTGGAAACCGCACGAGAAGTCGATGCAGTTCGGCTACCTGGCCGACATGGTCGCGACCATCCCGTCGTGGATCGCGATGGAAGTGAAGGAAAACGAGCTCGACGTCGCGCCGGCGCAGCCGCGGATGAAGCCGGAACCGAAAGAGAACAGCGCCGCGCTCCTCGCTGCCCTCGACAAGACGGCGGCCGATGCCCGCGCCGCGTTAGAGGGCACGACCGACGAGCACCTGCAGACCACATGGCGGCTGCTCGCGCGCGGTCAGGTCGTCCAGGAGGCGCCGCGCTATGAGATGATTCGCGACACCATCAACCACTGGGCGCACCATCGCGGTCAGATGACGGTCTACTTGCGACTGATGGGCGCCAAAGTGCCGGCGATCTACGGGCCGTCCGCCGACGACATGTCGTTCAAGTAGGCGGACCTCAGACCGGCGTTTCTTCAGGCGCGTGCGCGGCGTAGCGCAACGGCTTGGTCCACAGGCTCTCGAGCCCTTCGAGGATGTCCGACGCCCAGATGAAGACGTTGCGCCCGGCGACAATCCGCCGCATCGCCGCCATGCGGAGGCGGCGTTCCTCGCGCGGCATGTCCACCGCCCGCGCGAGCACGTTGGCGAAGTCGTCCACGTCGTAGGGGTTGATGATCAAGGCGTCGCGCAGCTCCTGCGCGGCGCCAGCCAGCCCGCTCAACACGAGCACGCCGTCCTCGTCGTCTCTCGCTGCCACGAACTCCTTCGCGACCAGGTTCATGCCGTCGTGCAGCGAGCTGACGATGCAGAAGTGCGCAAGGCGATAGAGCGCGACCAGGCTGGCCAGATCGAGCGCCGACTTGTGGTAATAGACCGGCGGCGCCAGCCCCGGCACGCCGTGGCGCGCGTTCAGCTCGGCGACCTTGCGATCGATTTCGGACTCGATCGCGTTGTAGCTATCGAGCGCCGAGCGTGACGGCACGCCGATCTGCACGAAGGTGAGGCGGCCGCGAAGGTCGGGCCGTCGCGAGAACAGCAAATCGAGCGCTTCGAGGCGCTCGGGAATGCCCTTCGTGTAGTCGAGGCGGTCGACGCCCAGGCCGATGAGCGGCGCCTGCAGCCCGAAGTCGGTCCGCAGCCTCGCCTGCTCGACGGCGAGGCGCGTGTCGCGCCCGACAATCTGAATTCGATCGTAGTCGACGCCGATCGGCACCGCGGTGACGGCCGTCGTACGCGATCCGAAACGAATCGCCTGCCCGCCGGCGTCGATGTCCGCGTCGAGCTCCTCCTCCACCGCCATCGCGAAGTTGCGGCGATCGCGCTCCAGCTGGAACGCGATCAGATCGTTCGCGAGCAGGCCCTCGAGCAGCTCGCGCCGCCACGGGCAGATTCGCAGCCGGTCCGGGTACGGCCACGGGATGTGCCAGAACAGCGCCGTCCGCGCCGCCGGCCGCCGTTCGCGGAGCCGCTGCGCGACCAGCGCGAGGTGGTAATCCTGGATGAAGACCGGCGTCTCGTCGCTGCGCAGTTCGTCGTCGATCGCCGCCGCGAAGCGGCTGTTGACGTCCTGATACGCCGCCCAGTTCTCACTGCGGAACTGCGGCCGCACGTCGACGAGATGGCACAGCGGCCACAGCCCCTCGTTGGCGAAGCCGCCGTAGTAGCCGTCGTACTGCAGGCGATCGAGCCAGAGCCGGCGAAGCTGATAAGAAGGCGCGCCAGGCGGGACCGCGACCTTGTCGCTCGCGTCCACCACCGCCGCATCGGCGCTGCCGCCGCCGTACGCGATCCACACTCCCTGGCGTTCGCGCATCAGCGCGTCGAGGGCGATGGCAACGCCGCCGGTGGCGTGCGTCACGCCGATGCCGCCGTCCGCGTCGTACGAGTGAATGTAGGGCTCCCGGTTGGACACGACAATGAGCGGCCGCTGCAGCTGGGCCTCCAGCTCGCCGGCGCGTGAAAGGCCGATCCGGAAGAGCGCCGGGCCCACCAGTTCGTCGATCCCGATGAGCGCCACCAGCAGCATCTGGATGCGTGCCCCCCACGTGGGGAACTCCACCGCCAGCACCGACGCGAGTCCGAGCGTGATGCCCGCCTGTGAGATCAACCCGGTCCAGGCATAGGCGCTCGCGCGCCGATCGATGCGCGATCCGCGCAGGCCCACCGCGAGGCCGAGCGAGATCAAGCCGATGCGGAGCAGCACGAGCGCGAGCGCGACCGTGCCCATCTCGGCGAGCACGTGGAGCTGGAGGGATGTGCCCACCGCGACGAAGAAGACGATCAACACCGGCAGCGCGCCGCGCTGGATCGCGACCTTGAGCGCATCGCCCTGCGGCACGGCGATGTTCGAGATCACCATGCCGGCGGCCATCGCCGCCAGCAGCGGCTCGAAGCGCTGTGTCGCGCCGACCTGGCTCAGAAGCACGCACGCGCCGAGCAGCACGAGCGTGCTCTCGCGGGCGACGTAGCGCAGGTACAGCGCCAGCAGCGCGCCGACCAGGCTCCCGAACGAGAGTGCCCCGCCAATCTCCCACACCAGCGTCGGCAGCACGCTGCTCTCGACCGGGATGTCGCCGAGCCTCACGCGCCCGAGCTGCATCAGCACCGAAAACAGGACGAGGACGACCAGATCGGCGACCACCACGATCGCGAGCACGACGTCGCTCATGCGCCCGCGCGCGCCGGTTTCCGCAATCACCGCCGCGGTCATCGTCGGCGAGAAGCTGATCACGACGACGACGAACAGCGCCGCGATGATGAGCTTGCCGAGTCCCTGTGCGTCGGGGGCAATTGGCAGCCACGGCCAGACGAGCCAGACCACGGCGAAGAGCCCGACCATCGCGATCGTCAACGTCGCGGCGATGACCCGCGCGACGCCGTGGGCACGGCGGCCGAGGCGCTCGAAGTTGAGCGTCAGCCCGGCGATGAAGGCGATGAGCGCCGTGGCGACGCCGGTGACCGTCTGGAGCTGCCGGGCCATCTCCACGGTGATCACGTTGCCGAGATACGGGCCGAGGAGAAGGCCGAACAGCAGATACCCGGTGAGTTTCGGCAGACGAAACCGGCGCAGGATTTCGCCCGACACCAGCGCGACGACGAGCGTGAACCCGAGCGGCAGCGCGGTGCCCGATTCGGCCGCCGCCGCGCCGCCCATGCCCATCCGGCGCACCAGGAACAGCGCCGCGACGACGAGAGCGACCGACGCGAGCCGTGTCATGCCGCCTCCCGTGGGGCATTCGTGATCGCCAGCAACTCGGACAGGAGCGTGCCGAGGACGAGGATATCGAGGATCAGGGGCGCGGCGGGATTCGACCACGCGGCGACCAGGTTCAGCGCGAACGCGACGCCGATCACGCCGGTTGGGAGGAGATGCAGGCCCAGCGCCAATGGGCGGCCGATCGAGGCAAGCCGGCTCACCACGAAGCCGGACGCGAGTTTCGCGCCGGTCCGGCACAGCACATAGGCGGCCACCAGCGCCATCGCACCGGCGGAGAAATCGCATTTCGCGCCGGCGATGATGAGCAGGAGGACGACGAGCGGATGCTGCAGGTACTCGAGGTCGCGCGTCATCCGCTCGCCGGCCGCGCCGCCCATGACCCGCCAGCATGCGCCGGCGACGAAACCGAGGAACAACGCCGACGCGGCGAGATATTCCGCGGCGCCGCCAAGCAGGAGCACGGTGCCGGCGGCGAAGACGCGCTGCTCGTTGTCGTCGCTGGTCTGCCCCGCCAGCAGCCAGCCGGCGAGGCCGATCATCGCCGCGATCGCGCAGAGCTCCGCCGTCAGGAGCAGGCTCGCCCCCGGCGATAGATGGCGTAGCCACGCGAGCGCCAGCGCACCGAGGACGATCGCGATCGCGGTGCCGAGCTCGCCGATTCGGACGATGAGCGCAGCGAACGGATGCGCCGCGCTGCGTGTTCCAGGCGTCGACGCCACCGCGGCGACCGCAAGACAGGCGGCGGCGATCCAGGTGCTGTCGAGCCCCAGCCCCGTGGCACGCCACACCGCGGTGGCACACCCGCCCACCGCCACGATCGTGAGCACCACGTCGACGAGGACGCCTGCCAACAGCGCCGGCTCGCGGCGGCGGTCGCGGTACAGCCCGAGGCCGGCGAGTGCACCGAGGGTGGCGAGTGCCGCCGAGACGGCGGGATCGAGAAACGCCAGCAGCGACTCGGGCAGGACGTTGAGGCCGCGCGGTCCCATCGCCATGCCGAGCGGCAGGAACAGCAGTGCGGGTCGATCGATCGCCGAGCGGCCGAACCGCTCCGCGCCGCGAGCGCGGACGGGCGCCGCCGTCTGGGTGGCCCCTGTCATCGCTTCGTCAGCGCGACGATGTCGTGCCGATCGCCACGTGTGATCGCCGCAAGGATGGCCCCGCCGTCGGCGACGGCTGCGAACGCACGCGACACCTCCGCCGGCAGCGGCGTCGCCGCCGTCCCGATCGAGGTGATGAGATCGCCTGGTCTCAGGCCCGCGCGATCGGCCACCGAGCCGCGGACCACGCTGACGATCTCCGCGCCGACACCGCGGCTCGCCCGCATCGTCAACCCCAGAGCGGGTGCGGTCGGCGCGTCGCTCCCGCTCGCGATCAGGGTGACGTCGAAGACGTCCTGCTGCCGGCGCACGTGCAGCACGACGGATTCTTTCGGCGCCAGGCGCGCGGTGCGCGCGAGCCAGTGCTCGATGGTGGGCACGAGCGCGCCATCGACCGCTTCGACGAGGTCGCCGGCTGCCAGCTTCCCCGCTGCGGTGCCGGCCGGGTCGACCCATGCGACGACGACGCCTGACGCCTCGCCGATCGCCGAGGTGATGGACGGCGTCAGCATGCGCACCTCGATGTCGAGGCGTCCCGCGGTCTTGTAGCCAGCCTGACGCACGCGTTCCGCTTCGCGCAGCACCGCATCGCCAGGAACGATCGCCTTGCGGCCGCGCATCTCGACGACGAGGCCCGCGAACAACCCGTCCGAGGTGAACATGAAGGTGCCCGGCCTTGCGTCAACCTCCGAGCGCGGCAGCCACACCGGCGGCGGCCACAGCGGCGAGTCGGTCGGCGACAGCGAATCGATGAAGAGCGGACGCATCGACGGGCCGTCGGGCCCGGCCTGGGCGGCGAAGAGATACCGCGGCTGCTCGGGCTGGCGCGGCGCCCACGGCGAGGGTTCCGCAACGTCCGGCGGACGCGCCTTGATGACGGTCAGGCCGGTGGCGCGATCGTGTCCGACCACATCGTCGCGCTGAAGCGCATCGACCGGCGTCAACGCGACGGCCAGCCCGCTGCCGATTCGCAGCGCCTGAACCGCCGCGCCCGCCCTGGTAGCGTCTGCGTCGCCGGCGACGGCCGGCGTAAAGAGGTAAGGCGCGACTTCCGCCTGGGTCGCGGCAACCGCGGCGGCCAGATCGGCAAAGTTCGGGGGCCGGATCAGAGGAGAGAGGATCGGCGGGACCGGCGCCGTCGCGGCCTCGCGCTCGGGGAAGCGAACCCGCGACAGCACCCACAGCGCGACGATCGAGATCACGATCGTCGTGATCAGCATCCGCGTCTCGCGCGATACGCGCGGTCGCGCGGAGTTGACCGGATCCATCATCGGCGCGCGCGTTCGAGCGGGATCAGCCCGCCGCCTCTATTCTGCAGCGGTCGCGCTGCGACCAGCACGCGCAGCAGCGAATCGATGTCGACCTGCTCTCGAATGTAGTAGCGCGCCATTGAATTCCGGTTGCGACCGACGCGTACCGACAGCAGCCGATCGGCGGGCGCCGCGGCAAACGCATCTTCGTCCGTCTCATCGTCGCCGACGTAGATCGAGCTGTCACAGGCGAGCACCCTGCGTGTGTGCTCGAGGGCGGCGCCTTTGTCGGGAGCCGATGCCGGCACCAGGTTCACCGCTTGGTTGCCGCCGACGACGCGCACGCCAGGCAGGCGCCGCACCGCCGCCTGGATTGCGCGGCGGACGCCGCGCTTCTGCCGCACGAGGCGGTAGTGAATGGCGACCGAGTAGGTCTTGTCCTCGATTGACAGGCCCGGGTAAACGCGCAGGCAGCCGAGGCGATCGACCCACTGCCGGACGGCCGCCGCATGCGCCTCGTTCTGGGCCCACGGCTCGAGGCCGTGATTGCCGTAGACGTGCCAGAGCGGGATGCCGTCGAGCCGCGCGGCGACGTCGCTCCAGCCGCGGCCCGAGATGACGATGCAGGGATAGCGGATTGCCGCCGCGACGAGCAGGCGGCGCGTGCGCTCGCGGATGCGGGCGCGCTCCGGATGCGCGGTGATTGGCGCAAGCGTGCCGTCGTAGTCGAACGCGACCAGCACGTTCGACGAAGCGAAATGGGCGAGCGCCGGCGCGTGCCGGCGCGCGAGGATGTCGGGCATTACCTCCGGCCGCAGGCCTTCGCGCTCCGCACTTCTTCCACGATTTCGACGATCGCGGCCGCCCACCCGGCGACGTCGATACCGCCGCGCGCCGGATCCTCCTCGCCAACGATGACGCGGCGATCCACGAGCTGCAGCACGTTGTCGTCGGCCAGCGCATCAGCGAGTCCGATGGTGACGACCGTCCCGTATGCGCGATGATACAGCGTCCGCAGCAGGGCGACGCCGAGACTGTTCTCGACCGGTGCGCCGACATAATCATAGTGATCGGCGGCAATGCAGCGCAGGTGCGACGCATTGAGCGCGTCAATCAAGCGCTCGCGCGCGCCGGCGCGATGGTCGCGGAGGCAGAAGCGCTCGCCGTACTCGGGCAGCTTGGCCAGGCGCGCCTGGAGCAGCGACAGGCCGGTTTCGCGCGCAACCTCCTCCACCGACATGTCGCTGAAGGCCAGGATGTCCACCGGCAGGCGCGCCGCGGTCCGGCGCAGCACCTGCGCGATCTCGGCGTGGGGACGCCCGAACTCCACGGCCTGATAGCCGGCGATGTCACGCGCGTGCGGCACGTCGAAGCCGAAGTAGCCGGCCGGGACAAAGGCCGCGCCGCCGCTCTCGCACACAAACGGGTGATGGAGGCCGAGCGCCTGCTGGATGCTTTCGATCTCGGCCCGTGTCTTGTTCGAACACAGCACGAGCGACACCGGCATGTCGTCAATCGACGACAACGCGCGGGCGGCATCGGCGAAGGCATGCGTGTGCGGATCGCACAGCACGCCATCGACATCGGAGAACACGACGACTGGAAGTTCGGATGTCATGGTTGTGGTGCCTTCAACGCTAGCCGTCCGCGCAGCAGCCGCCCATCCGGCAGAAACTGTATTCTCCTACCGGAAACCATGGACCGGCTGAGCTGTGAGCCGTCGACCTGACGCGAAGATCCCCTATTGTGGCGCAACGCGCACCCTTCGGCGGTTGTCGATTCGGACTGCGTTACTGTTCGGCTTCGGCGATTCGCTGTCCGAACCGGAGCGGGAGATTTTCAGCTGGTCGCGGAAGGACGCAGCAAGGAAGTGGCCGCGCTGCGGTCGGTCAGCCCGGCGGCGCGGCGTCGTTTCGTAGGGTCCGCCTTCTCGCGGACGCTCACGTGCCGGTCCCTATTTCCGGAACCGCAGCCGCGCGCCGAACCCGAACTGGATCCCGCCGGCATCGAGGCCGTGGAGCGCGGAGCCTTCCGGCCCCAGGTCGACCGAGGCCCTGACGAAGCGAATCGTCATCCCGAAGCCGATCGCTGGCGTCAGGAAGTACGCGACGTCGGCGCCGAGGTTGATGCCGAACGCCGTGTCTGTCCGCTCGTCGGAGGCGACGCTGGCAATCGCCGCCCGCGCAAACGGCGGCTCCTCCGCGCCGAGCACGATCCCGGTGACGACGTCCTGCTTCACGGTGACGAGGCTCGGGCCGGCGAACACCGCGACGCCGATCCGCTCGCTGAGCGGCAAATCCCAGAGCGCGAAGAAATGCAGCGCCGATTCGACGTGCTGCAACTCCTCGGCCGCGAAGACGGCCGTGCGCGGCTGGTTGAACTGCACCGGATGCGGTACCCGCGCGGTCGTCTCGCCGTTGTCGCTGCCCTCGAAGCGCACGTAGGTGGCGCCGGCGCCGAGGTTGCCGCCGAAGCGGATGCCGCCGCCGAGATCGAGCAGCGCTTTCAGCCCTTCGACCTTGTGCGCAGTGGTCACCGATGCCGGCTCGTCGTAGATGATCGGCGTCGAGATCTCGCTGAACGTGCGCGTGCCCGGCTGCAGCCCGAAGTTGACGTCGATGAAAAAGCGATCGCTCGGTAACGGCATCTGCGCGGCGGCGCGCGCCGACGTCACCGCCACAAGCACAAGACCCAGACTCAGGCGCGAGAGCTTACATCCCACCAGGAATGACCACGAGAGCATCGGCAGTTTGTACCGGTGACGTTGAAGTGACGGTGACCTTGACGACGTAATTGTCCGTACGATTCGCGAAGGTGTGGATCACCTGCGGTCCTGTCGTCACCTGCACCGGCGAACGGTCGCCGAAATCCCACTGGTAGGTGGCGATGATCACCGTCGCCGGCTGCACCGTGGCGACGAAGGTGTAGACCTTGGTGTTCCCGCTGGGCACTGGCGGGCCGGCGGCGATCACGACGTTCAGCGGCGCCTGCGCGGCGACGACGATGACGGTCGAGACGGTGGCGGCGCCGCCATTCGCGTCGGTCGCCGTCACCGACACGGTGAACGAGCCAGGCGAGGTGTAGACGTGGCGCGCGGTGACCGCCGCGCCGCTGGCCGCGCCGAGATCGGCCGCGCGCGAGCCGTCGCCGAAATTGATCGAGACGTTCTGGATCGGCGCGCCGCCGTTGGCCGCCGGCGCCACCGAAATCGTGAACGTCGTCGTCTGGTTCTGAGTCGGATTGTCGCTGACCGCAATCGACACGACCGGTATCGGCCGCGGCGCAAGCGTGACCGCGACCGAGCCGCGCGGGATGTTCGGATCGCCGGCCGGCGTACCGGCGGCGCCGACGACCGCGGTGACCGACGCCTCGCGGCTGGTCGTCAGGACCACCTGCGCGACGCCGGTCGGATCGGATTTGACCGAAGACGGTGTGACCGTGCCCGATGTCGTGGTGAACGACACCGGGACGCTCGTGAGCGGCTTCCCGCCCGCGTCGAGGACCGTTGCCGAGATGGTCGACGTGCCGCCGTTGAACGGCACCGCGGTCGGCGCGGCGCTCATGTTCAGGCGCGTGGCTGCCGCTGCGCCGACCGGGATGCGGACGCTGGCCTGCGAGCCGGAGGATGCCGTGATCACCGCCATCCCCGATTCCGCGCCGGCAACGAACGTGACGGTCGCCTTGCCGGCCACCGATTCGGCAGTGTCCGGCTGCACCGATCCCAGCGTCGCCCCAAAGTTCACGACCGTGCCGTCGGGCACCGGCTGGCCGTCGGACTTCCGGACGTCGGCCACGATCGCGGCCATCCCGTTGAAGCCGAGCGCTGCGGGCGTGGCGGTGAGGGTGACCGAGGAGCCTGACGGTGCGACCGAGGAACCGCTGCACGCCGGAATCAGACCGCCGCCTGCGAGAAGGACCGCGGCGAGGCGGAATGCGCCGGCGATCCGGCGGGTGCCGACAGCGTGCGTCAGGTGCATGAGGCTGGCCCGCCATGGACTCACGAGGGTGCAGGGAGCGGCGGCGGGTGTCGAACATTATGCGCGAAAGGGGAGGAAAATCCGGCCCGGCGCTGCGCGGTTTCTCACGGCGCGTGCGTCGTCATCGCCGCCTTCTCCCTTGCGGCGTGCCATCGGCGGGCGTACACTTGACCGACCATGCCAATCAACCGAATGCCGGTGATTCAGGCCTTTTTCATCGGCGGCGCGCCGCGGATCGCGCAGCGGATGCGGGCCGCCGCGCCCGCCGCCGCAGCGACCATCCAGGCACACCCCGCGTCCCAGATCGTGCCGCTCGACGCGGGGAGGCTCAACCTCTCGGGCAACGTGGGCGAGCCGCTGCCGGTCGCGATTCAGCGCAAGATGGAAGCGTTCTTCGGCGCCGACTTCTCCGACGTACGCGTCCACTCCGGCCCGCAGGCACACGCCATCGGCGCGATCGCGTTCACGCTCGGCTCGAGCATCTACTTCGCGCCAGGCCAGTACCGGCCCGAAACACCACGCGGCCAGCAGGTGCTGGGCCACGAGCTCGCCCACGTGCTGCAGCAGCGCGCCGGGCGCGTCCGCAACCCGCAGGGCTCCGGCATCGCGATCGTGCAGGACGTGCTGCTCGAAGCCGAAGCCGAGCATCTCGGTGCGCGCGCGGCCGCGTTCTCGGTCCCGGTGCATAACCAGCGACGCGGACCGACCGGATAAGTTCGGGACGGGTTAACGCAAACGGGGGGAGCGCGCCGCCTTCACCTGCTGGACGCCGGCGCGCACTTGCTCGTGCGTGTAGAAGTTCTCCATCGGCAGCCCCGCCTGCTCCGCATGCCCCGGATCCGGCTGATAGTGCCCGGACGCGTTGCTCCACCATTCCAGCTCACCATGCCGGAACGCCGCCTCGCCGGCGTACGCCACCGATCGTCCCTCGGCAAGCACCGGATGCCGATACCGCGGGTGCATGCGAATCGCGCCGGTGGTGTCGGTGATGAACACATAGCGCGCGTTCGGCAGGGTCTGCCCGCGCGCACCGGGGCGGCTGATGCGGTACTGATCGAAGAACCGATCGAGCGTGGCGATCTCTTCGCGGTTCACTTCCCCGTAGTTGCGCGGGTTCAGGTTCGGAAAGACCTTCGCCAGTCGCGGCGCGGCGGTTTGACGCTGCACGCTGCGCGCATGTGTCGGCGCGGGTTGCGGCGTTTTCGCGGCCGCAGTCGCACGTTGATTGGCGGAACGCTTCGGTTGCACTGAGACGATGGTTGAGGGAAATGGTACCACACGCCATCGACTATAATCGGCGCTTTCAGCCCAATGATGCACCCTGAATGGCGGGTTGGAACCAGCCTCGAGACGGATCTGTTCCAGCCCATGTCGCACTACGGATGGCGGGGCGGAGTCAGCGTCGAGACCGAACTGTTCGCCGAGCCGTACAGGTTCGAGTTCTTCCAGGCGGTGCGCCTCCTCGAGCTGCGCGCGCGTGCGGCGGCGGCGGCGCGAGCCGCGCGGGGCGAACCGGCGTCAACCGCAGACATCGTCCGCTTTCGCGCCTCATACGATCTGAGCTTCCCGCCGAGCGAGATTCGCGAGCTCGCCGTCGCCGGCGAGCACGCAATTCCGCGCATGACCGTGGCGTTTTTCGGCGCCGGCGGCCTCGACGGCCCGCTGCCAACCTCCTTCACCGAAGCCATCCTCGAGCGGTTGAGCCGCAAGGACAACGCGACCACCGACTTCCTCGACATCTTCCATCACCGGTTGCTGTCTCTGCTCTACCGCATCTACAAGAAACATCGTCCCGCGCTGGCCACGATGCCGCCGGCCGACAATCCGATCTCGCGGTATCTGTTCTCGATCATCGGCGTCGGATTGGGATCGATCGCCGGCCAGACGCCCGCGCGGCCGGGGCTGCTGCGCTATGCCGGCCTGCTCGCGATCAAACCGCGTTCAGCCGCCGGGCTCGCGACGCTGGCGTCGGATTACTTCAAGGTGCCGGTGCAGGTGCAGCAGTTTGTCGGCGAGTGGGTGGCGCTCGGCGACGATCAGACGACGCGCATCGGACGCACCGGGCAGAACAACGGCCTCGGCGGCGCCGCCGTGGTCGGCACGCGCGTCTGGCTGCAGGACGCCGGCATCCGGCTGCGGATCGGACCGCTGCGCGCGGATCGCTTTGCCAGCTTCCTGCCGAACGGCGACGATCACTGGCGCCTCGCCGAACTGGTGCGGCTGTACCTCGGTCCGGATCTGCGCGCAACGCTGCACCTGGTGCTCGACCGGCGCGACGCCGGCAAGGTCGGCTACACGCGGCTCGGCATGTCGGTGCTCGGGCGAACGTCGTGGCTGCGCACGGCGCCGGGCATGCACGCCGACGATCCGGTCGAGGTGCCGCTTCGCCGCCAGTCGTGGCGCCGGCAACAGGCGGCATCGTGAGCCCGGTTGGCTTCGTCCAGCACGTCTACCCCGTCCAGATCACGACGCCGTTCGGCGACAGCGAGCTGCTCGTCGAGGATCTCGACGGCGAGGAGTCGATTTCCGGGCTCTACGTCTACCGCCTGCGCATGGTGTCGGAGAACCCCTCGCTCGCCTTCGAGACGATCGTCGGCAAGGAGGCGTCGCTGGCGATCTCGATGGCGGACGGCGACAAACGGTTCGTGCACGGGATCGTCGCCCGCTTCCGGCAGGCCGGTTCGTCCCGGCGCTTCACGACCTACTTCGCCGAGCTGTGCCCGCGGCTCTGGCTGCTGACCAAGACGCGCGACTCGAAGATCTACCAGAACAAGACCGTCCCGGACATCATCAAGGCGGTGCTGTCCGATCACGCGGTCACCGACATCAAGGACGCGCTGACCGGGAGCTACCAGGCGCGCGACTTCTGCGTCCAGTACCAGGAGACGGCGTTCGACTTCATCTCGCGGCTGATGGAGGCCGAGGGTATCGCCTACTGGTTCTCGCATACGGCGAGCGCACACACCCTCGTGCTCTCAGACGATGCGTCGGCGTATGAGGAGGGGCCGTCGCTCAGTACCTCCACGACCGAACCTGCCGGGGCGCGCGCGGCCGCACTGCCCGAGTGCTCGATCGAGGTGCAGGTCACGTCGGGAAAGTACCGTGCCGACGACTACAACTTCGAGACGCCCGCGACCGATCTGCTCGGCGTCGCCACCGGCCAGGCCGCCGATCTCGGCGTCTACGAGTACCCCGCCGGCCAGGATTCGAAAGACGGCGTCGAGGCGGCGGTCGATCGCCGGCTGCAGGCGTTCGAGGTCCAGGGACGGCTGGTCCGCGGCGGATCGACCAACGCCGCGGTCGCGCCTGGCTCCACCTTCACGCTCCAGGATCACCCGCGCGCCGATTTCAACGCCGCCTACGTCGTGTCGAAGACGTGGCACCGCGCCAACCAGGACACCTACTCGAACACCTTCGAGGGGTTCCCGAAGGACGTCGCCTTCCGCCCGCCGCGCATCACCCCGTCGCCGCAGATCGTCGGCTGTCAGACCGCCAAGGTCGTCGGCAAGGCGGGCGAGGAGATCACGACCGACAAGTACGGGCGCATCAAGTTGAAGTTCCACTGGGACCAGTCGGCCGCCGCCGACGACACCGCTTCGTGCTGGGTGCGCGTCGCGCAGGGATGGGCCGGCAAACAGTGGGGCATGTTCTTCCTGCCGCGCATCGGCCAGGAGGTCGTCGTCAGCTTCCTCGACGGCGATCCCGATCGGCCGCTGGTCACCGGCTGCGTCTACAACGCGGAGCAGACGGTGCCCTACGCGCTGCCCGACAACCGGACGCAGAGCGGGGTCAAGACCGACTCGTCGAAGGGCGGCGGCGGCTTCAACGAGATCCGGTTCGAGGACAAGAAGGGCGAGGAATCGTTCGCGGTCCAGGCGCAGAAGGACATGTCGATCACGGTCCTGAACGATCAGACCGCGACGATCAAGAACAAGCGCACCGTGACGGTCACCGGCGACGAGACCCACGCGAACGACGCCAATCTCACCTACACGATCAAGAAGGATCTCTCGCTCGACGTCAGCGGCAAGGTCACGCTCACCGTCACCGGCGACCTGACGCTGAAGGTGACCGGCGCGATGCAGATCGAGGGCAGCAAGGACATCTCGACGAAGGCGGGCATGAACCTGAAGCAGGAGGCCGGCACCAACCTGTCGCAGCAGGCGGGCGCCAACCTGGAACAGGAAGCCGGGGCGCAGATGAACGTCAAGGGCGCGCTCGCCAACGTCGAAGCGAGCGGTCCGCTGGTGCTCAAAGGCGCGATCGTGAAGATCAACTGATGGGCATCCAGGTCTGCATGGGGGCGACGCTGCAGTGCAGCTTCGGCGCCGCGCCGAGCACGCTCGTCGTCCTGCCCGACAAGGCAGTGCTGACGCAGACACCGGCGGCGACGATCATGGACAACGCGCCGATCGTGAACGTGCCGCCGTTCGGGATGTGCAGCTCGATGGCGAACCCGACGGTCGCGGCGGCGACTGCCGCGGCGCTCGGCGTGCTGACGCCGATGCCGTGTGTACCGACGATCCCCGCGCCGTGGGCGCCGGGTGCGCCGACGGTCCTGATTGGCAACATGCCGGCGCTGAACGAGTCGTCGAAGCTGATGTGCGCGTGGGGTGGCGTCATTCAGATCCTCGTGCCGGGCCAGGTGACGGTGCAGGTTCCCTGAGATGTCGTACGACTTCTCGTTCACCAAGCGCGAATGGTGGGCAACAGTTGCCGGCGCGGTGCTGTTCGTCCTGCTGATGTTCGCGTTCGGGTTCGTGTCGGGCGCGCTGTGGCACCGCTCCCCGGCGACGGCGGATCAGGCGGCCCCGCCTGCATCGTCACCGGCATCGGCGCCGGCGCCCGCGGCACCGGTCAAGGACGCCGCGCCGCCGCCTTCACCTTCGGCGGCGGCGTCGCGCGCAGCAGCGGATACACGAGGCTGCTGAAGAACGCGCCGCCGGCCTCCAGGTGCTGCAGCCGCCGCACCACTTCGCCGGCATCGTAGTGCGCCTCCGCGATCTCCTGCCGCAGCAGCGTGAGCATCCGCAGGAACCGCCGCCGCCGATACCAGCCCGACACCGACACGTAGGCCGGCGACAGCAACAGCGCCACCATGCGGTGCGTCAGGCTCGGCACGTGCAGCCAGCCGGCGGCGACGAGCTCGTTCGCGAGCGCGGCCACCGTTTTCGCATCGACCGGATCGCCGGCCGCGGCTCCCCGCTCGGCCACGGTCAGCCGGCGCAGCACCTGCATCAGCCGCTCGAAGCGTGACGGCGCCGCGGCGGAGGTGCCGATCTCGAGATAGCCTTCGATGCTCCGATCGAGAAACTGCAGCGACGTCGGGATGTACGCCTTCTCCCGCTGTGCATCGCTCCGCGTCCGCTCGAGCGCCTCGAGTACCTGCTGCCGCAGCGGCTCCCGGTGCGGACCCTGGCGAGGTGCAAACAGCTTGTCGAGCTGGTCGAGGCGGTGCTCGAACGCCGCGCGATCGTTCGGCCGCCGCCGGATGAGCGCGTGATCGACCGGCGTTCGCCACGAGACGACGCCGTTTCTGACCAGCGGGATGCGCTCGACGAAGGGCAGCTGGACGCCGACCGGATCGCGGTCGAGCAGATCGAGAATCGCGGCGCGGTTCGTCCCGGCGGCGGCGATCGCGTCGAACAGCTCGCGGTCGGCGGTCGAGAAGCGCAGCTCCGGCGCCTTTGCCTGGGAGCGCGCCGCCGTCACCGCCGCCTGCAGCGCCTGCACGTCGTCGACCTCGGCGTGAATCGCCAGCTTGAGCCCGGCGACCAGAGAGCGAACACGATCGGCGAAGTCGACGTCGAAGCCGAGGTCGTGAATCAGCCGCGCGAGATCGGCATTGGCCTCGATCTGAAGCCGGAGGTCGGCGTCGAGGTCGACGGCGGCGGCAGACGACGCGCGGACGTTCGGCGAGGGCCACACGAGCGGCGGTTCCTAGAACACTGGCTGCGACCCGGCGAGCGGCGGCCACCGCTTCCACTGCTTCTGCTTCTGGAGGCTTTCCATCACCACCTGCGTGAAGGAGTTGACCGCGGTGTGGAGCGCGAAGAAATGGTGCAGGACGGAGGCGAAGAGATACGCGCTGCCGCCGACATACTGCGCCTCGTCGAACACCACCGTCACCTGCGTACCGCGGCAGAAACCGCGCCAGGCATCGGGACCGATCCGGCCGGCGATCGGACGCGTCCGCAGATCGACGATCCCTTCAATCTGGCGATCGATGAACGGATTGCCGGAGAAGTTGTACAGCTGCAGGATCTCGCGCAGCGCCGACAGACTCGACGGCCCGTTCGACAGCGACAGGTGATTGAGCGACAAGGTCGAAATCAGCTTCCACAGCGCCTCGCCGCCGAGCGCCGGATAGGCGGTGTCGGTCGGGCGGGTGATGCAGTTGATGCGGGTGATCGGCGCGGCCTCCTCGATCTGCAGCGCCGCCCCGTCGGGCAGCTGCACTGCGAGCTCGCGGTTGGTGCAGAACGTGTGCGCGTAGAGCACCTGGGTGGGGGGCATGGCAGCGTCGAACGCCAGATCGACGAAGCTCACCCACATGTCGGTGCCGGAGAGATCGCCCCGTCCGGTCGGCGCGCGCCGCGCGTGCCAGAACGCCGTGCTGTGCTCGTCGCCGCCAGCGTGCCGCGCCGAGAAGTACGGCTGCACTTCGATTGTCGGCTTGGCCGGGTCGGCGGACGCCGACATCGACACGATCGAGTGGATCTCGGTGATCGCCTCGCGCCGGGCGTCGGCGACCAGGCGGTGCTCCATCACCCGGTGATCGATGCGGATCGGCTCGCTCGTCCTCGCGAACAGGTTCACGATCGGCGTGCAGCCGAGCAGCACCGAGTCCTTCTCGATCGGCAGGCGGCCGGCCGGGTTGCGATCGAAGAGGAAGTAGATGTCGAGCGTCGTGCCCGGCGGACGCCGTTCCAGAAACCGCAGATCGAAGAAATGAAACTTGATCGGGAACTGCAGATACTCCTGCAGCAGCCGGTACCCCGGATGGCTGTTCGGGGCCGACGGAATCGCCTCCTCGTCGTCGGCAAAACCCACCGGCACGACCGCGTCCGGACGCAGGATCACCGCTTCGGCCGACTCGTCGCTCGCCAGCGCGACGCCGCAGAGCGCCTGCCCCATCAGCTCGTAGAGGGCGCTGGTCACCGTCGACTCGCCGTTCAGATAGAAGCGGAGCGACTGCAGATCGAGCTCGTTGAGTTTTGCGCCCCGCTGCTCAATCTGCACGTGCAGGACCGAGCTGACATCGTGGCGGCGATCGAGCACGCTGAACGCCGAGCGCGGCGCGATCTCGACCTTCGCGATCTCGACCGGCCACAGTTCGACCGGGTAGCAGGTCCGGAACCGGCACACGCTGCCGTCGAAGGTCTGCGCGAAGAGCCGCGTCTGACGCGGGATCAGCCGTCCCGTCGTCAACGCGTCCCGGTCCGGGTCGACCTGGAACCGCGCGATCGCCAGCGGCGGCACCGGGTTGACCAGGTTCGGATACAGCACGCCCAGCAGCGACGCGCCGATCTCCGGCAGCTCGAGGTCGAGGCGCCGCTCGAGCCGCGCGGTCAGGAAGGCGAACGATTCGATCAGGCGCTCGACGTGCGGATCGGTGCTCAGCCCGCCTGCCAGCTCGAGCCGCGCGGCGATCTTCGGGTACGTGTGGGCGAACTCGCGCCCCATCCGGCGCAGGTACGCCAGCTCGTCGAGGTAGTACGGCAGAAAATCGTCGCGCTCGTCCACTAGATCACGGCCGCGCTCAAGCCGTCATCGGCGGGGGCCGACTCGACGACGTAGACACCGCGCTCCTCGACGACGAAGGGGAACGACACCGGCTCGGCGAGATTGTCGAGCACCAGCGTCGCGTCGAGCACGATGCGCAGCGAGCGCGGCTGCCGCGGATCCGGTGTCACCTCGAGCACCGGGTTGCGAAGCCGCGGCTCGTAGGCGCGCACGGCTTCGGCGATGAGCGACGCCAGCCGCTGACGGTCGGCGTCGCTCGTTGGATTCAGCGTCAGCACGTCGGGCATCCCGAAGTTGACGACCGACCGTTCCTGGCCGCGAAGGGTGTCCATCCGCACCGGACAGCGGGTGTTGAGCAGCCGCGACAGCTCCGCCCGGATCGACGTCATGATGTCGGCCCGTGAGAGGACGCGCTTGGGCTGCGCCTCCTCCCCCGGTTCGCGGTCGGCGAGCCGATCGAGGAGCGGCAGCCGCAGCCCCGGACGGCGCACCGGCCCCTCGACTAAGCCGCGGTGTTTGTTGCCAGATCCCATACCGCGCCGTTGTTCCCCTTCTTGCCGGTGTCGACTTTCTGCTCGGTGAAGTCCCACTTGATCTTCGAGTAGTTGAAGGTCAGCGTCTCGGTCGGCCGGTCGCCGCCGCCGGAGGAGACCGACGAGGAGGAGACGATCGTGTTCTCGAGCGTGTAGACCAGATACGGCAAAATCACCCCGGCGTCGTTGCGGCCGACGGTGATGGTCACGGTCTTCAAGTTGGTGCCGGCGTTGCACGCCGCGATCAGCGGGCAGGTGCTGAGATCGACGTACTTGGAAACGGTCAGGTCCTGGTGGTTCGGCCGTCCCGAGGTGCGCTCGGTCGCGCTCGGGCTGGCCGTCACCTGCATCGCCACGCCGTGGCTCATGCTCAGCACTTCGATTTTGTCCTCGAAGCCTTTGATCGTGCTTTGTCCTTTGATATCGGGGATGTCCAGCAGAATCGCATCCATGTCGTTTTACCTCGCTCAAAAAGGGTGATGTCCGGCCTGGTGCCGGACCGTTAACGCTTCGCCATCGTTTACGCAGCCGGCGGCGGGAGCTCGGCCACCAGCCGCATCGACACGTTCAGCTCCTCGAGCTGGAAGTGCGGCCTGAGGAACGCGACCGCCTTGTAGCATCCGGGCTTGCCCGGGATGTCGGCGACGTCGACGCGTGCCTCGCGCAGCGGGTATTTCGCCTTGACCGCCTGCGGCGCGTTGTCGTCGAGCAGCACGTAGTCGGCGATCCAGCTGTTGAGGAACATCGCGACGTTGTCGCGGGTCATGAAGCCGCCGATCTTGTCGCGCATCATCGCCTTGAAGTAGTGGGCAAAGCGCGAGGTCGCGAGGATGTACGGCAGGTTGCTCGAGATGCGCGAGTTCGCGTTGGCGGCGGTGGTGTTGTACTTCTTCGGCTTGTTGGTGGTCTGGCCGCCGAAGAAGGTCGCGTAGTCGGTGCCCTTGCAGTGGCAGATGCTGATGAAGCCGAGATCGCTCAACTCCTTCTCGCGCCGATCGGTGATCGCGATCTCGGTCGGGCACTTCAAGGCGCGGTCGCCTTCGCTGGTGGTGTAGTTGTGCGCCGGCAGCGATTCGACCTTGCCGCCGCCCTCGTAGCCGCGGATTGCCGCAGTCCAGCCGTGCTGCGCGAACGCGTCGGTGATCCGCTGCGCCAGCGAGTAGGCCGAGTTGCCCCACAGGTACTTCGAGTGGTCCTTGCCGTTGACGTCCTCGCGGAAGTCGATCCCGTCCACCGGGATCGTCTCGGGGCCGTACGGGAGGCGCACCAGCACCCGCGGCAGCGTCAAGGCGACGTAGCGCGAGTCCTCGGTGTCGCGGAACGACTGCCACTTGATCAGGTCGCTGGTCTCGAAGTTCTTCGCCAGATCGCGCGGCACCGCGAGCTCGGTGAAGCTCTCGAGGTCGAACAGCTTCGGGCTTGCGCCGGCGATGAACGGGGTGTGCGCCGCCGCGGCCACGCCCGACAGCATCTCCAGCATGCCGACGTCCTGCGGATGCCGGCCGAACTCGAAGTCGCCGACCAGGCAGCTGAAGGGATGGCCGCCGAAGGTGCCGTACTCTTCCTCGTAGACCTTCTTGAACAGCACGCTCTGGTCGAACTCGGTCGCCTTCTCCAGATCGGTCTGCAGCTCCTTCCGGGTGACGTTGAGCAGCCGCAGCTTCATCGCCGTGCCGGTCTCGGTGTTCTTCACCAGCTGGTGCAGGCCGCGCCAGGAGGCTTCGAGCTGCTGGAACTCGGGGGCGTGCAGGATCGCGCTCAGCTGGCTGCTGATCATCTTGTCGACCTGCGCGATCCGCGTGTTGATGGCGGCGGCGACATCGTCGCTAATCACCATCCCCTCGTCGACCACCTGGGTCGCGAACTCCTGCACCAGGCCACGAGCGTGGACCAGCTGCGAGTCGTCGCGAATCATCTTGCCGTCGACGACGATCTTGTCTGCCGCGGCGACTTCCTCGGGTTTCGTGGCATCGGGACTCATCGCGCACCTCCATCAGCAGGGGCGGCCGCAGGCGCCGGCGCCGGCTTGAGCTTCTTGACGGCTTCCGGATCCTTTCCCGTCTTGGTCAGGATCCCGTCGAGCACCTCGTTGCCATCGAGCTTGACCAGCAGGTCGGACAGCCGCGTCCGCACCTCGAGCAGGCGCCTGAGGGCGTCCACCTGTTTGATCAGCTTCAGCGGCTCGAAGTCGTCGATGTGCTGGAAGTTCAGCTCCACCGGCAGCGATCCGCCGGCGCTGGTGAGCGTGTTCGGCACGGTCATCTGCAGGCGCGGGCCGATCGACGCCAGCACGGCGTTGAAGTTGTCGCGGTCGATCTCGACGAATTTCCGCTCCTTCAGCGGACGTGGCGCCTGGGCCGGCTTGCCCGAAAGGTCGGCCAGGATGCCGACGACGAACGGGAGCTCTTTCTTCTGAATCGCGCCGGCCGTTTCCACGTCGTAGGTGATCTGCACCCGCGGCGGGCGCACTCGATCGAGTTTGTGCTGCAGACTCTCAGGCATCGCTCACTCCTGTCTGATATGGCCACCCTGTGTCTCCGGCCCCCCCGGGATCACTTCTGATCGTCGGTCCCGAACTGCAGCAGGCGGTAGATCTCGGCCAGCTGCGCGTTGTCCCTCACCAGCTCCGGCAACAAATCCTGCAGGCTCAGCCCGCCCCAGGCGACCGCACGCCGCACCAGGTGCGGCACCGGACTGTGCGGCTCCGTCCGCGCGAGGAAATCGGCGGCCTCGGCCAGCCGCTGATACGCATCGGCCCGCGTGCGAATCGTTCCGTCGCCATGGCCGTTCCCGTTCTCCACGGCCATGTCGGCCGCCTCGCCGTTCGGTTCGTCAATCTCGCGCCGCTGCTTCGGCAAGTCCTCGCGGCCGAGGAGCGCGGCGGAACAGAGGCTGAGAATCGATTCGAGCGTCTCCCGCATCCGGGTGAGCGCCGGGGCGTGGCGGCCGCACTGCGCCTCGAGCACGCGCCGCAGTTCTTCGTTGGCGGCGAGCGCACTGGTCGCCTCGCGCGACAGGGTCGAGAGCCACGCGGTCGGCGTCATCGTCGCGCTCTGTTGAAAGCGCGCCGGGGTGACATCGTTGTTGGCGGCCGGTCCGCGCCCGTGGTTGCGGCACGCCGCTTCCCAGTCGGCCAGCGTGTACGCCGGCACGTCGTCGCTCTGCGGCGACGTGATCGGCAGCAGCTTCACTTGAATCGAGACCTTCTCGTCCACCCAGAAGAGCGGCGCCAGGCGGTACTCGAGGTCCCCTTCCTGGATGCCGGGGTGCAGGCCGTCCCAGTAGGTGTCGCTCAGTTCGGCGATGAGGTGCAGCCCCTCGCGCAGTCCCGAGAGGCCGTGAATGCGAATCCACGCGTCGAGCAGCCACGCGGCGATCTGCAGATCCTTCGAGCGCGTCTCGATCGCCAGCAGGCACGCCTGCGCGACGCGCGGCCAGTCGGCCTTCTTGAGATCCGCCTTCCAGACGCCGACCGCCAGGTCGGGATCGTCTTCACGCCGCATCCCCGCGATGGTGTCGTAGGTGCCCTCGTAGCGCAGGAACTCGCCGGTCGGCTCCATCGCCGAGATCGGCGACAGCAGGCGGTCGGTTTCGAAGCGGAACGCTGAGAGTTGAGGCGTCATATCAGAACTCACTGGTTCGAGCCGTGCACGACAGCTGCGCCGGCGCCACGGCCGGAAATTCCGGCGCGGCCAGCGGGTCCGGCTTCCCCGGCTGCGAGACGCGGAGCCGGACGAACACGCGGAAGCGCGGGGTCGGCGGTTCGGGCGCGGCGAGCGGCGGCTGCGCCGGATCACGCTCGATCGGGATGTCGAACTTCAACAGGTTCGGCTCCAGATCGCGGGCCCCCGCCAGATCGAGCGGGTTGGGCCGCGTCGCGCGCAGCAGCCCGAACAGCGCCCAGACGCCCTGGTAGTCGTAGAACAAGGTGCGGTTGTCGACGCGCGTCGCAGCGCCTGGGAGCGGACGATCGGGCGAATCCTTCGCGAACCGCAGCACCACTCGCACTGGATCGCCCGAGTTCCAGCGCGCGGTCTTGGCGCCGTCCGGATCCGAGTCGCGGAATGTCTGGCGCCCGATGTCCATCTGCCAGTCGACGATCTGGTTGCCGCCGATCTCGCCTTCGGGGTTCGCGCGGAAGCGAGGCAGGACGTCGAGCGTCAGCGCCGGCACCGCCAGCTCGCGCCCCGGCGACAGCAGCGGATAGAGCCCGTCGATGCGGCGAAGGAAGGCGGTGGCGTCCTCGGAGCAGCTGCGGGCCTGAATCTGCTGCAGCAGCTGGCGCCCGTCCTGCCGGTCGTAGACGCGCAGGAACTCGAGCGCGTCGGCCGGCAGCGCTTCGCGCGAGTTGTCGAGCGTGCCGCTGAACGGGAATCGTCCGGCGAGCAGCCGGTTGAACGACGACGCGATCGTCGCGAAACGCGTCTGCACGCTCGTCGTCGCCATCTCGCGGCAATGCCGGACGGCGCGCTCCGCGAGATCGTTCCGCAGCGTGAGGAAGAACCCGCCGGCGTTGCGCCCCGCCGGCCCCATCGCCGCCGGCACGCAGTCCTTCTCGGGCACGATCGCCGGGATGCCGTCGCGCACGAACACTTCGAACGTGCCAAAGCCATTGCCCGCCAGGTTCTGTGTGTTTTTGGCGACATCCTCGACGATCGCCAACCAGCGCCGCGAGAGTGGCGAGGCCGCACGGGTCGCGGTGAGGAAGCGCACGAGCGGCTCCGCCTGCGCGGCGTACTGGCGAACGCTGCTCCGCTCGTCTTCGACGAACCCCGCCCACTTCTTCAAGGCGTCGGCCGGCGCCGCCGCCTCGCCGCGAATCTCCGCCCACGAGTTGAAGACGAAGTCGCTCTGCCGATCGAAGACGTAGGGATGACGATCGACCGCGTCGGTCTCGAGCCGGCGCAGTGCTTCGGCCGCCTGGCCGTCGAGGTTCGTGACCAGCTCGCGCACAAAGGGATTGGAGCTGCTCTCGAAGAGCGGTACCAGACGGCTCATCTTCGTCAGCACGCCGCCGAGGCGCGACACTTCCGCCAGCAGCTCCGCCGAGGATGTCGGCAGCGGTGCGCCCTCCGTGGCGTCGAAACTGAGGCGCGTCGCCAGCCCGCGCGCGACTTCGGCCGTCAGCGCCGTGACCAGCGGACGCCGGAACGCCGGCTCGAACCCGGGGAACGCGCCGCTGCGGTAGCGGTCGTAGGCGTCGAAGAGCAACGCCGTCTGGTCGATCGTCTCGGCGCGCCACGTCGCGCGCGGCGGCAGGACCCCTTCGGACGACACCGGAATCGCGACCCAGAAGTCCTTCGCCTTCAGCTCGTCGAGGTCGGTCTTGAGCACTTGCAGCGGCTCCGACAGCTGCAGTCCCTTGTCGCCCTGTTCGAGGAAGGTGTCGAACGGTTCCGCGGCCACCTTGATCAGCCGGCCGGTCAGCTCGTCGCGCAGCCGCTTCAGCGTCTCGATCTCGCCGGCCAGCTCGGGGCTGAGCGGCGCGCACAGATCCTTCGAGTCGAGCCGCTTGAACGGCGCTTGATCGAGCACCGGAATGCGCAGGTCGCCCGAGCGCCCGCCGATCGCGGCCCATGTGGCCGCCGACGCGGCGAGGCCGTCCAGCTGATCGATCAGCAGCCGGATGTCGGCGTCGCCGGTCTCGACCATCCCCTTCCATTCCTCCTCGAACTCGGTTTCCGATCGCAGCAGCGGGTTCTCGTCGCCGAACCATGACGTGCCGAAGCGGTTCAGCAGGACGGCGCCCCTCTGCTTGACCAGGTTCTGCAACTGCCGATCGAGGGCGAACCGGCAATCCACCGGATCGGCGACGGCCTCGCGTAGCGCGCGCCCGTACGGCTCCTCCGGCACGTTCATCGCGACGATCTGCCGGCCGGTGAGATAGTTGCCCAGGTCGGCCAGCGCCCTCAGATCGCCTTCCTGGCTGCCGATCAGGCTGAGCGCGTGGTAGCGAAAATAGTTGTCGACGAAGGTGCGGTAGTCGTTGGCGAACCGCTGCATCGCGCGGTAATGGGGGCTGGCGTCCAGCACCGGGCGGATGGTGTCGTCCTCGTCTTCGACGACGGGCGCCTCGCCGTTCCAGGCGAACAGATCCTGCCCTTTCCGCTCGAGCGCGAGACGGAAGTCCGGCAGGATGAGATGGCCGAACGTCTCCCTGAGGACGATCGCCACCTGCGGTTCGATCGGCCGGATGATCGACGCCGGGAAGAAGATCGAGTGAAAGTCCTCGACGCTGAGCCGCTCGACGCCTTCGAGCAGCTGAAACCCGCGGCCGATGCGCTCCTCGTCGGTCATGCTCCGCTGGTTCGACAGGCTTTGCGCGCGCAGTTCCAGGTTCTCGTTCACGTCGCGGAAGAAGCGCTCCTGCACGTCGCGCGCGTGGCTGAGCCTCGCGTAGGTCCAGTTGGTCCCGACCGCGAGGACGAT
>Ga0207701_10001473_pt1 | contig 24614 bp, 21 predicted proteins | sample KBSSwiSSwithPhiX_FD_184294 | JGI IMG/M metagenome (GOLD analysis project Ga0207701, IMG submission 184294) | Switchgrass rhizosphere bulk soil microbial communities from Kellogg Biological Station, Michigan, USA, with PhiX - S5 (SPAdes) (version 2) | ecosystem: Environmental > Terrestrial >... | reverse complement strand
CGCGGTCGCTTTCGCAGCTTTCTGCTGGCCGCATTGGCGAAGGCGGCGTCGTTTAGCCCTGCTTCATCGGCTGCTGAAGCAAGATGCTCGGGTCGGCGAAATTCAGCTCGTCGTGATCGTGCGGGTCCGGGGCTGGACGGCTTCGAGCCGGGCCAGGGCGGCCTGACATTCCGCGATCGCATGGGCATCTGTCAGGCGTACTGATAACTCCAGACTTTCCGCATAGTACGCGTGGGCGCTTTCGCGATCGCCATCCACCTCAGCGAGGCGGCCTCGTGCCTTGAGGGCGTCTCCCAGGCCCCAGCAAACGCCTGTTCGACGAAATAACGGCAGCGCCTCCTCGAGATCGCGCAATGCGCATGCACGGTCGCCTAAGTCGAGCGCCGCTTCCGCATGACCGACGAGCGAAAATGCCAGCCCGAAGCTGTTACCCACCTCCCGCCAGTGCCCGACGCTCGTCTGGAAGCGACTCAGTGCTTCACCGGGCCGGCCGGCGGCGCGCCCTAACAACCCTTGCATCCCAAGCGTCCAAGCGAGGATTTGCCGATCGTGTAGCTCTTCCAACATCGAGCGGGCGTCTTCGAGCAGCTCGGACGCGCGGGCCAACGCGCCACGTCGCATCTCCGTCCAGCCGAGATCAGTCATTGCGAACGCGATCCCGCGAGGATCTCCGTGATTACGCCGCCATTCAAGGCTTTCGGCGTTGAGGGTGCAGGCGCGAGCGTAGTCGCCGCGAAACGCGGCCGACCATCCAAGGTTATGCAGTGCGATCGCAATGCCTCGCCCGTCTCGAAGCTCGCGATTCAGCGCCAACGCTTCCTCGCACAAAGCCTCGCCAGCCGCCAGTTCACCCATCCGAACGAGTAACCACGCGACAGTGTTGAGCACAATCGCCGTCAGCGGCCGGTCGTCGTGTTGCCGGGCGATGGCAAGACTCTCCTCGGCTAGCGGTCGAGCGCGGCGATAGTCCGCGATCTCATGAATGAGCGTCGCCGCGCCGTGAAGCACATGCGCACGCAGGAGTGTCGGCTGGCCGGCGCCAGGCAGGTCCAGCAACCGTTCGATGCGATCCCTTCCCTCGCTCAAGTGGCCGCGCGCCGCCCAGAACCGCCAGAGGGCCGACCCGAACCGCATCGCCATGTCGGTCTCGCCTTCTGCCTCGGCCCAAGTGAGGGCCAACCGAAGATTCCCATGCTCCAACTCCAGTCGATCGAACCAGGTGGACTGGTCCGGCCCGGTCAGGTGAGAGTGGGCCTCTTCGGCCAGCGCTAGAAACCTTACCGCGTGCGCGCGACGTGCCGTGCTTAACTCTTCGGCCGCTTCCAGGCGCTCGAGTGCGAACTCCCGGATCGTCTCGAGAAGGCGCAGGCGCGGCAGACCACCGGGGCCGTCCTCGCGGATAACCAGACTGTGATCGATGAGGGCCTCGCATCGATTGACCACATCCGAGAGGTCCCGTACGAGTACCCGTCCTACCGCCGCTATGTCCTCAAGATCGCATCCGCCGGTGAACATCGACAACGCTCGGAACAGCGCCTGCTCGTCCGGTTGGAGGAGATCGTAGCTCCAGGCGATGGCGTGGCGCAGACTGTGATGACGGGCTGGTCGATCGCGGCCGGCGGCATTCGACAAGTCGAGCCGCCGGTCGAGGCGGGTCAACATCGCGCGGGGCGAGAAGAGTTTAGCTCGCGCTGCTGCGAGCTCGATGGCAAGCGGCAATCCGTCGAGGCGGTGGCAGACTTCGATGATTGCGTCGGCCTGATCGTCGCAGACAACAAAGTCGGGGCGCACGGCTCGCACGCGATCGAGAAACAGGGCGGTAGCCGGAAACGCCTCGAGGTCGGCGGCCGTATTGTTGGACCCAAGCGGGGGAAGCGGCAGCGGCAGAACCGGATATTCGTGCTCACCGGCGAGTTTTAGCGGCGCGCGGCTGGTGACCAACAGCCGGAGGTCGGCGCACTCCGTTAGCAGAAACGCAAGCTGCGGGGCTGCCTGCGTCAAGTGTTCGAAGTTGTCGAGGATCACAAGCATGCGTCGGTGCGCCAGAAAGGTGGCAAGGACATGGACCGGAGACGTCGCAGGGGGAACCGAAATGCCGAGCATGCGCGCGATCTCGCGGCAGACGAGATCCGGATCGACGATCGCCGCGAGCGAAATGAAGATAACTCCATCGTCGTACTGATCGCGCACGATCGACGCGACTTCCTGCGCGAGACGAGTCTTGCCGGTCCCGCCCGGCCCGGTCAGAGTCAACAATCGCACGACCGCGAGCCGACATGGAATGTCCGCAACTTCTCGCTCGCGCCCGAAAAGGGCTGAGACCGCGGCCGGCACACGGACAATCCGCTCACGAAGACCGGCACCGTCATCACGCAGTTGTCCCACCTGGCCGAGTGCCGTGACCAATTCCGAACCGTCGCGAAATCTGTCATCGATCGGCCCGCTGAGGGCCCGTTGCACGACTGCTGCTAGGGCGGCCGGAATGTCTGACCGCCATCTGCACGGTGAAGGATCGGAATCGTCGGGCGTCGACGACAGCTCGGTGACGGCGCAACGATCACCCGTGAGCATCTCGCACAATACAACTCCAAACGCCCATACGTCCGTGCGCGGATCGACGCGTTCTCCGCGCAACTGTTCGGGTGACATGTAGTCGAGCGTTCCGAGTACTCTCCCGCCGGTCGTTTCGTCGATTCCAGACATTTTCGCAATGCCGAAATCGAGCAGCTTGACGGCGCCTGCTCGCGTGAGCATGACGTTGCCAGGCTTCAAATCGCGATGCGTGATCCCACGAGCGTGGGCGACACCAAGGCCGCGGGCGGTTTCGCGCGCGATGCGAAGAGTTTCATCTAACGGAAGCGGGCCGCGCGCAAGTCGCGACTCCAGCGTTTCGCCGTCATAGAAGGCCATCGCCAGAAATACATCACCGTCGTCGGTCTCGCCGATCTCGTACACGGTCGCGATTGACGGGTCGTCCAGGGCAGCTGCCGCCCGTGCTTCGATGAGCAGCCGGCGGCGACGCTCGTCATCATTCAGGGCGCCGTCGGGTCGGAGGAGCTTGATGGCAACGAGACGGTCCAGCTGCGAATCGTACGCCTTGTAAACGACACCCATGCCGCCCTGGCCAATCTTCTCGATGACGTCGTAACGTCCAACCCGCCCGCGCATCGGCGGATCCGCGGCGATTCGACGAGGCTCGGCGAGTCGTTCGGCCAATTCGTCGACAAACCCCCTTGCGAGGTGTGCCTGAAGCAGTTCTCGAACTTCGGCACGCAGGTCGGCATCATCAGGGCAGAGGTCCTCGAGCACCTGCTCCTGACGATCGCGCTCGACCCTGGCCGCGGCGGCAAAGAGCGCGCTCGCGCGCCGCCATCGCTCCGATTGCGTAGTCTCCTTCACGTGTTTCTCGATCCGGTCGGATTCAGCGCCCGGTTGAGCCACGCGCGGGCAACGGTCCAGTCACGGCTCACTGTCGCCGGTGAAATGTCCAGCGCCACAGCCGTGTCCTCCAGGCTCATGCCCGCAAACACGTGACACTCTACGACTTGCGCCTGCCGCGGCTCGAGGTGCCCGAGCCGATTGAGTGCCCTGTCGAGCGCGAGCAAATCGTCGACGCGTCGCTCTGGCGCCGCTACCACGTCATTCACGGAAACATGAGCGGCGCCGCCACCTCGCTTGTCGGCTCGTCGGCCAGATGCGTAGTCGATGAGGACGCGACGCATGGCACGAGCGGCCACCGCAAAAAAGTGGACGCGACCCTGCCACACAATCTGTTGCAGGCCTAGGCGAAGGTAGGCCTCGTGCACCAGAGCTGTGGTATTCAGCGTATGTCCCCGCCGCTCGTCTCTCAGTTTGCGATGCGCGATGCTCTTCAGCTCGCGGTAGACGATCGGCAGGAGCTCATCCACAGCGCCTCGCTCGCCCGCCGAGACCCGTTTAAGCAGATTCGTGACCGCAGTATCCGCCAAGCCTGTCCATCCTGGGCGACCGACCGGCGTCTGTGAGGGAGTCGGCCGTCCTTTGCCGCTATACGGAGTGGAGAGGGTTCGAGACCACCAGCATCAGGATACGCCATGGGCACAACGGGCCAAAGGTGCCGGCTTCCAAAGGAGAACCCTTTCGTGCGAAAGGTCAGCTATCGGTTTGATTCGCTGAAGCGTGAGGTGAGGTATGCACATGGGATCCAGACATGTTTTGACACGCGGATATCTGCCAGTGTTCATCGCGCTGGTGCTCTGCTCGCGCGCCGCACACGCTGCGCTGCCGCCAGGAAACACGGTCCAACAGTGGAACACGATTGCCGAGGATACGGTCGCGGGGTCAGGCACCTTCCAAGGGGAGGGCTTCATTTACATGGCTTATGTCTCGGCGGCTGTGTATGACGCTGCAGTCGCGATTGAGGGCGGCTTCGAGTCGTACGGTCCCCCAATCACAGTTCCTGTGGGGGCGTCGGTCGATGCGGCAGTTATCGAGGCGGCCTACCAAACGCTCTGGGAATTATTCCCGCCCGAATCGTGCAATCCCGCCTCGCCGCCGAGCGTGTACGCGTTCTGTACGGGAGTGCGTCCGAGACTGGACATGTTTCATGCGGAGGCTCTCGCTGCGATCCTGCCGGGGCAGCCCACGACGGACGGACAGGCAGTGGGCCTACAGGCTGCGATTGACATCATCGCCCTCCGCAGCGGCGACGGACGGATGACCCCGATTGCCATGACGTCGTCGTTCCCAACGCTACTGCCGGCCCCAGGCGTCTGGCGGTTGACGCCGCCGTTCGCCGCGCCGCAGACGCCGTGGGTGGGCAACGTGCGCCGATTTGTCCTGCAGAACGTGGATCAGTTCCTGCCCGACTCGCCGCCGTCGCTTCAGAGCGACGAATGGATCGATGCGTTCAACGAGATCAAGGCCTACGGCGAAGCGACCAGCAGCGTGCGGACGGACGAAGAGACTGCGATCGCGAGGTTCTGGTCGGCAAACGTGGTCCGCCAGTACAACCTTGCGGGTCGCGACATCGCCTCCGCGCGCGGCCTCAGCCTCCTCGAAACAGCGCGGCTGGCGGCCATGATCAACCTCGTCGGCGCCTATGCGTTGATGTCCGCCTTGCACGCCAAGTATCACTACTTGTTCTGGCGGCCCGTCACTGCGATCGACCCCTCCGCCGTGATCGCGGACGGCTTCGGCCCTGTACCGGGCTTCACCGACGGCGACCTCGCGACGTTCGAGCAAACCGGCTGGCGGCCGCTGCTGACCACGCCCAACCACCCGGAATATCCCTGCGCGCACTGCGTGATTACGTCGGCGATGGCTGAGGTGTTCAGAGCCTTCGTCGGCACGAACCGGATCGACTTGGAGCTCCACGGGTTCGATCCCGCCGGGCCGACCGGGAACCTGGATGCGGTGCGGCACTTCGACAGGCCTAACGACCTCCGCGAAGAGGTCATCAACGCCCGTATTTGGGCAGGCCTGCACTATCACTTCTCGGGTATCGCCGGTGTCGTCCTCGGGCGCAACGTTGCGAAATACGACCTCAGACAGGCCTTCCGACCTGTTAAGTAGCGCGCGTAAGCCCGCCGGGTTCGATCACTGTGTGGCGTCCGTGTGCGAGCTGTCCCACCAGCGGGCTATTGCCGCGATTGCGCTCAGTCGCGAGTTCGGGGAGCGCGACTTCTCGCCCGGCGAGGTGCGGTTGCTGGAGTTCTTTCACGAGGAGCTCGGTCGCCTCGTCGGACGACAGCTCGTCAGCGCGACTGAGCCAACTGCGGACAAGCTCTCGGCGCGCCTGCGCCAGACGCTTGCCTGTCTCGTCGAAGGCGACAGCGAAAAGCAAGTCGCGGCGCGGTGCGGACTCAGCCCAACCACCGTGCACCAGTACGTGACGGCGCTGTACCGCCGGTTCGGCGTTCAAAGCCGGGGTCAGCTCTTGACCCACGTGCTGAGACGCTCCGGGCGGGGCGAATAGCGCCGCGCCCTGCGCGTCACGCGTCGGACGAAAGTCCCGTAATCATCGAACACCGTCAGACAATCGGAGCACGCGTCCAGCGTCACGCTCACACGGTTCGCGATGGCACGATCCGCGCGGGCATAGGCCAAGCGTCTTATTCTCGAAAGTGGTTTGCATGATTCGTTACCGACCTTCCTTTACAAAGTCATCGATCCGCCGAATCTTCATCTCTGCATCGGACAACGCGAACAAGAGATTGACCGGCCCGTGAGTCTCCGGCCGGCATGGTTTGCACGAAGATCCGCCATGAGACGCGCGATCAGGCGCTCGAACACGTCAAGGCGCTTGTGTGGAAGAACCACGTCGCCGGGCAGTCGGAGCGGTCGGCCGGTCTCTCGGCGTATCCGTGCGGCCGACGAACAAGACGAGGCGCGGCGGCGCTTCGTCGCATCGGTCGCCGATGCCGAAGGCAATCTGCCGAAATGGTTGCAGCGGCGGCTCGGGCCGCCTTTGCGACGCCGTATGCAGCGCCGGCGCGGACACCTGGACTCGCGGCCAGCGAGTCGTCCGAACCACCTACTCTGAGGAGGTCGCCATGGACCGGAATTTGATGTGCCATCCAATCGGCAGAATGTGAGGAAGCGATGTTCAACCGCGCCATTCTCGCAAGTACCATGATCATCGCAGCGTGCGTGCTGGAGGCATCCAATCTGGGTCGTCCGGCTCAGCGCGGCGATGAGAGGGTCGCGAACCGCGTCTACGCGTCCTTCGATTTGAGTCAACCTGAAGGTGGCCCGTTTCCGGCCGACATCTTCACGGTCGCGGACGCGACCCAGAATACCGGACGCCGGGTGAATTACCCGCTGCCAGACTGCGCGGTTCGTATTAATGACTGCGACGACCTGGCCGAGGTCAATTCGCTCGACGGCTGGGGACTGCAGCCGCGAATTTCGATTCCCTTTGGCGGCGATGTCGACCCCGCCACCGTGAACAGCAACTCGGTATTTCTCATCACGATGTCGGGCGAGCGGGTCGGGATCAACCAGCTGATTTGGGATCCCGGCAGTCATACTCTGTTCGCCGAATCCGATGCCGTGCTCGATCAGCAGCGAAGGTACGCGGTCATCGTCACCGATGCCGTCCGCGACCTGAACGGCAAGGCCGTCAAAGCGACCAGCGATTTCAAGGAGACAATCGATTTCGACGTGCCGGATGCTGGCAGCGTGCCGCCGTGGTATCGAGAACGGCTTGCCGAAGTGGTCCATGCGGCCGTTGCCGCTGGGATCCGACGACGTGCCATTGTCTCCGCGAGTGCCTTCACGACCCAGACCGTCACGTCGGTCCTCGAGCGCATCCGCGACTCGATCCAGGCCGCTACGCCTGCGCCCGCGGATTTCAATCTCGGACCGAACGGCGAACGCTCGGTGTTCCAGAAGACCGAGGTCGCGAGCGCGGTTCGACTGCTGCAGACCACAGTGAACCCGCCCACATTCATGTCCTCGTCAGTCAACCTCGCCCCGCTCGATGTCGTCGCGGGCGCGGTTGGCACGATCGCGTACGGACGCTACAACTCGCCCGAGTACATGGTGCACCCCGGCGAGTACATCCCGGCGGTGGGTACAACCGACACGCCGCCGGTTCGCGCAATCACCGCGATCTATTTCACGCTCTATCTGCCGGCGGGTGCCAAGCCACCGGGTGGGTGGCCGATTGCGATCGTGTCCGGCGGTGCTTCGACGCACAAGCATCTCAGCTCGACGGGCTTCGCCGCGGAGCTGGCCGCGCACGGGATCGCCGTAGTCGGCATCAATCATGTCGGCCAGGGCTTCGGACCGCTCACGAAACTCAAAATCACCAGGACGAACGCCACGTCGCTCGAAATCCCCGACGCCGGCCGTGGTGTCGATCAGGATGGCGACAACAACATCGGCATGACCGAAGGGTCGAAGGCTGCGTACCCGCGTACGTGGACAATCGCGGAACGCGACGCACAGCGACAGACACTGATCGATTTCCTGCAGCTCGTGCGCGTGATCGAGGTCGGCATGGATGTCGATGGCGACGGCGCTGTGGACATCGACCCGTCGCGGATCTATTTCGTCGGAGCCTCGTCAGGTTCGATGATCGGGACGCTGTTCCTGGCGCTCGAGCCGGATGTCAGGGCCGGGGTCGCCGCGTTCACGCCCGGCGTGATCCCTGAGCACCTGCGATGGCAGATCGTTCGCCGTCCGGAGATCGGGACCGCGCTGCAGAACCGCACTCCGTCCTTGCTCAACAACGCCAATGGCCTGACCTCGATCGATGGCGTGACCGTCGCGGGACCATATTTCAACGAAAACAAGCCGCTACGCGACCAACCGCTCGTCATCAACGATGTTCCGGGAGCACTCGAGATCCAGCAGGCGCTCGAGTTCTCGGAGATGGTGGCCGAGTCTGGGTTGTCGCCGGCGCTGTGGTCGCGCTATCTGCGCGAAGCCCCTTTGGCGGGTTCGTATGCCAAGTCCGTCGTGTACATGTTCGCGCAGGGCGACCGAACCTCCGTCAATCCCGGCACGAGCCTGCTGCTTCGCTCAGGCAATCTGACGGATCGCACGATTTACTTCAGGACCGATCTGGCGGTCGCGCTGGATAAGGACTTTCCGAAGGAGCCGCATGGGTTCCTGCTAAGCACGCTAAGTGGGAATCTGTTGACCAGTACAGTCGCCCGGAGCGGGCAGGACTCGATCGGTGCGTTCCTTGAGTCCGACGGGACGATCATGAGTCAGCCCATCCCAAACAACCTGTTCGAGATGCCCATCGTGAGGCCGCTACCCGAGACTTTGAACTACATTCCGTAGTCGTTCGTATCCAGGGATCCAGCCAAGCCGACGGCTGTCTGATTTCGCACGTCCTGACGTTGACTCAGGACCCGTGCGGATCCATGAGAATCGCGTTCGCGATTCGGGAGAGACATGTGCAGAGGATCACCTTCGCGAAGCCTTTCAACATTCAGACGGCCGTGTTTCTCATAGTCGTTATCGCATGCGGCAGTCAACTGCCGAGCCTCGGCGAGGTCAACATATTTGCGGCCGCTTCTCCGGGCTGGGCGGCTGAAGACATCGGCCTGGTCGGAATCGGCGGAGACGCGACAGTTGAAGGCGCCGAAGTGATCGTCAGCGGTGCCGGCGTTGACGTGTGGGGTGCGGCCGACGCGTTGTTCTTCTTTTACCAGTCGTTCGGTCAAGGAGAGTTCACCGCGCGCGTTCTGTCCGAACAGAATACGAGCCCGCACGCGAAAGCCGGTGTCGACTTCCGACAGACGCTCCTGCCCACGTCGGCGCACGTGATCCTCGACGTCAAGCCCGATGGCGGCGTCGAATTTATGACGCGCCCTGCTGACGGCGCACCGACGACGTTCGTGGCAGGTGCGCTTGCGTCGTTTCCGGTGTCGCTGAAGCTCTCGCATGCCGGTCCCACGATTACCGGCTGGATGTCTACCGACAACGGTCAATCGTGGAACGTGGTCGGGGCCGCAACGCTTACCGACGGGTCCGGATACATGGGTCTGGCTGTGACCAGTCACGATCCCACCCAGTTGAACACAGCGAGATTCGACATGGTGAGAGCCACCATCGGGGCACCGGCGACCGGGTGGTCATCCACCGATATCGGGCCGGTGTCACTCTCCGGCACCACATTGAATACTGGTGGAACCTTGTCCATCTCCGGCGAGGGTGCAGACATCTGGGGAACATCCGACAGCTTCTTCTTCGTCCATCAGTCGCTGAATGGCGATGCGCAGCTCACCGCACGCGTAACCAGCGTTCCGAATACCAATCCCTACGCCAAAGCCGGTCTGATGATCCGGCAAACGCTCGACCCTGGTTCGAGCGACGTCATCCTCGACGTGAAGCCAGATGGTGGCATCGAGTTCATGTCCAGAACGCAACCAAATGCGGAGACAGTGTTCATCGGAGGCGGCGCTGGCGGACCGCTCCCGGTGTGGCTGAGACTTGTGCGTACAGGCCTGATCGTCACCGGCTATGCATCGTCGGACCGCACGAACTGGATAGTCATCGGCAACGTCGCGGTCGCGATGAGTTCCGACGTGGAAGTCGGTCTTGCCGTGACGAGCCATGCACCATCGCTGGTCAACACGTCCGTATTCGACAATGTCGAACTGACGCAGAACGGTCTTCCCGATCCGTGGACGCTTCAGGATGTGGGTCAGGTCACCGCGGCGGGGCACGCGGACTACTCCAGCGGCACCTTCACGGTGGCCGGAGACGGCAGCGACATCTGGGGAACGGCCGACTCCTTCACGTTCGCTTATGAGAATGCCTCAACCCAGACAGGATCGTTCCACACGATCATCGCGCGCGTGACCAGCATTCAACCCACGGACCCGTACGCCAAAGCGGGCATCATGGTGCGGTCGTCGCTCACGGCGACTTCGGCGAGCGTCACTCTCGACGTGACACCCGCCGGTCAAGTCGAGTTCATGGCGCGCTTCCAGGACGGGGCTCCCACGTGGTTCATCGGGGGGGCGGCGGTCGATCCATCGAAGCCTGTGTGGCTGCAGCTCACAATCAATGGCCCGTTGACGGCTTTGATATCGACTGACGGCATCAGGTGGACGTCTGTGGGTTCGATACCGGTCATGCTCATCGATCATGCTGGACTGGCAGTGACGAGCCACAGTCCCGGAGTGCTGAATACTTCTACATTCGATCGCGTGGAGGTATACGGTTATTGGGATTACTGAGGAAACGATGCAACAAGCGGACCTCAGGGCTACCGACGAGCGATGTGAGACGTTCTTACTGCGAGAATTCTGATGCGGCGATTGAGACGTCTTCTGGCGCTGCTTGTCGCACCTGGATTGGCGTGCGGCACGACCACGGCACCGACGCCGCCGCCCACCGAATCGGCTATGGCGGTTGCTGCGCCGCAGCCGGGACCTCCGGCGCCAGTTGTATCGCAAGCATTTCTATGGGGTATGGTGATCACTCAAACCGGCTCGTGCGTCGCTGAGGCGACCGTGGAGGTCGTGCGCGGACAACGTGCGGGCGAGAAACTGCTGCAGAGTACGCCGTGCGGTGCGTGGGATTATGGCGGAGGCTTTACGTTCACAAATCTGACGGCCGGCCGCGAGATGAGGCTTCGTGCCACCGCTCCCGGTTGGAGCACGGCGGAAGAGACTTTCGTCCCGCAATCCGGTCCACAGAGCGCCGTCCTTCTCATGTTGTCCCGTCGCGATTCAGCCGAGTAACGCAGGTTACGATTCGAGCAGCTCGCGCCATTAGGACGGTCGGCGCAAGAAGGGCGTACTCCTCCCACACCAAAAAACCGTTCAGTGCTTCAATACCTACTTGAAAGGCGGCGGTCTGTCGCATCGCCTACCCAGTAAACGTCTTCGCGCTGAAATCCGGACAGCCACGCTGAGCAGTGGCGCTTCATCGCATCGGGGCACACATGCGATCGCGGACCGAGAGTGCGCTGCCAGTCCGCGCAATTGAACGAAGGGTTCTCTGCCGGAACATGAGCTCGCGGCGCCGACGGCCGCGACTGGGCGACAATGAACACCTGGAACGCCACAGCCCACAGACCCAGCGAGGAGAGCTATCGACCGGCGTTTCATGTTCAGCTCCAGCTCAAGACCACGACGACAGCAGTCCAAGCCTCAGATAGGTACGCCCACTCTATCTGGCTTTGGTCCGGCACCTTACGTTCCATCATTCTCAAATGCTCGAATTCCATTTCAGTTGCCTACGACCTTCAGCCTCTCTTCAGCCAAGCGTGGCATCCGGACGCGATTAGCCAGTTGGGCGAACGCCTCGTCGTTCGTTTGGAGCTTCGTGTAGTGCAACCTTCCCCAACACGCGCATCGAGAGACCCCTTCCGGCTGTCCAGGCGCTGAGTGCCGCCTATTTGCGCGTTTGCTGCAGTCGCACTACGAATGTCTTAAAAGCGCCAAATGGCGCGCAGTTCCGTCTTGGTCAGGATCTTCGGCTGGTCCATACAGCTGTCAGCGTATCTGGTGGAAACTCCCCGACAGGACGTCCGTCGCGCGAAGAACACGGTTAAATCGGGCTACGGGGACCAAGGCGACCAGAAGCGGAAATCGGTCAGGGAATCGCGCTAGAGAACGATAACTTCCTCGCTAGGACATATTCCTTCGACTCCCGTAAGTCTCACCTGCACGACAAGACAGAGAACGAGTAGGAACGTACACACGACCTTCAGACAAACCTCCGAGACGGTTGAATTGGTTACGAGTTGTCTCGAATTGCAGGAACGAAAGCACCGGATTGCTCCGGCGCTTCTTAGATTCGAGCGGAAATACGATACGGCAGGTCGGTGTGAGCCGTTTAGCCCTTTGCCATTTTCTTCTGCTTAGCCCAACGCTTCCGCTGCGCAGCGGAAATCTTCTCGCGCGCCTCCGGTGACATTGTTCGCTTCTTCGGTGCGGCCACCTTCTCAGGCGGAGCGGTGAAATGCACCACTTTGCGTGGACGACCGGGCCGACGGCCTTTGTCGCCTCCGCCCAATTGCGCGAGCAGTCGGTTGGCAGTATCACGAAGCCCCGTCAGATGTTCGGAGATGGCTTTACGCTGGTTCAACCAGCCCTGTGCCTTGACTTGTGCGGTGCCTAGCAGGCGGCCAAGATCCTCAGCGAACTCTTCCATCTTCTGTTCGGCAGTTGCGGGCCTAGACGCACCGGCCGGCTGTTGCTGTTCGCCCTGCGGCTCGGCCTCTGCAATCCCGCTAGCTACCTCGAAGGTGTTGTCTCGAGTAGTCCTCTTACCTGCGGTCTTCTTCTTCGCCATAGCTTGCGAGGTTACGCCGCATCCGTCCTATTAGTCAATTTTGAAGCATTAAAGATGACCCCAAAATTATTTGATGGACTTAGGGTCATCTTGATAGTGAAACGAGTCTATCAGCGCGACTTGAGAAGTAGCAGGCTTCTTGCGCCTGCTCCCGGCGGCATGCGCTCGAAAATCAGATCACGGACCTACTCGTGCGCCTGGGTGTCGACATCGATCTCGGCGGGCATCCCGATTTGCAAGGGGTCTGGGATTTTCGCACCGCCACGCCGCTCGAACGACCGCCGGAGTTCGCCCAGCGAGAGTTTCTGAGTGACGAGGATGTAGCTGCCGTGGAGCGACGCGCCGCTGAGCGTCTTCGGGTCGACGGCACCGGGGACCAGCTGTGCATCGGCGTGGCCATCGTCGCCCTCAGTTCTTGCACCGATTCGCGTCCGGTGGCAGGAATACGAAACCGGATCACTTCGCGCTGCACGACAGAGGCGAGGTTGCCGCTCACCACGCGCGAGACCTCTTCGTGTTGACGTGTGCCGAATACTGCGATGCGACCCAATCGAGACGCTGACTGACGCGGTCCCATCCCGTTTCAATCGACCCGCCGAGGCCGCCGATCAGTGTCACATCGTCGCGGTGAGACCATAGTGCCTTGAAAGGTTCGGGATGTCCCTGCACCAGTTCGGTTTGCGCCATGTCCACCTTCGTCAGGGCCGCGCTCAAATCCTCAGGCTGACTTCCCGGCGTCTGCGCGATTGCCGAAACTGCTGCGAGGATGAGCGTCGACAAAGCCAATGGCGCGGCCACCATTGTTCCGCAGCGGAGACCATTGAAAATCATGGGAAGAGTCTACGCCTGCCGCACGGGGCCGGGCGAGACCTGCAAGAAAGCACTCCTACAGACAAGGACGGATGTTCCTCATCGAAATGCGAAACACGCAGCGAAGATTCGGAGTATCCCGCCGTGATCGGTGTCAGCCATCGTCCTGGGGCCTAAACGGCACCGGCGGATACGCGACCGTCGACACTTGCCCGCACTGCGAGCAGGAGATCCGCACCGCACGCGAATCCGGCGCGATCACTTCCACGACCCGCACCGATGTCGAGCGACACTTCGGACACACCAAGCTCGCCATGCGGCCCAGCGTAAAATAATGCCCGCACATTTGCGAGCTGGAGCATTTCGGCGCGAAGCCTATCCACCAGTTGACGGTGCCAAGGTTTCGCTATGAGATTTGCGCCCCGCTGAGGCGGCTGCTCTGCGGGCGGGGGGCGGTGGCTCAGAACTGCCGTAGCTCACCGACAGCGGCATCCCCCGGAAGAGGGAGATGGCCGATTGTGGCCGTCACGGTTGTAGTCGGCCTGCATGCTCCTGATGTGTCGCAGCCTCCCAATCGTGCCACGGAGGGCAGTCTTACGGCTATGACAACTGCCTGCCTCACTACTCCGCTACTCACCACTCACTACTATCTCCCTCCTTCTAGGGGGGAGATAGTGTAGTAGTAGCAGTAGCAGTAACCGTAGCGACGATGCGGAATGAGCCCTCCCGAGTCGACGCGATGCGTAATCTTCAGCAAGTCGCGGGAGCGACGACGCTGGGGGGCCACGGCAACCGCGTCTCCAGACGTTCTGCCGGGACATGACCCGGCGCGGCCCCAAGCGCTCCAATCGGCACTCCCGCTGACGGCTGCACCGGGGGCCCGTGGATTGAACCAACCCGGTATCGAAAGGCCCTGCGGGAGCTGGCCGCAGCGTCCACCACCCAACCGGTTCTTCTGTTCGTCCGGAGACCATTGGTGACCCGCCATCAGGCCTACAATAGGCCCCGATGCGTGCCCTGGTGATCGTTCTCGCGCTGACACTGTCGACCGGGCTGGCACTCGCGCAGTCGCGCTGGACGGCGCCGCGAACCCCTGACGGTCACCCCGATCTGCAGGGCGTCTGGGTCAACAACACGGTCACGCCGTTCGAGCGGCCCGACGAACTCTCGGGGAAGGAGTTGTTGACCGACGGCGAACTGGAGACGCTGAAGCAACGGGCGGCGCGTCTCTTCTCGGGCTCGGGAGACACCGCAGGCAGCGACCAACTGTTCCTGACCCTGTTACGCAACCCGGAGGAGCACAAGACTACAAGCCCGACGGGTGACTACAACCAGTTCTGGTTGGACGACGGGCTCGTGTTCGAGAACCGCACCTCACAGATCATCGACCCGCTCAACGGTCGCCTCCCACCCCTCACCGCCGAAGGGGAGCGGAAGGTTGCAGCGGCCGCACGCGCAGCTCGCGAGCATCCGGCGGATGGACCTGAAAGCCTGCTGACCCAAGAGCGTTGCCTCACGTTCGGCACGGCCCGAATCGGCTGGTTGCAGGCCCGCAACAACAGCTTCCATCAAATCGTCCAAACCGGGAACGTGGTGCTGATCTACAGCGAGCTGATTCACGAAGCCCGCATCATCCCGCTCGATGGGCGCGCACACGTCGACAGCCGGCTGCGGTTCTGGGACGGCGATTCGCGCGGCCACTGGGAGGGTTCCACGCTGGTCATCGACACCACGAACTTCTCCGTCGAGACACCCTTCCGCCCGAAGCCGGGGCTATGGGCCACCGGTGAGAACGTCCACCTCACCGAGCGTCTGACAGCCTTGGACGCGCAGACACTCCGGTATGAGGCAACGGTGGACGACTCGACGACATGGACGAGGCCATGGACTGCTGCTACGACATGGAAGCGGTCTTCGGAGCGGACGTTCGAGTATGCGTGCCACGAGGCGAACTACGCGATGACCCACATCCTCCGGGGTGCGCGAGCTGAGGAAGCCGCGTCGGGGGCGTCACCAGCCTCGCCACGCTGACGGCTGGGGACACCATGACGCGCGTGGATCTCACTGCTTACGCCGGAACGGAGTGCATGCCACAACGAGAAGCGGGTCGGACTAACCCCGTAGCGCCCCGGAGCAGGAGACATCTCCGGTGCAGCGAAGGCCCAGCGGGGATCCTGAGCGCATTCCCTGGAACGTCGATGACCCTTCCGCTCTGACTGGAACACCGGAGGAGCGGCAACGCGCCTTCGATGAGATCGCCGGCCGACTGATCACCCGGATGCGGATCTGGATGACCTTGCCCAACGTGGGCGGGTCACGCGCGGAGTTTTCCGCGCGGGCCACGCGGAAATCCGGCACCGCCCGGCAGGCTCGGGTGAATTGCTCAGGAATTTCAGGCGGCACGGCGCTTGCCGTTCATCGTCGATAGGCGATGACATCCACCACAGGTACTCCGGCACACACCCCATCGAACACCATCTCTCGACGCCAGGAGCGGTCGGACGCTTCGGCTGCGGCGGACGCCGAGTTAGCCGGATACGCCAAGGCGGCTGGACATCCGGTCCGGGTTCGCATCCTGAGAATGCTGGCCCAGCACGATGCGCGTCTCTGTTGCGACATCGTCGGGGCGCTGCCGCTGGCCCAATCGACGGTGTCCGAGCATCTCCGCATTCTAAAAAATGCGGGGCTGGTCTGCGCACGGGAGGACGGCTTGCGCGTGACCTACTGCATCGTACCGGAGGCCCTCGCGCGGCTGAAGCGCCTCGTCGCAGAACTCTGAAATGACACGGCCATGACGACACGCGCGCTCTCCCTGCCATTAACCCGTCGCGTCGCGACACTGGGCTCATGCCATCGGAGCAGTCCGGCGAGCAGAGCAGCGTGCGTCGTCAAGCGTCCGGGCTGCATAAGCCAACACAGTTGCAGTCGACGGATAGGAGGTTCCCATGGCGACGATTCAGGTGTTTGACCCCGCGCTGTGCTGCAGCACGGGGGTGTGTGGCGTTGATGTTGATCAGGACCTGGTCAGCTTCTCAGCCGACGTCGAGTGGGCGAAGCAGAAGGGCGCCGAGATCGAGCGCTTCAATCTGGCACAGCAGCCCGGCGCGTTTGCTGAGAACGCAACGGTGAAGGCCATTCTGGTCCGATCGGGCCTGGAGGCGCTTCCGATCACGCTAGTGGACGCTGAGCTCGCTCTGGCCGGCCGTTATCCGAAGCGTGCCGAGCTCGCGCGTTGGGCGGGCATCCAGGGAGTAATGCTGCTGACTGTCGAGACCGCGTGTTGCAGCGGGAGCAGCCAGTGTTCCTGACAGGCGGACCCACCAGGACGATGTTCCTCAACGACCCACCACGGTTCCTGTTCTTCACCGGCAAGGGCGGCGTCGGAAAGACGTCGCTGGCGTGCGCGTCGGCGATGCAGCTGGCCGACTCGGGCAAGCGCGTCCTGCTGGTCAGCACTGACCCGGCCTCCAACGTCGGCCAGGTGTTCGGCGTCGCGCTCGGCAACCACATCACGCCGGTGGCGGCGGTGCCGGGACTGTCTGGGCTCGAAATCGACCCGGAAGCGGCGGCCCAGGCCTACCGCGATCGCATCGTGGGGCCGGTCCGCGGGATCTTGCCGGAGGATGTGGTCCGGGGCATTGAAGAACAGCTGTCGGGTGCGTGCACCACGGAGATCGCGGCGTTCGACGAGTTCACGGCACTCCTGACCGACAGTGCGTACACCGCAGACTTTGAGCACATCGTGTTCGACACGGCGCCGACAGGGCACACGATCCGCCTGCTCCAACTGCCTGGCGCCTGGAGCACCTTCCTGAATGCTGGGAAGGGTGACGCGTCGTGTTTGGGTCCGTTGTCCGGCCTCGAGAAGCAGCGCACGCAATACCACACCGCCGTCGAAGCGCTGGCGGATCCTCGTCGCACGCGACTCCTGCTCGTCGCTCGCGCACAGCGCTCGACCTTGCGCGAGGTCGCGCGCACGCACGAGGAACTCGCGGCCATTGGACTAACGCAGCAGTATCTCGTCATCAACGGGATCCTGCCGGCCGCAGAGGCAGCGTTGGACCCATTGGCTGCGGCGATCCACGCGCGGGAGGATGTAGCCCTGAAGGAAATGCCCCAGATTCTCAAGAGCCTGCCGACGGACCTGATTCCGCTGAAATCCTTCAATCTCGTGGGCGTCGCCGCGCTGAGGCAGCTATTGCAGGACTCACAGGCAGGTAACCTCGAAGGCAACCCACTGCCAACCGTGGCTCGCTTGGACGTGCCGGCGCTGTCGACGCTGGTGGACAGCATCGCCGCCGATGGGCACGGCCTTGTCATGCTGATGGGCAAGGGCGGCGTCGGCAAGACCACGATTGCCGCGGCCGTCGCCGTCGAACTCGCGCACCGGGGGCTGCCAGTACATCTGACGACCTCAGACCCGGCCGCGCATCTCGCCGATGCACTCGACGAGGCGCTTCCCAACCTGTCAGTGAGTCGCATTGACCCCCAAGAGGTCACCGAACGGTACCGGCAGCATGTGTTGGCGACGAAGGGCGCCGCCCTCGATGCCGAAGGGCGATTGCTGCTTGAGGAAGATCTTCGCTCGCCCTGCACGGAGGAGATCGCGGTGTTCCAGGCGTTCTCACGCGTCATCCGGGAGGCCGGCAGAAAGTACGTCGTGATGGACACCGCACCAACGGGTCATACCCTGCTGCTCCTTGACGCCACGGGCGCGTATCACCGCGATGTGACGCGTCAGATGGGCCGCACAGGGATGCACTTCACGACACCGCTAATGCAGCTGCAGGATACCAGCCAGACAAAGGTACTGATCGTGACCATGGCAGAGACGACGCCGGTCCTGGAAGCGGCGGACCTGCAGTCGGACCTCCGCCGCGCGGGCATTGAACCGTGGGCGTGGGTGATCAATCAGAGTGTCGCCGCGGCGCATCCCACGTCGCCGCTGCTCTGTCAGCGAGCGGCCAATGAACGCGGCCTGATTACCGACGTCGCGCGCACGCACGCGGTCCGCTACGCCATCGTCGCCCTGCACGGAGAGGAGCCGATCGGCGCCGAGCGCCTGCGTGCGCTGTGTCAGTCGTCGACGGCGGACCGCTTATCGGCACGCACGGCAGATGCCCTGCCCGCAGGCGTATAGAAGCGGGACGGCGCAGGCCTCGTCCGAAGCGCGACACCGGCCTGCTCGCTCGTCAAGCGAACGGGGCACCGGTCGCGACGAATCGAAGGGAGCATGCCGTGCATCCATTTCCTCATCACTACACGGTCAGCGCCAGCGCAGATGCCACAGACGACGTCGTCATCAACGGCGAGGGCCTGCCGACGATGGCCTCGGCACCACCGGTTGAATTCGATGGCCCTGGCGATCGCTGGTCGCCCGAAACCTTGCTCGTTGCGGCCGTCCTGGACTGCTTCGTCTTGACGTTTCGCGCGATTGCGCGAGTGTCAAAGGTGCCGTGGCTCGCGCTCACCTGCGAGGCAACCGGCACCCTCGACCGGGTCGAGCGTGTGTCGCAGTTTACGGACTTCGCCATCCGCGCACGGTTGCGGCTACCGGCTGGTGGCAATCAGGAGCAGGCGTTGCGCATGCTCAGTCGGGCGGAACAGTCCTGCCTGGTCACGAACTCCCTGAAGGCACCCTGTCGTTTGGACGCGTCCGTCGAGATGGCCGGATAGAGTAAGGCCGACAGCGGACTGCGGTCCGACTTCATAGCAGCCCAAAAACCATTCACTATCTCGTAGATGCCACCCTCAAGAGTCGGTGACAGGCACCTGAGTCTGGATCGAATGAAGGGCCCGTTTCAGACGTGCGTCAGCCTCGACCGCGACGCCATGCAAGGCAAAGTTGTCGCCCACGACGTCGAGCGCAGCCAGGGGCGCCATCGCTGCGATCACGGTTTCGGTTGGTCCGTTTTCATAGACCACGACGTTGCAGGGCAGGAGGAGACCAATCTCCAATTCCGCCTGCAGCGCACGGTCAGCCAGCGCAGGATTGCAGGCGCCGAGAATGACGTACTTGCGGAACTCGCGATTGAGTTTGGTCCGCAGCGTCGCTTGCACGTCGATGGTCGTCAGTACGCCAAAACCCTCCGCCTTCAAGGCCTCGGTCGTGCGCGCGAGCGCCATATCCCACGGTAGTGCGACGGCGATCTTCAGGGCGTAGGTCGTTTCTTGCATTGAACTCTCGTTCAGAAACGCTGGCGGTCGATGCCGGTTATCCGGCGGTCCACAAGGCGGATTCCCGTGCGTATCCCGTCAGGCGGCCGTCCGGTGTTTCTGTGCGCAAAACGTATACCGCTATGGACCCTGTGTCTTCAGCAGTGCGCGGATACTGGCCTGCGCCTTCTCCCGCACGGGTGCGGGAATCGGAGCAATCGCTACACCACGGCAGAGCCCGATCGTGTCGCGAAGCCCCTTCACGACGGCCGCGCAACTCGCGCACGTCTCGCAGTGACGCTCGATGGCATCGCACGCCGTAGTCTCCAGTTCGCCGTCGAGATACGCGGAGATCCCTCCGAGAACGGTGACGCATTCCGGGCTGCGCGTCTGTGTCATAAATCCTCCAACGACTCGCGCAGCCTCATTCGCGCGCGATGCAGTCGCTGCTTCACGTTAGCCTCAGAGAAGCCGGTGACTGTCGCCGTCTCCCTGGTTGACAGTCCTTCGATCTCCCGCAGCACAACGATCACCCGGTACTCTGGCGGCAGCTTTGCCAGCGCGTGCCGCAGTCGCTCGCCAAGCCTCGCGTCGATCAACTGCTGGTCGGCCGGCCGCCCCTCGTCGGGCACATCCACTGCCATCGGTTCGCCAGTCGCGTCCGTCGCTCCCTGCTCGATTGAGGTCATGTGCGCCGGCTCGTCCACCCGTCGCCGACGTTTCATCAGGCACGCGTTCCTGACGGTCCGGTACAGCCACGTGCGGAACGCTTCGGGTTCCTTGATCTGCGAGATGTGACGATAGGTGTTCAGCAGGGCGTCCTGCATCACGTCTTCGGCGTCCTCCGGATGACCGCACACGAGCAGGCTGAATCGATACGCCACCTCCTGCGCACGCAGGAGCAGGCGCTCCATCGCGCCCGCGTCGCCCGCGGCGGCTTGCCGCACCATCTCGGCAAATTCGGCACGCGCCACGTCGCTACTCGTCAGATGCGGGGATTCTGTATTGGTGACAGTCACGGATCGTCCAATTCTAGCGATGTCACCAACGGGGCGAGTCCTGCATCTGTCAGGCAATGATTCGGCACTTCATCCTGGTGGCGGTACTGGCGTGGGTATTGAGCCCGGCAGGCGCGAGTGCGCAGGCGCCCCCGACTGCGTCCGTTCCTCTATCCCTGGATCGGGCAGTTCAGGACGCGCTGGCGCAGAACGCATCGCTTCGCGCGGCACAGTCCGATGCTGAAGCGGCCGGCGAAACCGTTACCGCGACGCGCTCCGCGCAATTTCCCCGCCTGTCGTTTACCGAAAGCTGGCAACGCGGCGATCAGCCTGTGTTCGTCTTCAGCTCCCTGCTGTCGAGCCGCAGGTTTGCCGCGTCGAACTTCGCGATCGACGCACTCAATCATCCCGATCCCGTCGGCTATTTCCACGGCGTCGCGGCGGTCGAGCAGCTGGTGTACGACGGTGGGGCCAGCGGCGCATCGACCGAGAGGGCACGCGCCCAGAAGAAGATCGCAGACCTGGCCACGACCGAGGCGACGCTTGCACTCGTTGCGAACGTGACGGAGATGTACGGCAGGCTGCTCGTCGTGGAGGCCGCGGGAAGAGCCTCGACGGCTGCCCTGGAGGCGGGGCGCGAGGATCTCGTGCGCGCGACGCGCCGCAGGGACGCGGGCACCGCGACCGAAGCCGACGTCCTGTCTCTGACCGTGCATGTCGCCGACATGGAACAGCGGGTCATCCAGGCAGAGGGCGACACAACGGTACTGCGAGCGCAGCTCAATCGCCTGACGGGGGCGCCGGTCGACCGTGCCTTCCGAGTGGTTGAGCCTGCTGCGACGGTTGTCACCCAGGTCCCCGAGCTGCCCGCGCTTCTTGCCGAAGCCGAATCGCACCGACCGGAGATCCAGCGTGCGGCCGTGGCCGAGGAGATCGCCGACACCGCGAGACGCACAGCGCGGTCCGCCTACGTTCCCCGAGTGGCCGCGCAGGCGGCACTGGACCTCAGCGGAAACACCTTCGCGGACCGCGCATCGTCGTGGCTCGTCGGCGGCGAACTGCGCTGGTCGATCGGCGTCGGCGGAGCCGAGCACGCGCAGATGAAGGCCGCGGCCGCCTCGATGACGAAAGCGCGCGCCGAAGCCGAAGATGCGCGCGCACAGGTTCAGGTGGATGTGGTGACTGCTCTGCAGCAAGTGCAGTCTGCCCGCTCACGGCAGGCCGTGGGACGCGCGGCCGTGGCGCAGGCGCGCGAAAGCGAGCGGATCATCCGCGATCGCTTTGACGCCGGTCTGGCGCCGGTCAATGACGTGCTCCGCGCCGCAACCGCTGTACTCGATGCGGACACCCAGCGGGTGTCCGCGCTGGTCGATGCCTTGAACGGCGCTGCACACCTCGACCGTGCTATTGGGCGCCTGCCGTGATCCGTTCCGACCCCTTCATCACGATTGAGAGATTGACTGTGAGATACCGACCATTCGCGACCATCGTCCTCGCCACAGCGGCGGCTGCTGCTTGTTCGCGACCGCCCGAAGCCACGCCTTCCAGCCAGGCAGCGCCAATCGCGGTGACCACCGCTCGCGCGACGATGACGGAACTGCCGGCGACTTTCGAAGCCGGCGGCATCGTGCGGGCGCGGGTGACCGCGGTTATTGCCAGCCGCGTGATGGCCACGGTCACCGACGTGCACGTGCGTGCCAGCCAGCGTGTCCGCCGCGGAGCGTCGCTGGTGTCGCTCGATGCTCGAGAGATGACGGCGAACCGCGACCGCGCCGTTGCTGCGGAGGCGGCCGCCCAGGAATCGTCGGTCGCCGCAGACGCCGACGTCGCCGCCGCGGAAGCAGACCTCGCACTCGCACGTGCAACCCACCATCGAATCGCCGAACTGGCGGCCAGGAAGTCGGCGACGCCGCAGGAGCTCGATCAGGCCATCGCCACTTTGACCGCTGCGGATGCGCGGTTCCGCAGCGCACGCGCGCGACGCGCGGCGGCGAGCGCCGAACACGATGCCGCTCACTCCGCCAGCAGCGCGGCTGGTACCAGCCTGACCTACACGCAGCTCACGGCCCCGTTCGACGCCGTCGTCAGCGAACGCTCGGTCGATCCCGGCGCCATGGCGACGCCAGGCACGCCGCTGTTGACGCTCGAAGACCCCACGAGCTTCCAACTCGAGGTCCGGATCGACGAGTCGCGCGTCGCGCAGGTACTGGTCGGACAGGCGGTCAAGGTGCACGTCAGCAACGCCGCAGACCCCCGCTCCGCGCCTGTATGGGCAGACGCTCGAGTCACCGAAATCGCGCGACTCGACCCCGCGTCCCATGCCTTCGCCGTGAAGATCGATCTCCCTATCGACAGCGGGGCGCGTTCTGGCAGTTTCGGTCGCGCACGCTTCAGCGGCCCGACTCGGACGGCATTGACCGTGCCTGAGTCTGCACTTGTGCGTCGCGGACAGCTCGCGTTTGTCTTCGCGGTGGACGCGAACAATATCGTCAGGCTCCGCGCGGTGTCCACCGGCGGGGTCGCAGCCGGTCATGTCGAGACCCTCGCGGGCGTGTCCGATGGCGACATCATCGTAGTGAGCCCGCCACTGGCGCTGACGGACGGCCATTCCGTCCAGGCGAGCAGTCAACTCGCTCGCGGAGACGGTCGATGAGCACCGTTCGCCTTGGCGTTGCCGGCCGGCTGGCCGCCGCGTTCGCGCACTCCAAGCTGACGCCGCTGCTGATGGTCGCCTCGCTCCTGCTCGGCGTCTGGGCCGTTGTGGCCCTCCCGCGCGAGGAAGAGCCGCAGATCATCGTCCCGATGGTGGACGTGACGGTCGAGATGCCAGGCGCGTCGCCGGTCGAAGTGGAGCAGCGCGTGACGCGGCCGCTCGAGAAGCTGGTCTGGGAGATTCCTGGCGTCGAGTACCTCTACTCGACGTCGAGCGCCGGTCGCGCGACGATCATTGTGCGCTTCCTTGTCGGTCAGGACGAAGAGAAGGCCCTGGTCCGCCTTAACCAGAAGCTCGCCGCAAACGCCGCGGCGATGCCTCCCGGCGCATCGCCACCGCTCGTCCAGGCCCGCTCGATCGACGACGTGCCGGTGATGGCGCTCACACTATCTGGCCCGCGTTACGACGACACCCAGGTGCGGCGGTTCGCGGCGCAGCTGCACGACACGCTCAAAGAACTCTCCGGCATTGCCGAAGTGAACATGATCGGCGGGCGCGCCCGCACGGTCACGGTGCAGCTCGACCCGTCGGCGCTCGCCGCACGAGGCGTGGACGCGCTTGCGGTGGAGCAGGCGCTCGCGGGCGCCAATGTGCGTCTCTCCGGCAACACGGTCGTGTCTGGCAACACGGCGGTTCAGGTCGAGAGCGGTGACTGGCCCGCATCGGTGGAGGCGCTCCAGCACGTTGTGGTCGGCCACAGCCAGGGAGCGCCGGTGTGGCTCCGAGATGTGGCCACGGTCAGTGACGGTGCCGGCGAACCGACCGACTACGTGCGCCAGCACCTGAAGTCGGGCGAGGCGCGACCGGCGGTCACCCTCTCCATCGCGAAGCGGAAGGGCGTCAATGCCATCGAGTTGACGCGCGCGGTCCGGGCGAAGGTGGACACGGCCCGCGGCTACATCCTGCCGGCCGATCTCGACGTGGCGATCACCCGCGATTACGGCCAGACGGCGGAGCAGAAGTCCAATGAGCTGCTCTGGCACATGTTCCTCGCGGTCGTGTCGGTGTCAGTCCTGATCTGGCTCGTGCTGGGCCGACGGGAGTCGCTGGTGGTGCTGACGGCGATCCCGGTCACGCTCGCGCTGACACTCTTCGTCTTCTATCTCTACGGCTACACACTCAACCGCATCACGCTCTTCGCGCTGATCTTCTCGATCGGCATCCTGGTGGACGATGCGATCGTCGTCGTC
>Ga0207701_10001471_pt1 | contig 24639 bp, 17 predicted proteins | sample KBSSwiSSwithPhiX_FD_184294 | JGI IMG/M metagenome (GOLD analysis project Ga0207701, IMG submission 184294) | Switchgrass rhizosphere bulk soil microbial communities from Kellogg Biological Station, Michigan, USA, with PhiX - S5 (SPAdes) (version 2) | ecosystem: Environmental > Terrestrial >... | reverse complement strand
CGTTGGTCCTGCAGCGCTCCGCGCAGCTCGTCAAGGCGCCGTTGAAAGCAGGCGACGACGTCCGGGTGGATGCGAATTACCGGGTCGCACTCGAACTGCTCGCGAGTCCGCAATCGCGTGATCATTACCTCGACGAAGTGCCCGAACTGCCCTGGGAAAAAGTTGGTGGCCAGGAGGAAGCACTTCAGGCGATCCGCGACGCGATCGAGCTCCCGCTTTTGCACGAGGAATTGTTTCAGAAATTCCAGCACGCTACCCCGAAGGGCTTCCTCCTTTACGGCCCACCAGGCTGTGGCAAGACGCTCATCGGCAAGGCGACGGCGTACAACCTAACGAAACAATTGCGGAACAAATCGGGCGCCGACATGCGCGAATATTTCATGCACATCAAGGGCCCCGAGATTCTCAACATGTGGGTCGGCGAATCGGAACGGATGGTCCGTGAGATCTTCGCCACTGCGCGCGAAAAACGCCGCGAAGGTTACATGCCGTTCCTCTTTATCGACGAAGCCGAAAGTATCCTCGGCACGCGCCGCGCTTCGCGTTATTCGAGCATCCTTGCAACGCTCGTTCCGATGTTTTGCACGGAGATGGATGGGATCGATTCGCTCAACGAAGTGGTCATCATCCTCGCTTCGAACCGCGCAGATTTGATCGACCCGGCGATCCTGCGCCCGGGCCGAATTGATCGGAAAATCAAGGTCAAGCGGCCAAACAAGGAAGGGTCCCGCGAGATTTATCGCATTTATCTAACGGAAGATCTTCCTTACGACGCCGCGCTTCTCGCCGGGGCGGAGTCGAAAACGGCCGCGATCGATGCGCTCATCGGCCGGTTGCTCGAGATGCAATTTTCGAAGCGCGATGAAAACCGGCTTCTCGAAGTGACTCTGCGCAGCGGTCGGAAGGAAGCGCTTTACCGCAGCGACGTGATCAGCGGCGCAATCATCGCTTCGGTCGTCGAGCGCGCCAAAGGGATGGCGATCAAACGCGCCATCGCGAGCGGGAAGGATGAGGGGATCAGCGAAGTGGACCTGCAGGTGGCGTATAACGCCGAGTATCTGGAAAATGAAATTCTGCCCGCGACCGACATCACGGAGGACTGGCTCAAGTTGATCGATTACGACCCCGACAATGTGGTAAAAATTTCGCCTGTCAGGCTGATCGATCGCGCCAAGGCGAAGCCAAGCTCCGGCGTCATCTAACGGGGAGCTGAAGGCTCCGGGGAGCGCACGCGTTCCCCGGAGCAATTTCCCTCGCGTGCGAGGCGTTTTGCATGGATAGAAATCGCCACACCGATGAAGACTATTGCATTCAGCACCGCCGTTTTCGCAGTGACCACCGCCATGGTTCCAGCACAGAATTCCAGCCAGCCCGCCCAGGCGAAGCTCGAGCAAATGACCGCGCGCTTCGCTCCGACCGAGATCACGGCGGACGTCGCAAAGCTCTCGCCTAACGACCGCAAAGTGCTGGCCAGGCTGGTCGAGGCTTCGCAGATCATCGATGGCATCTTCCTCCGCCAGGCCTGGGCGGGTAACCCATCGATGCTTCTCAATCTCGCGGGCGACACGAGCCCGGGAGGCCGCGCGCGACTTCATTATTTCCTCATCAACAAGGGCCCCTGGTCGCGGCTCGATCACAATGAGCCATTTGTGCTGGGCGCGCCGCCGAAACCTGAAGGTGCCAACTTTTACCCGCTCGATGCAACCAAGGCCGAGATCGAAGCATGGATCAAATCTCTGCCCGCGGCCGAACAGGAACGGGCCAAAGGTTTCTTCACAGTTGTCCGTCGGCAGGCGGACCGGAAGTTCATCCTCGTTCCCTACAACATCGAATACGAGGGCGAGCTGAGTCGCGCCGCTGTCCTCCTGCGCGAAGCTGCCGCGGCGGCGACCGAGCCGACCCTGAAGAAATTCCTCACCACGCGCGCTGACGCTTTCCTGAGCAACGATTATTACCCGAGCGACGTTGCCTGGATGGAACTCAAAGGCGCGATCGAGCCGACGATCGGGCCCTACGAGGTTTACGAGGACGAATGGTTCAATTACAAAGCCGGCTTCGAGTCCTTCATCACTGTCCAGGACGAAGCGGAAAGCGCGAAGCTCGACAAATTTGCCGGCCAGCTTCAGGACATCGAGAACCATCTCCCGATCGACCCAAAATATCGCAACCCGAAGATCGGCGCTCTTTCTCCGATGGTCGTGGTCGATGAAATCTTCTGTGCCGGCGACGCCAACCACGGTGTCCAGACCGCCGCCTTCAACTTGCCTAACGACGAACGGGTCACGCGTGAGAAAGGCTCGAAGCGCGTCATGCTCAAGAACGTGCAGGATGCGAAGTTCGCCAAGACGCTTGTCCCGATCGCGAAGGTGGTCCTTTCGCCTAACGACCAGAAGAACCTGTCGTTCGACGCCTTTTTCACCCACACCGTGGTGCACGAACTGATGCACGGACTCGGCCCGCACGACGTCACAACGAAAGGCCGGAAATCGACTGTGCGCGAAGAGCTGAAGGAAGCCTATAGCGCGCTCGAGGAAGCAAAGGCCGACATCTCTGGCCTCTTTGCCATTCAATTCATGATCGACAAGGGCGTGCTCCCGCAGTCGCTGGAGCGCTCGCTCTACACCACCTACCTCGCTTCCTGTTTCCGAAGCATCCGCTTCGGAACGAGCGAAGCGCACGGACTAGGCACGGCCGTGCAGTTCAATTATCTGCGCGACCACGGCGGCTTCGTCGCCAACCCGAACGACACCTTTGCTGTCAACATGGACAAGATCAAAGCCGCCATCGCAGGCCTGACGAAGGAAATCATGACCCTTCAGGCCGAAGGCAACTACGAAAAGGCAAAGGATCTTACGGCGCGTCTGGGAGTCGTTAGGCCGGAAGTGCAGGCGGCACTCGACAAATTGAAAAGCGTCCCGGTCGATATCGAGCCAAGATTCACCACCGCCGAGCAACTGGTGCGCGAGAACCCCTAGAGGCGACCGCATGGTTGTTAGGGCCAGACTCCATCTAGCGGGGGACAAGGCGTCGGCTGGAGACCGGAGTCCTCTCCCGCGGCTCGACGGAGTCTCGCTCTACTTGTGAGCCGTTTTGCGCTTTGCGGGGGCACTTCCACCGCCTACGGTCCACGCTGTGAGAAATATGCTTGTTGCTGCGACAGTTTTGACGGCCTGGGGCGCGCTGGTTGCGAAGGCGCAGACTCCTGACCAGACCAAGCCGGATATTTCAAACAAAGCACTCCTTGTGAAACCGGGCGCGACCTTGCAGGGACGGGCAGCGGCTGGCGCGCTGCACAAGCTGGCGGACGATTACTACGACTGGCGTAATGAACAATACCCGGTGCGGAGCAGCGATGCCGGACTGCATACCTGGGATGATCGCTTAACGGATTATTCACCGGAGAAAATCGCGGAACGCGCGCTGCATGTCCGCGCGCTACTCGATCGAGTGAACGCGATGCCGACGGCAAATTGGCCCAAGGATGAGCGAATCGATTGGATCCTCTTCCGGTCGCAGCTCGAGAGCGCGGCCTTCGACGATCGCGTCTGGCATTCCACCAGTCGCGACCCCCAGACCTACGTCGGCGAATGCAGCAATGGGATTTTTTCGCTCCTGAAGAAAGAGTATGACACGCCCAAAAAACGCGCGCTCGCGGCCACGAAACGGCTTCAACAGATGCCGGCGCTTCTCGCCCAAGGGGAGAAGAATCTGCAAAAGGCCGTCAAACTCTTCGCCGAACTCGCGATCGCGTCGGCGCGCGCGATCGACCCGCTTTTCAACGAGAGTCTTATGACTCTCGCGACCGACCTTTCACCTGACGAGAAGGAAGGGCTGGTCAAGGCGCGCGACGGGGCGCTCGCGGCGCTGCACTCTTTTGCGGATCACCTGGAAAAAGGGCTGCCGGCGATGGTCGCCTTCGCGCCCATGGGCGAGGAAAATTACAACTACTACCTCCATCACATCCTGCTCCTGCCGCTCAATGCAGCGGAGGTGGAGATGATCGGACGGGTGGAGCTGGCACAGTATCGCGCCTACGAAGCGTGGCTGCCCGATCCATCCTTGGCGGATCCCGACCCGAAGCGGAGCAAGAACATTCCGCCGGACCAGGCGTCCTTCCTGAAGGCTTATGAAAGCCGCGAGGCGGAGATGATCCGTTTCCTGATAGATCGCCGGCTGATCACTCTGCCCGATTACCTAGGAAAATTTGAGATCCGGCAACTGCCCGAAGCCTTCAAGCCAACCAGCCCGGGCGGCTTCATGAATGCGCCGGGCGTTTATGACAAGGACCCGACCGGATTCTATTTCATCCCGACATACAACCCGGACTCGAAGAACTTCTACATCCGGGCGGCGATCGAAGATCCGCGGCCAATTCTCGGGCACGAGGGAATTCCTGGACATTTCCTCCAGCTCTCAATCGCGAACCACGTGAAGGACGAAATTCGTCGGCAAAACGGCGACAACCTCTTCGTTGAAGGCTGGGCTCTTTACGGCGAGGAAATGCTGATGCGCGAAGGCCTCTACCCTCTCGACTCAGCGTCACAGGGGCAGATACTGCGACTGGCGCGCTATCGCTCGGCGCGGATTGGCGTGGACGTGAATCTGCACACCGGAAAGTGGACCTTCGAACAGGCTGTAAAGTATTTCATGGAAGCAGGCGGACTCGATCGCGAAGCGGCCGAGGGCGAAGCGGCCGGGGCGGCCTCCAGCCCCACTCAAAAAATCAGCTACATCATCGGGAAGTGGCAGATCATGGAGTTGTTAGGCCGCTATCGGGACAAAATGGGGAAAGATTTTCGCCTCGGCAAGTTCCACGACGACTTGATCAGTCACGGCAGCCTACCGCTATCCGTGATCGACTCGATCATGCTGGATGACCCATCGGCGGTGGAAAAGGCGCTCAAATAACCGCCGTAGCAACTTCTCAGACCCGGTTACGGTTTCTTCCGGTGCGGCGTCGGGGTTCCTTCCGGCGGCAGAGTGCGGCGGGGCCGGGCCGTTGGCGTCGGAGTGGGCGTCGAGTTCGCTGCCTTCTCCTGGTATTCGAGGCGCGCTTTGCGATTTTTAGCATCCTCGTTCTTCGGATCAATGCTCAAGACTTTATCGCAGTCCGCGATTCCGAGGGCAAAGTCGCCCTTCAACTCGTAGACATAGCTGCGATCGAGATAACCTTCCGCGTCGTTCGGCTTCTCCTTGACGATCGTGTTGTAATCGGCAATCGCCTTGTCGTATTCCTTCAGGTTCCAAAACGCGAAGGCTCGACGATCGAGAATCTCGGGATCACCATCCTTGCCTTTCAGAGCGACGTTGTAATCTTCGACTGCCTTTTTGTAGTCCTTCTTCTGCAGGTAGGCGAAAGCCCGGAAACGGTAGGCGGCGATGCCGTCAGGATTCAATTTGATCGCCTTGTCGAAATCCTCGAGCGCCTTGTCGTATTTCTGCTGGGTAGTGTAAACGACGCCACGGTTGACGTAGCCGGACGGGTCATTCGGCTCGGCTTGGATCGCGTCGCCAAACGCCTTGATCGCTTCGTCCATCTTGCCGGCACCTTTGTAGGCGAGACCGAGGTTATTATAATTGTTGGCTTCCTTCGGATCCGCCTTGACCGCCTTCTGGAACAGAGCGATCGCCTTGTCCCATTGCTTGTTCTTGGCGGCCTCGATCCCATCCTTGCCGTACTTATAGGCATCGGCTTTTTCGTCAGCTTGGGTGACGGCCGGAAATAGCAGCGCCAGGAAAAGTGAAGCGGCGACGGCGAGATGGCGGTTCAATTTTTTCATAAATTGGAGTCCTTCTGTAATACGAACGAGCGGGCACTTTGGCCGCAACAATTTCCTTCTGCAAGCGGAAGCTGGCCCTGCAATCGACTACGATGGAACTGCTTCCACGGACGAACCCGGTTCGTCCAAACGCGTAATTCGACTCGCCCGGCCGCTTCCTTGTTCAATCTCGACCAGCACGCCGCGCAGTCGAGCTTCACCGTGAGCCACCGGGAAAGCCGCTGGTAGGTTGGAGATAAAACGTCCCACGATCGGCTCGATCTCGCGCCCCAGAATTGAGTGCACCGGTCCGCACATTCCCGCATCGCAGATGAACGCCGTTCCGTTCTCAAAAATCTGTTCGTCAGCCGTCTGGACGTGGGTATGTGTGCCGAGGACGGCGGAGACACGGCCGTCGAGATAGCGGCCGATCGCCATTTTCTCGCTCGTTGTTTCGCCGTGAGCATCGACGATAATGACCGGTGTCTCTTCGCGCATGGCGTTAACCGCGAGGTCGAGCATCGGAAACGGATTCTCCAAGATCGGTTGCATGAAAGTGCGGGCCTGCACGTTAATCACGCCCACTTTTCCTTTTGGAGTCTCGAGCACGATCGTGCCTGCTCCCGGCGCGCCGGGCGGATAATTGAGCGGCCGGAGCAACCGCGGCTCCGTCTCGATGAAAGGAAGTATTTCCTTGCGATCCCAGATGTGATCACCGGTGGTGATGACGGAGACACCGGCGCGCAGCAAATCGATCGTGATTTTCGGCGTAATGCCACGGCCGGCCGCGGCGTTCTCGCCGTTCACGATGATGAAATCCAAGGCATGTTCCCGCTTCAATTCTGGCAGGCGCGCGATCACCGCGTTGCGACCCGATTCGCCAACGACGTCGCCGAGGAAAAGAATCGTGAGCATCCGGCGATCATCGTATTAAACTCGAAAATCCCAAGTTGATGTTTTGTTCTCTCGTTACGCGCGGGTTCGCGTTCCTCCTCTTGCTCGGCGCTCCGGCTGCCCGAGCGCTCGACGAGGAACCACCTAACGACTCCGCCGCCAATCTAAGCGCGCTCGGCCGTAAGCCGGATTGGAGCGTGCTGGAGAAATATCAGGCCACGATTACGCACGATGACTTCATGCATCTGCTCGAGCAAGTCTACGGCAGCCACGGATACAGCCCGGAGTTGATCAAAATCGAGTCCGACGCGGCGCGAATCCTTATGAGCGCGGACACGAAGGATTATTTCGTTCTGCATTTCGCCAAAAGTGCGGCAGACCGTCGGCCGGTCCCGCGCTGGTGGACCGTGCCAAGTACGTTGCCCGCCCACGCGGGGGCGGGGCCGCTCACTGCATTGCACATCGCACTCGATCCCGGCCATCTCGGCGGGACCTGGGCGCAGATGGAAGAGCGCTGGTTCAAGATCCACGACGCGCCGCCCGTGCAAGAGGGCGATATGACCCTGCGGGTGGCGCGTCTCCTTGCGCCACGCCTCGAGTCGTTAGGTGCGAAAGTTTCGCTCGTGCGCGAGAAGACCGAGCCGCTCACACCCTACCGGCCGGCGGATTTCGAGAAGATTGCCCGGCAATTTCTGCTGCGCACGGGCGTGGCTGATCCACGGGAGAATTTCGATGGCCCGGCCGATCCGGAGAAGGAGCAGACGATCGGCTGGCAACGCGAGCTGCTATTTTATCGCAACAGTGAGATCCGCCGCCGGGCCAGCCTGGTGAATTACCATTTGCGACCAGATCTCGTACTTTGCTTGCATTTCAATGCCGAGCCGTGGGGTGACCCGAACCACCCCAAATTGGTGGAAAGCAACCATCTTCATCTGCTTGTGAACGGCGCCTACCTGCCGGCGGAGCTGGAGCTCGATGATGAGCGTTTCGAGATGTTGCAGAAGCTATTGAGTCAGTCCTTCCCCGAGGAGTCGAGTCTGGCGGAGACGATCGCCGGCACGATGGCGAAAACGACGGGCCTGCCACCCTACGCTTACAAGACCGAAAACGTTACCCCGGTCGGAGCGAGCGGCTACGTCTATGCCCGGAACTTGATGGCAACGCGGCTTTACCAATGCCCCACCGTCTATCTCGAGCCGTACGTGATGAACAGCAGCGAGGTCTTTGCGCGTGTGCGCGCGGGAGACTACCAAGGGACGCGGGAAGTAGCGGGGAAGAGGCGGTCGAACATCTATGAGGAGTACGTCGACGGCGTCGTGGATGGCGTGCTGGAATATTTCAAGAAGGCGCGGCCGCTGTAGACGTTTCGCTCTGCGCCGATACGCATGCGAAGCAGCGGCCGGGCTTTTCCAACGCGGCCCAGGCGAGGTGGCTAGATCGGCCCCGGGCATCGCAGACCAAAGCGTCTACAACGCAGCGACTGCCCCTTCGAGATCTCCCATTGTCACTTCGTTTGTAATACTGGCGTGACCGATGGCATGGGCGACCACGAAGCGGATGCGGCCGTTTACGAATTTCTTATCGCGAGGGAGGGCTTCGAAGATTTTCGCTCGCGGGAAATCAGGCGGCAGAGCAGTCGGAAGATGATGCGCCTGCAGAGCAGCGCTGATTTCGTCGAGTTCGCGCGGCGATAAGCCGGCTCGCCGCACGGACACGTGCGCGGCGGCGATCATCCCGAGGCTGAGCGCTTCGCCGTGCAACAGTTCGCCATAGCCGGCCGCGGATTCGATCGCGTGGCCGATGGTGTGACCAAAATTCAGGAGTGCGCGGATGTCGTTTCGCTCGCGTTCATCCGCCGCGACAATCGCCGCTTTGATCGCCAGACTCCGCTCGACAAGGAGCGCGAGTTTCGGTCGCGCGAGCTTCCAGTTTGGATTGTCGTCGCTAGGCTGCCAGTGACAAGCTTGCGCTACCATCGAGAAAAGCTCCGCGTCGCGAATGATCCCGTGTTTGATCACCTCGGCAAATCCTTCATGCCAGATCCGGTCCGGCAAGGTCGCCAGGGTGTCGATGTTTGCGATAACGAGCACGGGATGATGGAAGCTGCCGAGCAAGTTTTTCCCGGCGCTGGAATTCACGCCGGTCTTTCCGCCAATGCAGCCATCGACCTGTGCCAGGAGCGTTGTGGGCACGGAAACGTAAGGAATTCCTCGCATGTAAATGGACGCGACGAAGCCGGTGAGATCGATGAGCACTCCGCCGCCTAACGCAACGAGAAAGGACGATCGATCCAGACCGGCCGCACCCAGTTGTTCGCAGAGCGCGCTGGCTTGCGCGATGGATTTCGCGCCTTCCCCGGCCGCGATCGTGATCAGCTCCGGACGAAATCCCGCTTCCCGCAAGCGGTCGCAAACTTTCGCTCCCAGGAGCCGTGCGACATTCGCATCCGAAACAACCGCACAACGGTCGCCGGAAAAATGGCGCCTAACGAGTGGGCCGATTTGCGCCAGCAGGCCCGAGCCGATGAGGGCTTCGTAGCGGTGTTGCCCGGCACGAACTTCGACCGATTTCACGGCTCCGAGCAGAAATGGGAGGGGTCGTCAGCGGGGCGGGTTGAACCCATTCCAAATGTTGTAAGAGTGAAAACACGCCCGGAATTTTTCATCCTCAGAATTTCGGTCAGTCTCACCGTATCACCCTCACTCCGCCTGCGTAAATGAAATCGCCGGCCGAAGCAAAGCTTGCTCACTGACCGTAGCCTTTGTAAGTAAAGAGTATGCCTGATCCCGTCGACCCGATCGATCCCGTTGCACCGCCCAGCCAATCGGTGGGCGACTCTGGCGCGACGGCGCGCCCCACTTCCACCGGTCTGCCTTCCAACGTCGCCGCCGCGCTAGCCTGTTTCCCGCTCATCGGAGGCATCGTTTTTTACATCCTAGAAAAACGCGATGGGTTCGTCCGTTTCTATGCGATGCAATCGATCATCTTCGGCGCGGCCTGGTTTCTGTTTAATATCCTGTCATCGATCATGCATGGAATTCTCTGGGCCATTCCGGGCTTGGGCCATCTCCTCGCGGGTTTATGGGCGCTCGTCTCGGCACTGGTACAGGTTGGTTTCTTGATTGTGCTCATCATTGCGATCGTGAAGGCGTTCAGCGGGGTGCGCTGGGACATTCCGTGGGTCGGGCCGATGGCGCGCAAGCAGACAAACGAGACGCCGTAGAGGCGTCCCTTTGGTGGCACGCGAGAAACGGTTGGCCTAACGAGTCGAGGTGATCTTGCGGCGAGACTCAGGGCAGAGTTGGAAAGCCCGGCCGTTGCTTCGCCTCCATTACGGCGCAGAGCAAAAAACGGTTACAGGAGCAGCTTCACCACCACCTGGTTCAGGATCAATTCGTGATCGAGCTGGCTGGTGACGATTTGCAGGTTCGCCGCCAGGCAGGCTTCCAGCCCAGCGACGAGCTGCTCGGTCTCGAAGCGATGCGCCTGCACGGCGGCAATGCCTAACGCATAGCCATTGATTGAGCCGTCTTTCTTGCGCGGAAGATGGGCGGTTGCTTCAGCCGGGAGCCGATTCAGGATCGAGATGAAGGAAAATGGCGCACTCGGCCGAGGCAACCCATGACGCTGCATGAGATCCTTCGCGAGAAGGAGATTGCGAACTGTCGGGAAGATCGAGGCGAGCAGGATTCCGATGGCCGTCTCCCGCTGGTCGAGCAGTCGCCTGACGAGTTTGAGTGCCTGGTCAAGGTTGCGCGCGGCGAGCGCGTGACCGAGCTCGTAGATGACGCCGCCGCGCGAGAGCGGTACGAGAGTGCGAACGTCTTCCAAAGTGACTTGCCGTTCCTTGGCGCCGAGGAAGAGATCGAGTTTCTCAAGCTCGCTCCCGATCGTGCGGGTATCGCCACCGGTGAAGAGGACGAAGAGATCGAGCGCCTCGTCGTCGAACTGTAGTCGGTATTTCCGGCCTAACGACTGGACGAGACCGGTCGCGGCCTCCTCCCAGTCACCGCGACTGGAATCGAGCTTGTCGAAGATCTGGATCTCGGCCCGTTTCGCGAGGGCTTTGTAAAACGAGCGACGCTTGTCCACTTCCGGCGCGCTGAGGAGAAACTTGACTTCGCCTCCTCCGAGGTCGCCCTCTAACGCCGCGCTCAAGGCTTCGAGCGCTTCCTGTACGGCTGCGGACCTGCTCAGTTTGTCGTCACTGAGAAAGTTCGCGCTTTTCAGCCAGACCAGTTTGGCGCCACCAAAAAACGGAAGCGTTTGCAGCGCCTCGATCGCCGAACGAATCCGTGCCGCGGCCTGGTCCGCGTTATCAGCGCAGGCGTCGATCGTTTCCACTCCAAAATCTCCTGCGTCGACCGGCGCAAGCCTGATCGCGAGCTCGGCGGCAGCTGCCTTGACAGCGCTTTCATCGGAGCCGACGACAGCGTAGACGTTGGCGTTTTTGTGCGCGGATTTTGTGTTCATCAATGCGTAAAACGACTGAAGCGTTTTTCGAAGTCTGCCATATCGGAGAATTCATTCCCGTAAATTCCCAACGGCGCCCCAAACTGCAGCGCGCCGTCAGTGGCGCGGTGGACGAATTTCGTGGTCGTCTCGGCCGAGAAGCAAAGCGTTATTCAGCTGTTTGAGAAGTCTCCGCATCCTTCGATGCATATAAGACGAATTCCTCTTCCAAGGCGGCGACATCGAAAAACCGCCCCGAGTAAGAGCGGGACAATGCGCTATCGAACGATTCACCCCGCGCGATGGCGTCAAGCAGCGCGCGAAAGGCGACCGGATCGACGCCCTTTAGAAACCGAACCAGTCGTTCGGACTCGCGATAGAAGAGATCGACCTCTTCGCTCGCTGGATAATCGGCCAAAGTGGTCAGCCGCGAGAGCGGGATCAGCCGGTCTGCCGGGATGGGTTGCGAACGCGCCCGAGCGTTGTAATTGCGGGCACGTTGGTAACTCGCTCGCGCCACCCGCGAGACATATTCGGCAAAGCCTTCGTCCAGCCAGCGCGGCAGCGGCCGTTGATAGAGACGGAAAAGAATCAGATGCGCGATCTCGTGGCCTAACGAATTGTCGGCGAACTTGTAAGTGGGATCGCGGACTATGAAGAGACTGCCGCAAGAGTGAATACCGCCGGTCCACGGCTCGAGATGTGCATTTTCCTGGAACAACTTCCAATCTTCCGGCTTCTCGAAAACGTAGATGTGCGATTTCCCGGAGGCACCGGGCATCGCCGTCAAGCCCAGTTCCTGGGTAACGACGCGATAATGAAACTCGGCCTCCACCGAAACGGGCGTTGCGACATAGCTGTGGATGAAATGATAAATGAAATGGTCGGTCTCGCCGTGCTTCCAATCCCGTGGACCAATGGCGAGCGCCCGGGCACCGAGCGGATTCCAGTCCAACTGACTGAGGGCCTTGAATTCCACCGCCGGCAAGGCGCCCAATCCGGCGAACGCCTCAACTTCGGTGCCGGCTCCCAAGCCGATACCAACCGTGGCAAAAGAAAGCGCAAGGGTGAGAAACGAGCGTCGAAACATTTGGGCGCCGTTACGATCCGGTACTGAAGAAGATCGCCACAACGACTCAATCCACGCCGCCGCCCGCGATGCTTTTAGGGCACAATCCGTAGATTTTCCGGGGCAGCCGGTGGGTCTGACAATCCTCCCAGAGCCGCGTTTTGCGCTGCCAACATCGTCTGCAAGTCCGGATTATTGAGGTCGCCGTCGTAGACTTCGACGAAATTACAGCCAAAGCCGACGGCGTTGGTCAACGCATTGTTAACCGCGTCGTAAATTGAGAGAAGCGGATCGTCACCCCACGGCTCAGAATTGCTCAGACGCGGGAGGTTATCGGGGTTATCGCTTGTGCCCGCGCAGAGAAACTGAATTCCAACCGGCGAAGTCAAGCGGTTGTCGTAAATCGCGGCATTGAGGAAATAGCCGACCGCGGACGCAGCATGGAGCTGGGAGTTCATGATCCCGAAACGGCCGGGATACGCGGCGGGGCCCCAGGCAAAGATTTCGTTCATCGCCAATGTTCCGACCGTCTGGGAGTCCCCGCCGTAGGGTCGGGCCCCGGTGATGAGTAATGGAGTATTGGGGAACGAGATCATGTATTGCGCCACGATTTCCTTGACCGTGGCTTCCCAGGCAACCAGCCCGGCTGGCAGTTTGTCTGTCGCCGCGTAACCAGCAGCGACGGCACTGGCATCGAAAAAGTCGATGTCCTCCGGCGCCTGAGCCAGGTAGCACTCGCCTGTCTTCTGAAAACCCGTCATGACGAGATACCGCAGAAGCGGATTATCGTCATACTTCGCCGCCAAGGCGATGATAAATGCTTTCCATTTTGCCTTCGCAATCGGGTCCCAAGGGACCACCATGACACCTTCGTCGGGCGCGGTCAGAACCCGAAACGCAGCGCCGCCGGGATTTCGCGCGAGGATTGAGAAAGCCAGCGGCTTCTTGGTGGTCGTGGTTTTGGTGGACGGTGCAGAGAGCTGCACGACGGTGGAACTGGTCTTGGAAACAATCCTGGTGCCAGCGGGAAAATATGCCGCGACGATGACCTTTCCGACATCGCTCGAGGTGAAGTTTGCCGTCAGAGATGTCAACGTCACCGAGTCAATCGTGGTCGCGCCGTCTGCGAAAGTCACACCACCCATCAACCACGGGGGGGCGCTGATCCCAGACGTCACCCCAAGGCCGATAAATTTTCCGCTCGTCACGGCAAGAGCCAAAGCTTCATCAATTTGCGTCCAATTATAAACTCCGTCGGCCGGCTGAGTGTTATCCCAGCCCGTTCTGATTCGCACCCCAGCCACGTTTGGATTGAGCCAGGGATGCTCAGTAATATCGCCGATCGGATTAGTGGCGGAAATCGCGCCCGGGAGGTCCATGATGCCCCGAGCAAACGGCTTGCCGAAACCAAGGGTGGCTGTAGCAAGCAAGCTCAAGGCGCTGAGAAATTGAACAATTTTTTTCATTCGTGGGTTCGATCGTTTAGCTGCCTTGGAGATTCTGGTGGTATTATAAATACACAAAGATTTGAGCAATTAGCATACCAACAAAATTCACTAGAACGCCAAACCCAGGCAACAATTCAATCAAGGCAACTTCTGTACCGTCGGAAAAGCCGCCCAGTTGCCGCGAGGGTTGCCGATTCTATTATCTCAACGGTTGTCCGAAGCGCTGTCGGAAGTAGCCGCCAGCCTGACGGCCATCAGGCGGAAAAAAATGCCGCGATTGGGTCTGCCGCGCCTTCGGCATGGGAACCAAACCAGCGTCGAGTCGGCCGCCGCGATTCCCCTGTGAAAGACTCCTTGTCGCAACCCAGGCCTGTTGCCGCGGCGTCAAATTTTGATGGTGAAAATTTCCCTTGCCTCCGCCGCACGCATCTTTTTGGTGGACTTTTTGCTTGAATAATTGTCCAATTTTTACATCATCGCTCGAATTGGCCGTATTCATGGGGGAAATATGAAGTTGCAATCTGAAACTAAAGTCGGAAACCTAAGCAAACTATCGCGAAGCAGATCGATGTCGTACCTCAGCGTCTCACTCGCGCTGTCGGCCCTGATTTGTTTGGCGGTCGCTCTTTCGCCAGCACAGGCGACGACCCTTCTTGATCCTATCGCGGAACCTTCGACGACGCTATTTGGCCGCGCGATCGCAGTCATCGGTGACGTCAACGATGACGGAGTTCCCGATCTCGCCGTGGGAGCGCCCTACCAGGACGGTGATTTTACCAACGTCGACGCCGGCTTTGGCCCACCCCAGAATGTGGGAAAAGTCTTTGTCCTCGATGGTGCCAATCTGAGCCTGATCAAAGTGCTCGATGACCCGGAGTTTCAGATGATCCAGGAGCAGAAGTTCGGCGGTCAGTTCGGCACCTCATTGGCGGCGGCGGGCGATGTCAATGGCGACGGCATCCCGGACATTCTCGTTGGAACGCCCCATCACACCGAAAGCTCGGCTGGGCCATTCAACATCGGCAGGGCCTTCGTGATGGATGGCAGAAGCGGCACGGTCCTTCTTACTCTGGATCAGCCGGGCACCACCGAGCCCGAGGAAAACGCCCGAGTCGGTTTGTCGGTCGCGGGTCTGGGAGACATAAACTCCGATGGCAAGCCTGACTTTGTCATAGGCGCGCCCGGCAAGGATATCGGTGTCGGTGAAGGCGGCAAGAGCGATGTGGGCGTCGCCTATTTCTTCAGCGGAGCCGACGGCAGCCTCATTCGGTCGTTGAGCGACCCGGACTCGACCCTGGATGCCCGATTCGGGTTTGCCGTCGCAAACGCGGGTGATGTCGACGGCGATGGGGTTTCCGATTCTCTTATCGGTGCGCCCGGAAAAGCCCAGGTCTTCGTTTTCAGTGGGAAGACTGGCCTTCTGCTCTTTACCATTAAAAGCCCTGCACGGGAGAAACTTAACTCTTTTGGCTACGCCGTTGCCGGAGGCAAAGACTTTGATGCCGACGGAAAGCCTGACTTTGTCGTTGGCTCTCCTATGTTGGAAAACTCCCAGGGAGGAGTCTTCGTTTTTAAGGGCAGCAATGGAAAGCTGCTGCGCACCCTGAGCATTCCCACACCCCAGAAGTTTGCCAGAGCTGGCGCCTCGGTCGCTGCGATCGACGATGTCACTGGTGACGGGCGACCTGATATTTTGGTGGGTGTTCCTGATCAGGATGTGAGTGGTCGGATCAACGCGGGAGAAACTCTCCTTTTCAATGGCGCGAGCGGAGCCCTGTTTCAGACTCTGACCAGCGCCATGCCGCAAGCCTTTGCCGGATTTGGTTGGGCCCTCGCGGCGGCGGATTTTGATGGTGACGGAACTCCTACACCGGTGGTCGGCGTGCCGTTTCAGAATGCAGATTTGATTGATCCAGCGACCGGCACACTGGTCAATCATCCCCAGATCGGTCAAATCGAAATTCAGTAGAAGCAGGTCAAGAATATGAAAAAATCACACTTCTCAGCTCTCGCGTGCTTTGTTCTTTCGGCGATCTTTCTGCCTGCGGCATTTGGCAACCACCGAACCGGTAGTCTGCCCCTGCCCGAGATTCTCGTGGCGGGCGATTTCAACGGGGACGGTAATCTTGACCTGGCGGTCAATGTGGATGGATTTGACTACATTGCCATCCTGGCGGGTGACGGTCTGGGCGGAATCACTTTGAAGGGCAAGGTCGCAACCGATACCCTTCCCAAGGGACTCGCCGCAGGCGACATCAACCGGGATCGGCATATCGATTTGGTGGGATGCTCCAACTGGGGTTACCAAGCGGAAGTTTATCTAGGCGATGGTGTGGGTGGGTTCGGCTACCGCGATAATGCGGTCAGAGGGGAAGGCGGACCCAACCGCAATATCCTGGCCGATTTCAACAACGACAGAAAGCTTGACCTCGCGGTGAGCGGCCCGGATGAGGGAGTCGTTCTCATCTATCTTGGTGACGGGAAGGGCGGCTTCATTCTTCCTCCAGCTGAATTGGAGGATCTTAAGCACTGCGAGGGCATCGCTAGCGCCGATTTCAACCACGATGGCAACCAAGACTTGGGGATCGTGACCAGTCACAGTAATCTGGGCCATATCTTCCTGGGAGATGGGACAGGGAAATTCAGCACCGGCGCAGAGTTCTCGGTCAACAACGATGCGGGGACTCTGGCGCCTGGCGACCTGAACAACGACGGCAAATTGGACTTGGTCGTGGCCGGGGCTGGAGCAGAAAATGGTGGCGGCAACTTCGTTCAAACGTTCCTCGGCGACGGCGCCGGTAATTTTACTCTAAAGGAGGCCACTCTTTTGGGAGAAGGGAACATGAAAGGATTGATCGCCGTGGCGGATCTTAATGAGGACGGAAAACTCGATGTAGCCTTTCCTGTGACAGGAAACAAGACGCCGCACCACCCGAGCACGACGGTCCTGATTTTCTTAGGCGACGGGACTGGAAAGTTAGTCGCCGGAACACCAGTAACAGCCGAAGAGGAACCTCACACCGTTATTGCCACCGATCTAAACAAAGATGGCCATTTGGATCTGGCTGTCTCAAACCGGACTTCGGCGACCGTTTCCGTCCATTTGGGTAGCGGCACCGGCACCTTTACCAAATCAGCAAGCGTCTCCGTCGTCTGCGAGGGCGGAGTCTGCGACTAAATAACGAAGTCTGAATACCACCTTATGAAAACACCCGTTATGCGTTGCACTGTACTGGGCACACTCACTCTCATTGCGGCGGTTTTTGCCGTCCCAGCACACGCGAAACTGCCGCTTCGTAAGACCAAGGCCGAGCGATTCCTTTCGACGGGTCCGGCTCGGCCCGAAGGCCCGGCCAAATGGTTTTACATCGAGGGGATCACTTCTCCGGTGAATAACAGTCCCTCCAGTTCGCCGGCCAAGACCGGTTTTGATAACCTGACCAACGGCTTTGCCGCCCAAGGACCCGACTTCGATACCATCACCGCGGATAATGTGGTTCCAACGCGCTCCTTCAACGATGGCCGCTTCGTCTTTGAAGAAACCGAAACAGCGGCTCTTGGCCTTGGACCTATCTATAACGCTCAAAGCTGTGGGGCATGCCACCAGAATGTGGTCACGGGAGGCGCCAGCCAGATTGCCGAACACCGGACGGGGCATACCGAAGACGATATGTTTTTCGAATCCTTGGGCGGTTCCTTGATTCAGTCCCGGAGCACCTTTCCCGACATCGTCGAGCACGTGATTGATACGGATGAAACCAGAACCTTCCGCATGTCGACCAATACTTTGGGCAATGGTTACATCGAGTGCATATCCGATAGCACTCTCAAGGCAATTCGCGACGCCCAGCCGCAAGCTATGCGCGGCACGGCCATCGAGGTGCCAGTACTCGAAGGCGACGGCACCGCCGGAATTGGTCGTTTCGGTTGGAAATGTCAACATCGCAGCCTCGTCTCTTTCTCGGCTGACGCCTATGCAAACGAAATGGGCGTCACCAGTCCTCTTTTTCCGGATGAAAATACCTCAAGCGGCACGTTTGTCGGCTTCGGAACAGAGTATGATCCGGTTCCGGACCCCGAAGACGATGGGGACGACATCGAAGGATTCGCCCTCTTCATGCGCTCAACCAAAGCTCCATCGCGAGGCCCGATCGATGACGATGTGCGCAATGGTGAAAAGCGTTTCAACCAGATCGGGTGCGGCACCTGCCATGTCGGCTCCATCACAACAGCGTCCGCTGGGACGGTGATTAACGGCGGCGCGTTTGTCGTTCCCACCGCTCTCGGCGACAAGATCATTCGTCCGTTCAGCGATTTTCTTTTGCACGATATCGGCACCGGTGATGGCATCCCGATCCAGCCCTTGCCGGAATTCGCCGGTACCGCAAAACAAATACGCACCGCGCCGCTCTGGGGCTTGCGGACTCGGAACCGCCTGATGCATGACGGTCTCTCTTTCACGTTCCGCGACGCGATCCAGCGACATGAAGGACAGGCGGCGGACGTCGTTCGCCAATTCAATGGCCTGACGCCTACCGATCAAGACCGGGTAGTGGCTTTTCTTCAGTCGCTATAATTTGCTGCCGCTTTAGCCAATTCAATGGGCTGACGCCCACCGATCAAGCCGCCATAGTTGCCTTCTTGAATTCGCTTTGATGAATTTCTGACGGCTTAAGGGTTTTGCGCGCACGGCGCCTTCAAAGGCGGCGTTGCGACCCTGGTAGTTGCAACGCCGCTTTTTCATATCCCACGGCAGCACGCCCATGCCGGGCTGCTTGGAAATCATGGGGCGTTTTTCTCCAGGCTGCACGCCTGCGCGTCCGCCGGAGCGGGTGCGCGGCAGTCCGCTCCGAGCCGCCGATGATAAAGCAGCCGGTCATCGCTTCGTTACCTGTTTCCTACTTTCCTTCCTTGGCGGAGGCGGGCGTGAAACGATGTTCTGACTGGTCCCATTCTCGAACTATAATGACTCCAAGGGCGTCACTCCACAGAAGTGGCCTTATGCGATCTGGATTCGACAAACTCCCGGATCGCCGCATCGACGCGGGTAAGACCGAGCGCCACCGTATAGCCCCGCGAGTTTTCGAGGACGCTGGAAATCACGTCTCCTTGCGAAACGTCGATGAATTCCGGCGTGCAGGTGTTTTATTACAATGGATTGACGAACGTCTCATCGAACGGCTGTAGCTCCAGCGTCGTAGTGCCAATGACAGTCCAAGTGGCTGTATCGATGATTGACAGACTGCCAGGGTGAAAAGGAGGGTTGAGTGAGCCCGCGTTAGATACGTACAGTTTCGTTTGATCTTGATTGAAAACTGAAAAGAATGACCCGTTTCCGCAATCAATCGTCTTAATAACCGTCAGCGTGGTTGTGTCAATAACCGAGACGTCGTCCGAACCGCTATTGGAAGTGATTGCCCGCGAACCATCAGCATTGAAAATCACTTGCCAAGGTTTGTTGCCGACCCGAATTTCGCCCAAGACAGCCAACGTCTGCGTATCAAGGACTGTGACGGTCCCGTCTGCAACGTTTGTGACGAAAACCTGGTTGCCCTGCGGGTTGACTGCTACGCCACGCGCCCAATCACCCGTCGGTACCGTGCCAGCGACGGTTTTCTTTCGCACGTTAACCGCCGTGACGGAATCACCCACAAAGTTAGCGACGAAAGCGCGTCTCCCATTTGGCATGATGGCCACTCGCCTGGGTTGATCCCCGGTGGGGACGTCGGTAACCGCATACGTGGTGGTGTCAATGAAGTTGACGACGTTTTTGGCGTAGTTGGGTACCAAGGCGTAGCGGCCATCTGGTGTAAAAGCGATGTCGGTCGCCGTTTTACCCTCCGCGGGCGGCACGCCAATTGAGATCACTTGGATCACTGTGTTAGTCGCAAGATCGATGACCGATACGACCTGCTGGTGATGATGCACCACAAAGAGCCGGGTCCCATCAATCGTGATATCACTTTCTTGCGGATTTTCCGCCACCGGAATCGTCGCGGTGACGACAAGGTTCACCGTATCTATTACACTAACTGATGCGCTCTCGTAGTTGGAAGTATAGACTTTTCGTCCGTTCTGGCTCGCGACAATTCGGATCGGCCTGGCGCCAACCGGAATCGTCGCCAGCACCGCTCCGGACTCGGCATCGACAGCAGACACAGAGCTTGACAACGTATTACAGACAAAAACTCTACCGGAACTCTGTGGGGACGTTGTTTTGGTCAGCCCAGAGCTAGAGAGCGGCAAACCTGCGAGGAGAGCAATTCCGATTACAAATACGGCCGCATAACGGAGGGTCCCGCTGGTAATGCGGCATCCGAATTGGCTTTCCGGCAATCCTCCTATCAGCGCGCGATATTTTGTTGTTTTGGGCGAGTCAGTGTAATTCCTTTTCATGGCGCGTTGGTTATAGACGATTCGGGTCGCGTGTCAAGCACGTTTGCATTCTCTTGTTCGTCGGTGTCGCGCGCATCCTTTACTAGCAAAATATCCACGTGTGGGGTTGGTGAAGGTTTCAGACAATAGCCCCCGAGCCGATAGCTAGATCTCGCTCGCGATTTTGCCGCCCAATGTTGGTAATACGTCCAGCCATCAAGGGGTCAATCGTCGCCGTATTATATAGCATTGCTTGGCGGGTAGGCCGGCCAGCGCATTGCTTCAGAAAAGGCGTTAAATAGGTCCCTCGCCCCTGCGCCGCTTTTGCCGGAAAAGGCGTTGCGTTCAAACCGCCCAGAGCCGATCTTCGGAGCCCACACTGCATCCGTAATATGACGCAGCAAAATCAGCAGGATCGTCTCAGGCTTGGCCGCAACGCGTGGTTAGCTAACATAATCGTTGCGATCGCCCTCTGCGCTACGACAACGCAATCGGCCTCGGCCAGGCGTCACTCTATGGAGATTCCTGATGCGGCCATCCACCGAGATTTGGTTTACAAACGCATCAACGGTAGAGAGCTTAAGCTTGATCTCTATTGTCCTCAGAACGCCTCCGGCCCATCGCCTGTTATCCTTTGGATCCATGCTGCGGGCTGGAGCCGCGGCCGAAAAGAGCAACACATTCCGATAATTAGTTTTCGCAGCGACGGTTACGCCGTGGCGAGCCTCGAATTGCGTCTTTCTGGCGAGGCGCCTTTCCCCGCACAGATTGAAGACTGCAAGGCGGCCGTGCGATGGCTTAGGGCTAACGCCGCCAATTACAATCTCGATGTCCACCGAATCGGCGTGGCGGGCCATTCCGCGGGGGGACATCTCGCTGCGCTGCTTGGCACCTCTGGCGGAGTACAGGAGCTGGAGGGCAGTGGAGATAACATGTCTTATTCGAGCCGCGTGCAAGCGGTGTGCGATGCGTCCGGCCCGTCAGATCTTCTGCGTCTCTACCACGACGCATCGGATCCGTCGAGCGGGACAAGGCCCAAAGCCATATCTGCCATCGATGCGCTCCTGGGCGGGCCGGCCGAGCAAAATAAAACGAAAGCGATCGCGGCAAGCCCAATTACCTATGTTTCGCAAGATGATCCGCCTTTTCTCATCATCCACGGGGAGAATGATTTTGGGGTGCCTGCCAGCCAAGGCGAGTTATTAGCCTCCGCGCTCAAGGCAGCTGGGGTGGAGACAACCCTGGAGCTAACTCCACGAGGACACAGCGTGGGCTTGGGAAGTCGAACGTTGCTGCCGATTGTTAAGGCGTTTTTCGACAAATATCTCAAGAATCAGTGAAAGTGATTCCAACATTTTTCTGAAGGAGCCAGGTTTGCGGTTGAGGCAATTCTTAACTGCTTCAAAGCAGAAAAGGAAGCGAACGAAAATTCTTCCGTCGCCTGCGAAGTACTAGCCACCCAAAACAAGACGCAGTGCGGGACTTAATTGCGGTGCTCGACATCGCCGAGCTGCTCCTCAGCCGCCAAATGACAGGTAGTCGAGAGTGAATAGGATTGCTGAGAAATAAGAAGTTACAAGAACAGCATCTCCGCTCGGACCGTGTTAGTGCTCCGGTACCGATTGGGTTTTCAGCTGCATCAAAGCCGCTCCAAACGATGAACTCTTTTGCCCAGGCAGACACATGTGGAGCCAAGTCTTGGTGAGGAGCATTAGTGCCAGAGATTGTTCTCCGGGACCGGCGGCGGCGGTGTTATAAAGCTCCCATTCGCCAGCGGCTCGAAGCGCGAGTTAACAACCGCTCCAGATGAAGAGCCAATGGCTCGATCAAAATTCCGATTGCTTGTTAAAGGTCGACGAATTCCAGTGTGCAGGTGTCTTATTGTGGATTGACGAACGTCTCATCGAACGGCTGTAACTCCAGCGGCGTAGTGCCAATGACAGTCCAGGTGGCTGTATCGATGATTGTCAGACTGCCAGGTTCCAAAGGCGGGTGGATTGGGCCCGCGTTGGATACGTAGAGTTTCGTTTGATCGTCATTGAAAACTGAAAAGAACGGCCCGTTGTCGCAAGGAATCGTGTGAATAACCGTTAGCGTGGATGTGTCAATGACCGAGACGGTGTCCGAACCGCTGTTGGAAGCGATTGCCAGCGAACCATCAGCATTAAAAATTATGTTCCATGGGTTGTTGCCGATCCGAATTGCGGGCGCCAAGACAGCCAACGTGTTCGGATCAAAGACTGTAACGGTCCCCTCGTTAACGTTTGTGACGAAAACCTGGTTGCCCTGCGGGTTGACTGCTATGCCACGCGAGGCATCACCCGTCGGTACCGTGCCGGCGACGGTTTTCCGTCGCACGTTAACCGCCGTGACGGAATCACCCACAAAGTTAGCGACGAAAGCGCGTTTCCCGTTTGGCAGAATAGCCACTCGCCTGGGTTGTTCCCCGGTGGGGACATCGGTAACCGCATACGTGGTGGTGTCAATGAAGTTGACGACGTTTTTGGCGTAGTTGGGCACCAAGGCGTAGCGGCCATCTGGTGTAAAAGCGATGTCGGTCGCTGTTTTACCCGGCGCGGGCGGTATGCCAATTGGGACCACTTGGATCACTGTATTGGTCGCAAGATCGATGACCGATACGACCTGCGAGTGGTGATGCACCACAAAGAGCCGAGTGCCATCAATCGTGATATCACTTTCTTGCGGCTTTTGCGTTACCGGAATCGTCGCGGTGACGACAAGGTTCACCGTATCTATTACACTAACTGATGCGCTCAAGAAGTTGGAAGTATAGACTTTTCGTCCGTTCTGACTTTTGACAATTCGGATCGGACTGGCGCCAACCGGAATCGTCGCCAGCACCGCTCCGGACTCGGCATCGACAGCAGACACAGAGTTTGACAACGTATTGCAGACAAAAACTCTACCGGAAGTCAGTGGGGACGCTGTTTTGGCCAGCCCAGAGCTGGAGAGCGGCAAACCTGTGAGGAGCGCAATTCCGATTACAAACACGGCCGCGTAACGCAGAGTCGCGCTGGTAATACGGCATCCGAATTGGCCTTCCGGCAGTCTTCCCCTCAGCGCGCGATATTTTGATATTTTAGGCGAGTCAGCGTAATTCCTTTTCATGTCGTACTCGTTTATAGAAAATACGCGTCGCGTGTCAAGCACCGATTGCGCGCGGTCCCTGGGCAACTGCCTTTACGTCCAAAGATCCTGGGTGGAGAATTGGCCTAACGAATCTTAGAGATTGGCATCGAATCGGGTCTAGGTATTACTCGTTTTTCATTAGCTAACACATAGGCGGCTGACGCAATAAAAATTAAATCCCCGAGGCGATCAGATGGTGGTTCCGACAAGCGATTTGAACGAGCAAATAACCGCTGACCAGGACTGTTCCACTGGTCAAAAGATTCATGGCATGATTCGAGCGGGGAGCTCGCATAGGACACGCGAGTTGCGTAGCGGTGCTATTGGCCGGGTTGAAGATCTCCCCTTGGTACTAGCCAATCCACCGACATAACCCCCTCTGAAACCACCGTCCCGTCATTCAGCAAGATCGCAGCATGGCTCTTGCGCTTCACCGGCACGTTGGCAGTGGCGGTAAAGGTGTGGGTTGCAGGATCAAAAAGTTCGGCGGACTTTCCGCCCACAATCAGAACGCGGCCATCTGGGAGCAGAGTCGCAGTATGGCTGCTGCGACTAATCGCCACCGACGTGAAAAAGCCAGCGGCTGGATCGTAAATCTCGGCAGACTTCAGGAGCGTACCGCTCACCAAGTCCCCCCGGTCAACAAGACCCTGCCATCTGGCAACAGGGGTCGAAGTGTGATCCGCGCGCGCCGCCGCCATGTTTCCTGATGTCGGTACCAGCTTTTGCGGATTTCCACTTGGATCGTAAATCAGCGCCGAATCCAAGGTACCGTTTTCGTTCGATCCACCAGTCCTTGCCCGCTGCCGCTGAATGCGCGTCAGCCGGGGCCTGGGAAGTTGCTGTTTGATCGCCGTCCGGCCAAGGAATTGCTTCCGCATGGCCTCGGATTGGACATGGAGGCGTTTTCCCTTAGGGTGCACGCCTGTGCGTTCGCTAATAGCCGCGCGTTAGCCCGCTTCGGCGGGTGTCGGATTCCCCTCAAAGCAAACAAAAACAGCATTTAAACATCATTACTACACCTTTGAATACTACGACCAGCCATCTCGTCCCGCCCCACGGCGGCGAACTCATCAACCTTCTTCTCAAGCCCGAATACGCGGCCGAAATCAAAGCCGAATCGCGCGATTTCCCGTCCTGGGACTTGACGCCGCGCCAGATCTGCGACCTCGAAATGGTCCTCAACGGCGGCTTCTCACCGCTCACCGGTTTCATGAACAAGGCCGATTACGAAAGCGTCTGCAGCAATATGCGATTGAGCAGCGGCCTTCTTTGGCCGATGCCGATCACACTCGACGTTACGGAAGCCTTCGCCAAGACCCTGCACTCCGGCAGCACCAAGATCGCCTTGCGCGACGCCGAAGGCGTCATGATCGCCATTCTGCACGTCGAAGACATCTGGCAACCCGATCGTCAAGCTGAAGGCAAAGCAGTCTTCAACAGCACGAGCGTTGCCCACCCCGGCGTTGCCTATCTGATGAACCGAAGCAAT
>Ga0207701_10001470_pt1 | contig 24647 bp, 23 predicted proteins | sample KBSSwiSSwithPhiX_FD_184294 | JGI IMG/M metagenome (GOLD analysis project Ga0207701, IMG submission 184294) | Switchgrass rhizosphere bulk soil microbial communities from Kellogg Biological Station, Michigan, USA, with PhiX - S5 (SPAdes) (version 2) | ecosystem: Environmental > Terrestrial >... | reverse complement strand
TGCAACGCCAACAATCCGCCGAGACTTCCCACGTTAGCCGCAGCAATCTTGATTTCCGGATGCCGCTGCTTCAGTTGATCTTCCAGTACCCCGATTGCCAGGTCATGGCTCCCGGTACAGAGAATCGTGTTCTCGATATCCTCGAGCGGCCGAAGCAGTTCGACATCAATCTGTTCGCCGGCATTCAGTCCCTCGACAAGACTGGGAATGCGCATCAAACCATCGGCATGAACCATCGTGGTGATCACACCCGCCCCGCGCGCCAGCGGCACCGCCACCACTTTCTCGCCGACTCGTCCCAACGTCACGCGGATAAATTCTTCTAAGCCGAGATGCGAAGCAATTTTTTTCGGCACAGTGGCACGCACGCTCGGGTAAGCCCGCGCGCTCGATCCGAGAAATTTTTCCACCGCGGGGCGGAGAATCTCCCGGGCAATGACGATCGCGGAAACCGGATATCCCGGCACGCCAAGGAACGGCTTTCCATCGACTTTCCCCAGGACCGCGGGCTTTCCCGGCATGACGTCGATCCCGTGAGCTAACAATTCGCCGGCTTCGGCGGCAACTTCGGCGGTCAAGTCATGTTCACCCGCGGAGGACCCCGCAATGATCGTAACAAGATCAGATTCTGCCGCCGCCCGGCGCACCGCCTCAACCAGAGCAGCCATGTCATCTCGAACGCGCCGGTATTTGATCGGCGCCCCGCCCCATTCGCGCACGAAGCTCGCCAGAACAGTAGAATTGAAATCGATCACCGCTCCCGGTTTGGCCTCGTCGCCGGGCTCGATCAATTCATCTCCGGTCGGAATGATCGCGACACGCGGGCGAACTTTCACCGGCACCTTCGTATGGCCTGCGGCAAGCAATGCGCCTAAATCGTACGGACGCAGACGGTGGGCGCGCGGCAAAAGCAGCTCCGTCGCAACCACGTCCTCGCCGACTAGCCGTACATGGTTCCACGGCGCCACGGATTCAAAAATCTCGACGTTTTGATTATCGACCTGATGCACCTTCTCAATCATGATGACCGCATTCGCCCAGGGCGGCATCGCGTTCCCGGTATCCACGTATTTGAAGCTGGCCGGTCCGGGAGAATCCGAAATTGCAAGCCTGAGGGTCTTCCCGACGAATTCAGTGGCGCCAAATGTGTCTTCGGCTCGGACGCAAATACCATCCATGGCGGAGGCATGATAGTGGGGCGAAGAAATTTGCGCGAAAATCGGCTCGGCAGTAATCCGATCGAGCGCCGCCTCGTCGATCACAATTTCCTCCACAGCCAGATTGTTAGGATTGACAACCTCCAGGAACATCTCTCGGGCTTCGATGAGCGGCGTTTTTGTGAGATATCGTTTGCGGGCCATCGCTTTCGGGTTCCTCGTTTCCAGTTTTCAGTTCTAGTCGTGAATTCCGGTTTAACCGGAAACCAGTAACAGAAACGAGAAACTAAAAAAGTATGACTTCCACTTCTTCTCCCTGCTCCAATCCGTCCTGGTTCATCTCGATGCGAACCATGCCGTCCGCTTTGACTAATGTGAAGATCGCGCCGGACTTGCTCGGTAGCGGTACTGCGACCAGGCCGGCCGCACTGCGCTCCAAAACAACGCGCACATAGTCTTCGCGGCCGATCTGTGATGCGACGTTAGTTTTCAACACGGCCCGCGTGGTTCGCGAAAATTTTTCCAGCGCATCGCGGTTTTCACCTCCAAGGCGTCGGATCAGCGGCACGGCAAAAAGATCGAAGATTACCAGTGCCGATACCGGATAGCCCGGCAATCCGAGAATCGGCTTGCCGCACGCCTTGGCGAAAATCGTCGGTTTTCCCGGAGCGATCGAGATGCCATGAAAGACAAACTGAGAATCGGGAAACGACAATATCGTTTCCAACGCGATATCCTTTGCCCCCATAGAGCTCCCGCCCGACAGTAGCACGAGGTCGCTCCATTCGAGCGCCGCGCCAATGGCCTCATGCAGAGCTGTGCTATCATCGCGAACCACACCCCAATCTTTCAACTCGCCGCCGCATTCTTCGATCAAACCAGCGAGAGAATGCTGATTGATGTTCCGGACCTGCCCGGGCAGCGGTTCGGACTCAACGTCGACGATCTCGTCGCCCGTGGAGATCAAGGCGATGCGCGGTTTTTTGAACACCGAGATTGAAGCGATGCCAACGCCTGTCAATGCGCCAAGATCATGGGCGCGCAGCCGCCGGCCGCGCGGAAAAACCAGTTCGCCTTTTTTGATGTCGTCGCCGATCTGGATGACGTTTTGCCAAGGCGAAACACCGCGATGAATTTCCACCAATCCCGTATCGGTCTCGTCCGTGTACTCCACCATGACCACCGCATCGGCGTTAGGCGGCATCATTCCGCCCGTAGAGATCCGCATCGCAGCTCCGGGCGTCAAAGGTTGAGCCGCTTCCTTGCCCATTTCTACGACGCCGGCGAGCTTCAAATAAGCCGGCAAACTTTGACTCGCGCCGAAAGTGTCTCTCGCGATCACCGCATAGCCATCCATTGCCGCGCGATGGAAGTGCGGTAGATCGACCGCTGAGCGAAGCTCATCGGCAAGGACGCGCGCGCGGGCGCGCACCGAAGGAATCTGCTCGGTCCCCACCGGGTTCACGGTCAAAAGAACACTGAGCGCCTCGCGAGGCGCCAACACTTTGAAGAACGTCTGCGCCATTTATTTGGAAATCATAGCCAGAACCCATGCCGCGAATCAAACTACCGAATTACTGCGGTTCGGTTGAGAGACTTGCCCACCGACGACAAAGCCGGAACCGGCGCTCACAAAAGGCAAGGGGAGTCTTCACTGTTTGAATGCCTCAACGGTGGCACCATTTGGACTCGTTTTCGCCGGGTACGAGCGGGAAGTAATAGTTTACGCGATCCAATAATCCATCGTATTTTTTTATAACCTTGTCCGGCAATTCGGCCCACGTGCCACGCACGGCAAATCGTTCGAGCATCTCATCGGTGATGAGGCTGGGCATCGCGTTCCATTCGCCGCGCGCCGCCAACCGCTTGAGCCGATCCGCGACTTCGCCCCAGCCTTCTAAATCGAACACCGGCCGGTAGGGCGGAGTGCTGGCGTAAAAAGAAATCTGCTCGCGAATTTCCGACTCGAACGCCGCCGCCTTCGGATCGTCCGTGGGCACAACAAAAATACTGCTCGACAGTTCGATCGATTTCCGCTCTCGTCCGCTCTGTGTCAGACCGACTTCGATGTTCGGCAGCACGCGCTCGCGCAGATAACGCATGCTATGGAGCGGATGCGCGTGAAAGCCTTCGCACATTTCGCCGGCGAGCTGGCACATGCGCCGATTCACCCCGGCGACAAAAATGGGAATATGGTGATACTCGTGCGGCTCCGGGCTGAAAAAAGGCGTCATCAGCGTGAGCTTGAAGAACTCGCCTTGAAAATCCAGCCGCGTTCGGTTTTGCCAGCAATCCCAAATCGCTCTAATCGCAAGAATGACTTCGCGAATTTTTTCCACCGGCTTTTCCCATTTCACACTGAAACGCCGCTCGTTGTGCCCTCTCACTTGCGTGCCGAGGCCGAGAATAAACCTCCCTTTCGAATACCGGGCGAGATCCCATGCAATCTGCGCCAGGATTGTCGGACTGCGCGGGAATGCCACAGCGATGCTTGTTCCTAGGCTCAGGCGAGAGCTGTGCTCGGCAGCGAGCACGAGCGGCAAGAAAGGCTCGTGCGCCGTTTCGAAGGTCCAGATGCCGTCGAATCCGGCGTCATCGGCGAAGCGCGCCGACGCCGGCATCTGTTCCAGCTTGTGTACGAGCAAGCTCGCGTCAAACTTCATCGGGTTGAAACTCTTCCGTGGTGCTGGTTCAGACGCTCTGTCATTCCGAGCGACAGATCGTATAGAAACTGGTCGTTCGTCCTTCGACTGAGCTTAAGATGAACGGCCCCGTAGCTTAAGCTACTAGAATACCTGAACCCCTCGTGGTGAGCATGTCGAACCATGAGCGTTTACTTTGATAGAGCCTGCCAAAGCGACAGATGTTTCTCCGTCAGCCACCTCTCACAATTCAGTGGTTCTTGATTAAATCCCTCTAGCAACTAGAATCGCTCTCCACAACATGATTCCAACGCAACAGGTTTCGGAGAGGTTTCGAATGGCAGAACACATCAACAAATCGGTACCGACTTGGGTCTTGACGATATCGATGATGATTTGGGTGAACCTGCTCCCGGCACAGGAAAAACCGAGCCCCGAAAAAATCCGCATCGCCGTCGCCACGAGTTCTCTCGCGTTCCTCGTACCCTTCGTCGCCAAAGATCGTGGCTTTTATCTCAAAAACGGCAGCGACGTCGAGCTGATTCAAATGCGCCCGAATGTCGCCATGGCGGCGCTGATCAGCGGCGACATCGATTACGTCGAGCTGATCGGCTCCGTCATTCGCTCGGCGGCGAGGAATTTGCCGGTGCGCGCAATCTCAACGGGCATCAAAGCGCCTTTCTTCAGCATTGTCGCGCAGGCGAAGTACAAGAGCATAAAGGATCTGAAAGGCACCGTAATCGGCGTTGCCTCGATCGGCGGCACCAATCAGATCAGCACGCGTATCACTCTAAAACAATTCGGTTTGGATCCCGACAAGGACATCAAGTTTCTCGCCATCGGCGATGAGAAGGTCATGTACGATACTTTCAAATTTGGCCGAGTGGACTCGATCTCCATTGCGCCGCCTTTTTCCGTGCAACTCAAGCGTGAAGGGTACCCGCTCCTCGCCAACACCGCGGATCATGTCGTGATTCCATTTTCCGGCCTGGGCGCTACGATCGAACGCATCAAGGGCAATCGCGCCCAGGTCAAAAGAATACTGCGCGCCGAAATCGAAGCGCTGCGATACATTCAGACTAATGCGGCGGGAACCGCCGAAGTCATCCGCAAGCGCTTCAGCATGGATGAAAAGCTCGCGCGCGAGTCGTACGACGTGGTGGTGAACGCCTTTAGGGGAGACGGCCGAATGCCACTCGACGGCGTCGACATCCTGCTACAGATCGAAAAAGACGCGAAGCAGATTCCGCCTACAATCACGCCGCAGATGGTCGTTGATTTGTCCTTAGTGGACGAAACCTTGAAGGAAATCGGGCCGCGCTGAAACGTATAATTTTCTACAGCTGCGCCGTAGGCGCGGCGATGCATCGCCCAAACGAATTGAACGGCTTGAACGATTTGAACGCATTTTTCCGTTAGCCTTTCTTCACTCTTACCCGCTGCCGCAACCGCTTCTCGCCGGTCTGATAGTGCTCCCCTTTAACCGCAAGTTCCGCCTCGGCTTCGTCTTCGTCGGACCACAAACCAAGGTTGTAGCCAAACCATGGGTCCTGCGGTTTCAGCTTCGGTAATTCGAGCCGTTCCCAAAGCTGCCTGGCGCGCTCCATGTATTCTTTCTTCGGCAGCGATACTGGCGGGTAATCCCATTTCCGTGTCGCGTCGATCAGCATCGCCGAAGCGCCGGCAATCTCGTCCAGAGAGTGCCCCCCCTCGGTTCCCGGTGGAAAAACCGAGGGGTCCATTTGCGGCGTGCGATTACGGATGATCAGCACGTCGCGATGCGGTTGCATGCGAAAAGCCATCGCCCAAAACAGCGCATCGAGATTTCGCGCGTCGATATCTTCGTCGACCGCAATCACCATCTTCCCAGTGGCAGGATTGTAGCCAACCATGCTGTGCAGCGCCTGCCAAACATGTGCCTGATTGATTTTTTTCATCTTGATGACGCAAATCTGGCGCACGGCAATGCTGTGAAAGGTGACCTCGAGAATGCCGGGAATGTTGCACTGATCCTTGAGAAACCTGAGATAATTTCCTTCCGCCGCGACTTGCCGCATGACGCTCGATTCGCTCGGCGGCATCTGACTGATGATCGTGGCTAGAATCGGATTTTTTCTATGTGTGATGCATTTCACTTCGAAAAATGGATTGAGCAGGCGCTCGGCGACGTAACCGGTGGATTCGCCGAACGGCGCTTCGGGTTCGAGAAATTCGGTCGAAATTTCTCCCTCGATCACGATCTCGGCATGAGCAGGCACAAGCACATCATGGGTCTTGCACTTGACGACCTCGATGGGCGCGCCGGCGAGCCCGCCCGCGACATCGAGTTCGCTCACGCTGAAAGGAATTCGCGACGGCGCGGTGTATGCCACACACGGCGGCGCGCCGATGACCAGCGCCGCTTGCAGAGGGATGCCGCGCTCCTGACATTTGCGCCAGTGATACCCGCCGTGGTTGCTCGAGCTCAAGAACACGCCGGTCCGGGTCGGGCTTTTCACATGACCGCGGTAGTTGCCAATATTGATGATGCCGGTTTCGGGATCCTTCGTGAACCAATGCGATGCGGTGATGAACGGCGCGCAATCATACCCCGGCGTTGAGATCGGAATCGGAAATTCTCCCAAGCCGCCCTTCTCCATCAGCGAGGAACCCTGATAGACAATTTCCTGTACCGGCGCATCGTCGACAATTTTCGGCGGAATCGGCTGACTCTGGGCTTGATTCCATCGATCGACAATCTCTTCGGGTTTGCATTGCAGGCCGAAGCCGTAAATTTGCCGCGATGCAGCGAGGGTACCGACCACCACCGGAATGTCGTACTTGCGCCCTTTGGCATCCACCACGTTGGTAAACATGAACGCCCGCCGCTCCTCTTCAGAGAGACCGCGGAACTGCCAGCGCACCAGCGGCATCAGCTCGGTGTCCTTGTTGATCTGCTCGTCGATCTTGACCAGCAGTCCCGCTTTATCCAATGCCGCAAGGTGCTCTCGCAGATCTTTGAAGTAACCCATGCAAAACTCCTTCACCCCGAATGTCGTAGATGGTGATATGCGATTTGAAAAAAGAAAACCAGCGGCAGGCGAGATGTGCAGGAGACTTGCGATCTAGAAAAATGTCACCCTGAGCGACAACGAAGGGTCTACTATCGGCAACGAGATTCTTCGTCGCTACGCTCCTCATAATGACACATGGAAAGAGAGCGGCGATCGCTAGCCCATTGACACAAAGCGAATTCGGGTTATCCCAATGACCCGAATCTCGTTTCACTCCATACAGACTTCAGTTGAAATGTTTTGAACGAGTCGAACGGCTGGAATTATCGCTAAAACCCGAGCGCACAGCCGCCCTTTCGAGGATCGGAGCCCCCGACGAAAGCGCCGGAAGCCGCGTCGATGACAATTGCGTGAGCGCCGCCAAAGCTCTCCGGATTCCCGCCGACGATTTGGTGACCACGGCGCCGCAATTCTTCTTTGACGTCGGGGGCGAACTCCGGCTCTAGACCGACTTTCGTTCCTTCGATGTGATTGAAACGCGGCGCGGCGATCGCCTCCTGCGGCGTCATGCCGAAATCGACGAGATTCGAGATGATCTGTACCTGCACTTGCGCCTGGACGTGCCCGCCTTTCAAGCCGAGCGCAGCGTGCGGCCTGCCTGCGCGCATCATCAGGCCGGGCATCAGAGTATGCATACAGCGTTTGTGCGGACCGATACAGTTCGGATGATTTTCTTGCAGCGAAAAAAGATGACCGCGGTTCTGTAAAATAATCGCAGTGTCGGGCTCGACGACACCCGAACCGAACCCCATGAAGTTGCTTTGAATGAAGGAAACTAGGTTCCCTTCCCCGTCCGCCGCAGCCACGTATTCGGTATCTGTCCCCGCCGCCATTTTCTTGTACTCGCTTGCGGCTCTGCTGGTATCGATTCGCCGGCGCAATGTTTCGATTCGCTTTAACGACAAGAGACTTTCCACCTGAACCTTCATGTGGTCACGGTCCGCAAGCTCGGCGTCACGGTCAGCGAATGCCAGCTTTTTCGCCTCGATCATAAAATGCGAAGCATCCGCGCTTTGCGCGCCGGCAGCTTTCAAATCGAAGTCCTCGAGAATTTTCAGCATTTCCAGCGCCACGAAGCCTTGCGTGGCCGGCGGCATCTCGTAAATATCGTGGCCGCGGTAGCGCACGGTGATCGGTTCGACCCAGTCGGAGCGGTGCTCGGCGAAATCTCGAAGCGTGAATACTCCGCCGAGCCTTTCTGAACACTGAACGAGTTTTTTGGCGATCTCGCCTCGGTAAAAATAATCCGGCCCTTCTGCCGCGATCCGCTTCAGCGCTGCCGCCATGCGTGGATTTCTGAAGATTTCGCCGGCTTTGGGCGTCCGGCCGTCGATCAAATAATTCATCGCCGCGCCGTGATCGGCTTTCAATCGCGCTTCGGACTCCTTCCACTGCTCAGCCGTGAGCTCCGCCACGGGAAAGCCTTCCTCGGCGTAACCGATCGCCGCTTGCAGTACATCGGCAAGTTTTTTCTTGCCGAAGGAATTCGACAAAGTCGCCCAACCATGCACAGCGCCGGGAACCGTAACGGAGTGAATGCCGCGCTGCGGCATTTCTGTAAAAGCGTTATTACGGCACAACTCCAGTGTCGCTGCGTAGGGCGAACGGCCGCTGGCGTCCAGCGCTTTGATCTTTTGTTCTTTGGCGGAATAAAAAAGACAAAACGCGTCGCCGCCGATGCCAATCGAGCTTGGCTCGACCACGCCCAACACCGCCGCCGTCGCAATCGCCGCATCGATGGCATTTCCGCCATTCGCGAGAATTTGCACGCCGGCTAAAGTTGCCAGCGGTTGGCTTGATGCCACCATACCGTTTTTCGCGATTACCGAGAAATTTTCCGCCATGAGAGCACCGCTTCCGATTTATTCGGACAAGATTAACCGCGCAATTTCGCTCGGAATCTCAAGCTTGAATCTTGAACCGTTGCGCGACGCGCGACGATACCGCTAGCGGGTTTTAAGAATCTGCGAATAGAGCTTTGCGGTCTCGTCGAGATTTTGCATTTCCTCGGGATGCACCACGTAGTGCTTGTAGCCGCGAAATAACCGTGCGGGTTTGGGCTCTACGTCGCTGCGTGAGGGAATTCGCTGAAAATCCCAAAGTTTTTCCTGTCCCTCTTTGGAAAGAGTAAAGTCGATGAACAGTCTCGCCGCGTTCGGATGCATCGCCTTAGCACCCGCCATCACCGTATTGACGGAAATAACGGCTGGCTCGAGCGGCACCCAGTCGACCGGGGCACCCTTTTCAGCGAGATACTGGATGATATTCGCGTAGGCGATGACGAGAGGAAACTCGCCCGCCGCCGCGAGCTGAACGCGGACCGTGCTGCCGCGCATGACCATCGGATCCTGCTCTGCCAATCTTTTCAGGTAATCGAGCGCCTTGTCTTTGCCCCATGCGGATATCAGCCCTTGAAGAAAGGTCGCATAGGTGTCATCGACAGAAATTTTTCGCCCCTTCCAACGCGGCTGCAACAAATCGTTATACGTGCGCGGAACCGGCTGACCCTTGACGAGGTTGGTGTTATAGCCGAGCACGACTGAATTCACGTAAACCGACGTCCAGAAGCCTTTCTTGTCTTTTAGATCGTCAGGGATCATTTTACGCTCGGGCGAAAGATACGGCGCCAAAAGACCCATCTCCATCAGAGGCAACACAATCTCGCCGGTGCCGTGCGCCACGTCAAAAAAGTTGTTTCCGGCTTTGGCTTCGGTCAGAATTCGGTTGAGCAAGGCGCTGCCGCCTAGGCGCGTCACTGACGGTTTGAGGAACGGATACTTCTGTTGAAAACGCGCCATGAAAGCGTTGCTCTGATCCGAGCTCATGGTGGTGTACCAAACCACTTCGCCTTCTTTGCGCGCAGCGTCAATGATTTTCTGCGTTTGAGTTTCTTGCGCATATCCCGAGACGGCTATCGAGATTGCTGCAACAAAAACCAGCAGCATGTATCGCCTTCGCTTCATGAACAACCGGGTTCAGCAGTCATTACAAATCCGTTTTAAACTCCTGACGCGCTTCACCCCTTACCTCCTCACGGCTTTTCCCGATTTAGTCTACTTCGGCCAACGGCGGTGAACCGCCATATCGACCCAGTGTCCGTCAGGATCTTGGATGCGATGATCGGAGTCTTTGTCCGATTTCGAGTCGATCTCAGAGTTGAAACCCGCTTCCTGCAAGCGGCGCTTGATGTCGTCGAGATCGTCCACTTCAAAACCGAAGTGATTGATGCCTTCCCTTTGATCTTCACGCTTGACTTCGATGAGCGCAATATTGACGTCACCATCGGACATGTAGATCGCGCCGCCAAAACCGCGCTTCGGCTCGAGGCCGAAGATTTTCTGGTAAAACTCCACCATCTTTTCGCGGTTCTTTGTCATCACTGCAACATGACGAACCTTTGGCCGCATTTCGAACCTCCTTTAGTTCATTGCCGCTTGAGTCATAAAAACGATCTTAATAAATCCGAAATCCGAATATCGAAATCCGAAACAAAAACAAGAAACTCTCAAAAACCCGAGCAATTGATTTAATTGTTTTTAAATTTTTCCTCTTTCGGTCATTTGAATTTGTTTCGAGTTTCGGATTTCGAGCTTCGAATTTTCTGTTTCTTGGTCTCCTTGCTTAAAGCCGATACAACTTTGCCGCATTTTCCCATTGAATTTGCCTTTTCTCATCCTCCGGCAGATCCGCTAACGCACTTTCCAGGTGCCGGCGTGTGTCCGGCCACGTCGAACTCGCGAGCGGAAAATGGCTCGACCACAAAATATTTCCGATGCCGAGATGGCGGCGCGCCCGAAAACTCATCCGATCATACCAGCAGGTGAAGTAACACTGCCGTTGAAACAATTCCGATGGCTTCAAAGCATAACCCTCGGACGGTAAGCCATCGGCCGCCGATTGATAGTCGGCGTACTCGAGTTCATAGGCGCCCCAACCGATGGAGCTTTCTGCGAAAACGACTTTCAGACGCGGGAAGCGATCGAGCACGCGGGCGAGCAGAAAATTCGCCACCACCGCGATCGAACTGACCGAACGCACTACATCGCTGAAGGCCGCTGCGACAGCAGGCTTGAACGTGACGCCCGCAGACATTTGAATCTTGGCCGAGCCGCCGGCGTGGAAACAAACCGGCACGCCCAGGTCTTGGCACGTTGCCCAGAGTGGATCATAGGCCGGGTCGTTGATGTGCGGCACGCGCCGAAGCTCCATTGGCGATGCTGGATAGATAACCCCTTTATGGCCTTTTTTTATCGCGCGCTTGATTTCGGCGATAGTCAAATCCATGGGCCAGATCGGGACGATGCATTGGGGCACAAACCGCGGGCTCGCTTCCACCCATTCTTCGATCAACCAGTCATTGTAAGCCTGCACGCAGGCGATTTCTAAGTCCGGATCCACCACACTGCCAAAATTTTGGCCTGCCAATCCGCTGACGCTGGGGTATAGGACAGAGTAGTCGATGCCGTCGACGTCCATGGCCTTTAGCCGTTCCGCCGGGCTGAAAGCCGCGCGCGGCACTTCGCTCCAGTGTTTCGGTTCTTGGGTACGATCCGCCATCGCAGCATTCGCCATAGCGACGCCCGGCAAGGGAATGCGCCAGCCTTCGATCATCCACTCCTCGGTGCCATCGTCCATGTGCGCGAGATGCGGAATTCTGTCGCCCCACCTGGCGCGCGACATGCGTGACGTCCAGACCTCCGGATGCTCCTGCACGTGATCATCCGCGCTGATTGAGCCGTGCTTAAGTTCCATTTTAGCTTCCGAGGACTAAATCAGCCGGTACAGTCTCGCTGCATTGTGGTAAAGCATTTTTTTCCGGTCGGTATCGGGTACACCGGCCAGTGAATGCTCCACGGCGCTCCAGGAATTAGGATACGTGGAAGTGATGTGCGGAAAATCGGATTCCCAAAGAATGTTGTCGACGCCGATGCAGTCGCGTAATTCGATACCGACGGTTTCAAACCAGAAATCCACATAGATCTGGCGCCGGAATAAATCGCTCGGCCGTGTCACAATCCCGTCGTTCCAAAGACGGCGTTTCTCCCACTCGGAGTCACAAGCCTCCAGCACCGAGCTTACCCATCCAAGCCCTGTTTCGGCGAAGACCCAATTGAGTCGCGGAAATTTTTCCAGCATGCCGGAAAAAATCAAATAGGGAACAAATTGGGTGGCCGTGCAGAAGTTGCGCAATGTCGAGACGCAATGCGCCTGACGCGTGCTGAAGCCTTGCCATCGCGGCAACGAGAGCTTGCCGGCAAGCCCCGCGGACGCGTGGAGATGAACACCGACGCCAAACTCTTGGCACGCCGCCCAAAGCGGCTCCCAAAAAGGATCGCCGAGATTCTTCAATCCGTTCACCGCCACGCTCGGGTCGGCTAACATGTTGACGCCAAGATGACCTGTTTTGATCGCGCGCTCCACCTCGCCGATGATGGTCTCGATCGGACTCATGAATGGAATCACCGCGAGCGGAATGAACCGTTCGCTGACCTGGCGAAACTCGGCTAAGGCGTCGTTGTAAGCACGCACGCAGGCAAGCTCGAACTCGACGTCATCGTAAAAGAAAGTTCCGCCCGGTCCGTTGGGGAACAACACTTCGGCATCGATGCGATCCCGATCCAAAGCTTTGACGCGTTCTGTCGGCTGATAGACTTCCGGCGGAACTTCTTCCCAGCGCTGTGGATAATAGCCGCGCTTGGGCATCGCTGTGGGGCAATTGCAAACATTGCCGCCTTGGATCTCGCCATTGACGATCCATCGCTCCACGGGCTCGGGATATTTTTCGTCGCGCACTTCAATGACGTGAGGAATGCGCTCACCCCACTTGCTTTTGGACATCCGGCTATACGCGTACCGATCCAGTTGCCCGTGCGAATCGGAGCTGATCAAGCCGTATTTGATTTCCATGGTTCTTCCTGGAACGTCGAATCAGCAGCGTACGATAAAATCTCCGAGTGAAGTTCGAGCAAAAAAATAAGCACAGCCGTGCCGCAACAAGAGACGGTGATATTCCACGCTCCCTGGTTGTGCGGCAGCCAGGATAGGCGGCTTGTCATCCCGAATGGATGTGAGGGCTCTAGACTTCTCTGTCCAGTCGAAATGACAAGAAAGCAGCCCTCACAAAGCGCGGATCGCGCCTTAAGCCGCCGCGGACTCGGCAATTTGCGCCATCGCCGTGGCGAGAGCGCTTCGATAAGCGCGGTCGACCGCGAGGCTGTCCTGAGCGGCGCGAATCACCGCTTCAGCCGTCCGCTCATCAATAATATGACGGTCGTAAATCGGCTCGAACATGTCCGAATGATCCTCATCCGCGACCATGTGCACTTTGGTGTTGATGTCGAGCCCTTCGATGGTACCGCCCTGATCGGCGACCTGCTTGTGGGCGAAGCGCGCGGTGAAACCGCCGCCTTTCACGATCGCCGGATTGTTCTTGCGCTCGGTGATATGATTCACCGTCAAGGCTTCGATCCAGGGGCGCGTCGTGGAAAGAAACATCCAAGCCATGAGCGCGGCGCGCACTCCCGGCAGCAAGCTCGCTTCCGCCGCAGCGGCCGCCATTTGCTCATCGGTGAGATGGGCCGAACCCATGCGCTTGTCGAAGATCAATTCATCTTTTTCGTGTTCCCAGATCGCGCGCTTCACATCGAGCGGCGCGTGCACCGCAGCGGCGCCCCAGCAGTCGCGCCGGCTCTTGATATAGTGCGGATAGTGCATGTCCCAAACCGTCTTTCTTGCCGGCGTCAGCTTTACTCCGAACAACTGGTGGTACTCCGGCGTCTCGAAATGACGGTTCACCATCGCGTTGAGTTCTTCTCGCACTTTTGGCCATAGACTCATAAATACCTCCTGATGTGCCTACGATCTCGTCGGCCAGCTTACGCTAGATATACGGGAAAGATTTCTCGTGTCGCTCGAAATGACAGACACAAGTAGTCATTCAGTCCCAAGAGCAATCAATTTCTTGCTATGTTCTACAGCGGAATCTTTTCTTGTGCCAGAGCGATGCCCTTGCGATACATCGCGTTGAATGCCAACGAGTCTTTTGCCGTTTGGATCGCCGTAGCCTCTTTACTCCCGGTCGCGTACTCCGCGAGAAAGGGCAAAAACATGTCGCTGTGTTTTTCGTCCGCCTGGCTGTGTGCCTGAAGATTGGGAATTTCTTTCCAGCTAAACCCCATGTCCTCCATCCATTTTTTCGCCATGCGCGTGGACTGGCCGCCGCCCAAATCACCGAGCAGCCGGTCGTCGTTGCACCACTCGGTAATGGTCATCCCGGTCAACGATTCGGTCCATGACATCTCGCTAGTCATCCACGACCAGGCATAAAGCACGGCGCGGGTTTCGGGCAGCGGCTCTGCATGGATAATCTCCTCCGGCTCGAGTCCTACGGATTTTCCCTGTCGAATGATCAGATGCAAATGGCCATAGTCGGAAAAATCGTCGCGAATGATCTCTTCGTATTCGTGCTCCAAAATTCGTTGTTTGACGCCCATGATCGGGCAATTCGCCGAAACGTGCGCCCAACACTCACGGCGATGACGCACGAACAAACTCTGCTGTTTTACCATGACGGCGGCGCGAGGTTTGTTCATCTTGATGGAAAAATAATATTCCAGCTCAGGCGATCGGATATAATCGCGCACCAACTCGCCGAGACATTCACGCCACTGCTTCTCCGTCATGACTTTGCTCCTTTGTAAAGCCTCTCGGTGAATCCCTCGTGAACCAGCCGGTCAATGATCGAATTATCGTAAAGTTTGCTCTTTGGCGCGCCTTTGGCGCCCACCATTTCGAGCACAGTCTCCACCGCCGCCGGATCGATGCGTGGAACCGCATCGAGATATCTCATGACGAACTCGTGGTGCATCTCCGCGCTGCCGCCGCGTTGTCCCATGTATTTGTCGAGTACCTTGAGTGCCTGAGCCTTCCTCGTCTTCAGCGCGGCAACGCCCTCGATGTAAGCCCGGACGATCGCTTCGACGGACTTCGGCGATTTCGAGAGATACTCGTTGCTCACGGCTAATAGGTTCATGGAAAACGGAATGCCAAGCTCTGCGGCATCGACCAGCATCCTTGCCTTTGGTCCCGGCGCCTGCGAGGAAACGCGGCCTTCCGCCTGGCGCGCGCGAAACCCTAGATCGGCTTCGACCACGCCGCCGAATTGCCGCAGCTCGGTTTTGTTTTCAAGATTCAGTTTCCGCAAAACCAGCCGCGTGACGAAGTCGCTGGTGGAGCCGAAGCGCGTAATCGCGAGCGTTTTGCCTTGCAACTGCTCGGCGTGTTGAATTTCCGGCTGTACCCAAAGCTGCATGCCGGGGCGGCTGGTATTGCTCGCCACGGCAATGATCGGAGCACCTTTCAGCGCCGCGGCAACGACCGCATTGCTTGCCCCGAGCGCGGCCTGAACGCTGCCGCCGACCAATGCCTGGATTGTGGTCGCGCCGGAGCTGATGTAAACCAGCTCGGCATTCAAACCGTTTCTCTCGAATGCGCCGATCTCCTTTGCCATCCAAACCGCCGACATGCTGGGACTGATCGAAGCATAGGCGAACGCGATCTTTTCTTTAGGGATTTCAGCGGAACGTAAGATGCGGGGAGCGATGAAAATAAACAGCACCGTTATTGTCAGGCAGGCAACCCGCGTCAAATTCATTTTATCATTGTTCATTTTATGTACGTAACGGTTTGAAATCGTCATTCCCGCATGCTTTTAGCGGGAATTCAGGTGAGTCCGAAACCTGACCCCCGATAAAAACATTCGGGGGGTGACGCTGCTGAGGCGAACCTCATGTTCGATTGCCGGCAATTTCCTGCGGAGCCATTCATGCGATTACGAAACTCGCTCCATCGCGTCCGCCAGGCCGGCTTGATAAACACGATAAAGCTCTTCGGATTCCTTCGCCGCCTGCAGAATCATCTCTTCATTCTCGCCCTTGCCGAACTCCTCCCAAACGGGAAGAAACATATCGACGTGCCCTTTGTCGGCTTCGCGATGCGCTTTCCAGTTTGGCAGATCATCCCAGGTAATGCCCAACTGCTCGACCCAGCGTTGACCCATGCGATAGGCATGGCCGCCGCCCAAATCTCCCAGCAGCCGGTCGTCCTGGTTCCATTCGGTCATCGTCATCGCCGCCAGCCCTTCGAGCCAATGCTTCTTTTTGCATATCCAGGCCCACGCATATAGCGTCGCCGTGGTGCTGGCGATCGGTTTTGTGTTCAAAATATCATCGGCCTTGAGACCAATGCATTTTCCCTGACGAACAATCAGATCCAAGTGGCCGTGCTCCGAGTGTTGATCGCGGATCACTTCTTCATACTCATGAGCGAGGATTTTTTGCTTCACGGCGAGAACGGGCGAGTTACCGGACACATAGGCCCAACAGTCCCGCCGGTGACGGACATACAGCGATAGCTGCTGCAGAATGAGTTGCGCCCGGGGCTTTGTGATCGGTATCGAAAAATAACGCTCGAGCTCGGGCGAAGTCATGGTTTGCCGGGCTAATTCGCCAAAGGTTTCAGCCCAACCATTCGCGTCCATGTAAGTTCTCCTAATCAGCTGGTTGCTTGCAACTTCCCCCTGTGAAAAAGGGGGATCGAGGGGGATTTGGTCCGCCACCCACCGAAAAATCCTCCCCTTCTCTCCTTTGCGAAAGGAGGGTAAGTATCCCTAAGCTAGCGTCATCCGACGCTCAAACAAACTTCTCCATCCCCTTCGAGATGCCGTAGCGAAAAATCTTTAGCAGCTCCATCGACTCCTTCGCTGCACGATAAACTAACTGTTCCTTCTCGCCGGTGGCGAACCTTTCCAGGTCCTCCAAAAACATCTCGCTGTGCTCTTCGTCCGCTTCGCTGTGGACTTTGAAGTTCGGCATTTGCTCCCACCCGAAGCCGAGATCATCCATCCAGCGTTTTGCCATTCGGCTCGACAGCCCGCCGCCGACATCGCGCAGCAAGCGATCATCGTTGGCCCACTCCGTAATCGTCAGAGACGCTAATCCTTCCAACCAGCTTTTTTCGCGCGTCATCCACGCCCATGCATAAAGCGTTGCCATCGTCGACGGTAGGGGCGCCACGTTCATGACTTCTTCGGCTGTCAAGCCGAGGGACTTGCCTTGGCGAACGATCAGCTCCATGTGTCCGTGCTCGGTATAGTTGTCTTTGATTACTTCACCGTATTCGTGCTGAAGAATTTTCTTCTTCACGGACATGTGCGGGCAATTGCCCGAGACGTGAGCCCAACAGTCGCGACGGTGATGAATAAACAGGCCAAGTTGCGTAATCAGTACCTGCGCGCCCGGTCGGGTGATTTTCACTTTGAAGTAATGATCCAGTTCCGGTGACCGCATTGCGTCCCGCACCAGCTCACCGAGCTCTTTTCTCCACTCTGCTCGTTTCATCGAATTCTCCGCAGCTACTTGTACAAGCGCTCGACAAATCCCTCTTTGATGATGCGATCGACGGCGGAATTGTCGAAAAATTCATTGACCGATGCGTCGCCTTTGTTTTCCCAATTTAGCACGGTCTGAATCACCGCCGGGTCGACTCTCGCCTGGCGGTCGAGATACTTGACCGCGTATTCGTAAGCCTCGTCCAGCGAATCGCTGGCGCCGAGCATGTATTTACTCAAAACTTTGTAGGCGAAATCCTTTCTACTCCTCAGCGCCGCCACTCCTTCAATATAAGCCTTCAGCATCGCATCCACCGTGCGCGGCGAGCTCTTGTAAAAGTCTCGCTTGACCGCGATCAGATCCATCGAGAATGGAATCCCTAAATCCGGCAGATCCACGAGCATCCGGGTTTTCGGGCCCGGCTTCATGCTGCGCACCGCTCCAGCCATCATCCCGCTTCGGATCGCGCGTCGACTTCGCGCGTCCCGCCCATCGGTTGAATTTTGACTTTGTCCTGCAGACCGAGCTTTTCGAGCGTGAAGAGCGTCAGAAAATGCGTCGATGAGCCGTGCCGCGTGATCGCCAGAGTTTTACCTTGCAGCTGCTCCGGTTTGGCGATTTCGGGCTGCACGAACAAGCTCATGGCCGGCCGGTTCGTGATACTGCCCACCGCGATCAGTGGCGCGCCGTGCAAAATCGAGCTGACTACCGCATTGCTCGCGGCGATACTCATATCCAGATTGCCGCCGACCATCGCCTGCACCGTGATGCTACCTGAGCTAATGTAAACGAGATCGGACTTGAGTCCTTGCTTTTCGAAAGCGCCGATCTCTTTGGCCATCCAAACGCCGGCAAAGATCGGACTGATGGCCGAATAAGCGACGGTAACTTTAGGTTGAGTTTGCGCCAGCGCCCCGTGCGCAAGGGAAATAAGAAAGAATAAGAGAACCGCTCTGAACGACAAAACAAACCGGGACATCAGCCTCAGCAACTCCGGGCAAATGAACTCGAAACGCGAGCGTCGAAACCAGACACTTCTTTAGATCGGCCAGCCATGCTCCGAGACATCGACGCGGTTGCCTTCGACGTCCTTGATCCAGCTTTCCGCAATTGCGCCGTAGGTATTGTCCTCGGCTTTGGTGTCGGCGATCTTTTCGATGTCTTTAACGCTATCGACTTTGAAACCAAAGTGGTGAATGCCCCACGGGTATTTTTCGCTGTGAATGAGAGCCAAATCCAGGTGCCCGTCGGACAGATAAATGGTTCCACCGGGCCGCCGATGTTTTTCTTCCATGCCGAAGACTCTTTTGTAGTACTCCGCAGTCTTGTCGAGATCTTCGACGTTGATGGCAATATGTCTGATGCGTGGTTTTTCCATACTCACCCTCCTAATTTTTCCATAACACCAATTTCGTTGAATGCCTGTCTATCATTCTGTCATCCTGAACGAAGTGAAGGATCTCGTCTAGATTCCTCGCCGCTGTGCTCCTCGGAATGACAATTCTGGATTCAGTTCAGCGGAATCTTCTCCATCGCGCGCGCGACACCTTCGCGGAATAAACCGAATAGCTCGAGCGACTCTTTGATAGCATCCAATGCCATCTGTTCTTTTTCGCCGGTTGCATACTGTTCCAAGAACGGCAGGAACATGTCGCTGTGCTCCTCGTCCGCCTGCGAATGCGCGACAAAATTTGGCATGTCGCGCCATGGAATCCCCATGTCTTCGGTCCAGCGTTTAGCCATGCGCGTGGAGTGCCCGCCACCGAGATCCTTTAGCAAGCGATCATCGTTGGTCCATTCGGTGACGGTGAGCGCCGATAGGCCTTCGACCCAGCTTTTGGCGTGCGTCAACCACGCCCATGCGTACAGTGTAGCTGTCGTGCTAACGATCGGCTTGGTTTGAATCACTTCCTCGGGTGTCATTCCCAGTCTTTGCGCCTGCCGGATAATCAAATGCAAATGGCCATAGTCGGAAAATGAATCTTTGATAACCTCGCCGTACTCATGCTGGAGAATCGCCTGTTTGATCGCCATCACGGGGCAATTAGCCGATACCAACGCCCAACAATCTCGTCGGTGCCGGATAAAAAGTCCGAGCTGGGTAATCATTACCTGCGCTCGTGCCTGGTTCATCTTGACCGAAAAATAGTGCTCCAGTTCAGGCGAACGCATGTGGTCGCGCACCATCTCACCGATTGTCTTTCGCCATTCCGTGATTTGCACTCCATGGCCTCCTGAACTGTTTTCCCGTCTGTCGTTGATATACCGAATTTGCCACCTCCTGCCAAACGACAAACGGGCCGGGCGGGGAACCAGCTGCTTATGTTGGCATAACGAGGTCGGCTCCGTTTCTCATTTCACAGTGGGGCACCCACTGAGTGATCTATGGCTTCCTATAGAGCTTCTCGATAAATCCTTCGCGCACCATTTTGTCGACCAGTGTGTTGTCGGCAAACGTCTCCAGCGGCACGCCCTTTTTTCCCATGAAATCTAAAATCGAGTTGATCGCCTCTGGCTCAACCCGCGGTGTCTTCTCCAGATACACAATGGAATCTTGATAGATCTCGTCGATCTTCTTTTGATCACGTAGCCGCGCGTATTTCGCAATAGCCCGATAGGCTCTTTCCTTTTGGTAATGCATCGCGGCGACCCCTTCTGTGTAGGCGCGCACCATTCCATCGACCAGTCGCGGAGCACGCTTTATATCGTCGCGCGAATAGGCAATGACATCCATCGAATATTGAAAGCCTAGATCCTCCAACTTCATGAGAAGCCGTGGCTGTACCGACTGGTCCACACGCAGGCTCGAGGTGACCGCACCGGCAATCTGCTTATTTTGAAATGCCGCGCTGACCTCGGCAGTGCCGCCCATCTGGCGCACGTTGACGGTGCTTTCCAGCCCATATTTTTTTAGGATCATGCGAGTCAGATTATCCGTCACTGAGCCAAAGCGTGTCACCCCGATGGTTTTTCCTTTGAGATCCTCCACACGCATGATTTCGGGCTGCACCCAGAGGCGATGATAAGGCCGATTGGCAGTACTCACGACGGAAACCAGCGGAGCGCCGCGAAGCACTGCGGCAATCACAGCATTGGTCGCTGCGATTCCACCGGTCACATCCCCGCCGAGCAGAGCCTGTACTACGGTCGGTCCCGACGAGATGTAAATTAACTCGGCATCGATGCCGTATTTTTCGTAGGCGCCAATCTCCTTCGCCATCCAGGCGCCTGCGGCCATGGCGCCGATTGTCGAGTAGCCAAAGACGACTTTTTTTGATTCGGCGGCGGTTACGACGGCGCTGGAGACAGCAAGCGCCAAGAAAAAAATTGAGAACAACGGCAATTTTTTCATCAATCGCTCCAATTCAGCTGATTACGGACGGGGCGGCACGGGATGCAGAACCGGTCATTTTGCGATGCCTACCGGTGTGCCTGCGAGTTTCGTTCGGGAGAAAGAGTAGCACTTTCCGTCGCGGGGGAAATTGTTGAGTGCCGAAGGGACAATCACGGCATGCTCAAGCATTCAGCAACCGACTGAACGCACGAGCAAATATCTCCTGCACTCATAGCCGCGGCGCGATCAGCTCGCGGCCCAGAAACTCGGTTACGAGCGGCCAGACAAGATCCGCCAGGTAAGGTTGGTAGCCGTCCGACTCGGTGGATGCGAATCCGTGATACCCGAAATGGAAATAGTGCCATTCCAACGACTGTCCGTTCGAATGAAAACTCTCCATGACGCGCTGTTGCACCGGAAACGTGCTGTGCTGATCATGGCCGCCGTATAAAATCATCGACGGACATTTGATTTCACGAGCCGAGTCGCATGGGTGGCGCGGCCTGATTCTCGTCGGCTCTTCGTCGCGCACCGAAGGATAGTACGCGACGAAGGCGCGCACCGCCGGCGTCGCGGCCACGAAATGAATTCCCAGCCGTCCGCCCATGCAATACCCAACTACGCCAATACGAGTCCCATCGACGTCGCCGCGCGAGAGACAATATCGCCAACCGCGATCGATCACGCGTACAAAATCGGGATCGGGCGTTTTGTTTTGAATCTCGGTGCCCTTGTCGATGTGAGTTTCTGCCGGGTAGCCGAGCATGTGGTAGAGGTTGGGGATGACTGTCGTATAACCCAGCTGGGCGAATCGATACGCTGCGGTTTTCAAGTATCCCGTCAGGCCGGAATGCTGATGGATCATGAGAATCGCCGGGCCTTTCTCGCGTCGTTCGGGTCCCGCGATGTAGCCTTCGATGCCGTCCTTTTCCTCTTTTAAGCGACGTGTGATGATTGCGTCCATATGCTCTCCATATCGTTCGGTGCTCACATGGCTCTCCAGCAACGAAAGCGAGTGCTCGCTGTTATCCTTCGCCCTCTGGGAGAAGGTTAGGATGAGGGCGCAAACCCGAACGAGCCCTCACCCTTGCCCTCTCCCAAAGGGCGAGGGTTAATAGAAACTCGTCTATTGTTTTTTGTAGAGCTTGTCGAAAAAGCCCTCGCGCGTGAGCTTATCGATAATCGAATTATCCTGAAACGTATCCAGCGCTATGCCTTTCTTACCCATGAATTCCAGGATCGTTTGCACGGCTTCGGGTTCAGCTCGAGGCACACGATCTAGATAAGTCATCGCATCGTCGTAAAACTGGTCGATCTGCTTCGGATCGTTGAGGCGCGAGTATTTCGCAATTATTTTCAGTGCTCGCTCTTTGTTTCGGTGCATAAACGCAAGCCCATCGACATAAGCGCGTACTGCGTTTTCGACGACATCGGGGTTTCGCCGCAGATACTCGCGCTGGACGGCAATCATGTTCATCGAATACGGGATTCCCATATCGACGAGCTGTAGCAGGACTTTGGCTTGGCTCGGCGGCGTCACACGCATCTCGGAAGTGACGGCGCCGGCAATTAAGCGATTCTGAAAAGCCGCCGAGACCTCGATCGTACCGCCCATTTGCCGTACGTTGACCGCGTTCTCGAGGCCGTACTTGCGCAGCAAAATACGGGTCAAATTATCGGTGATCGATCCGAAACGCGTAACTCCCAACGATTTGCCCCGGAGATCTTCGACCCGATTTATTTCGGGCTGAACGAAAAGCCGATGATAGGGGCGGTTGGCCGTACCCCCCACCGCAATAATCGGGGCGCCATTCAGAATCGCGTTGATCACGGCGTTACTGGCCGCGCTCACGAATTGGAGGTCCCCACCAATCAGTGATTGCACCGCCACCGGCCCGGAAGTGATAAGAATAATATCGCCTTGGAGCCCGTACTTCTCGAATGCGCCGCTTTCCTTGGCCATCCAGACACCGGTGGCCATCGGACCGATCGAAGAGTAGGCGAAGACGATTTTCTTCGACTCCGCGGCTAACCCGGGCGAAATCATTGCCGACACCAGCAGCGCGAGAGCGCAGAGTAGATTTTTCACCATGGATGCCATCTACTATACGCAGATTACCCGAAATTGCCCAAGCCGCCGCCGAGAATCTGTACGCCTTCGGTTCTCTCGATGTACTTTGCGAACTGATATTTATTTTCGCGTGGATCCAACACGTGCTTGGTTTTCGGTGGCCGTTCCAAATCCAACGCCTCCACCTCCGCCCGGATAAAATGCGGTCCATCCGTTCTGAGAGCGCTTTGAACCCTCTCGCGAAATTTTGCGACGTCCTGTACCGCTTGGGAGCTTGCGATGCCGCAGCCTCTTGCCACTTCTTCGAGCTTCATTTTCCCACCGCTCGCGGTGCGCATCCCGGCTTCTCTTTTATGACTCCCGAGATAATTTCCATTGTCCATCACCAGGACGGTGAGATTGGTGGGATTCTCGTTGGCAATCGTCCCGAGGACTCCCAAATTCAAGATCAGATTACCGTCGGAGTCGAGCGCAAGAACTTTGCGCCGCGGCAACGCCATCGCAAGTCCGAACGCCGCGGGAGTGCACATCCCGAGGGTGGAATGATACAACGTCGCTTCGCGATCGGTGAGCTCAGCCCAAAAATAGCTGTTGTTGCCGATACTCGTCACAACCAGAACCTCTGGCGGCACGATCGAAGCCAATGCTTTTATCAATTCCAAGCGGGCTACCATAGAGCCTCCTCATTCAGAATCACCGCGATGCAGCGGAGCCAGGCACGAGCACTCTCGTTACATTCTTTGATCGTGCGTACGATATCGCTCGACCGGCTGACCACTCTGTACGGAATATCCATGGCATTGAGTCCCGGCTCCGTAGTTTTTTTATAAAGTCCCATCCAGCGCGGATCACCGATATCGCCGCGATACGGGATCACTACGAGCAGCGGTACTTCGTGTAAAATGTTGATGCGCGCCAAATGGTAGGTGGCGACCAAAAGGCCCGATGTCGCAAGGATCAATGCGGGTTTCTTTCCACCAAACCATGCACCGTAACCAACGCCCGCCGCTTCAGCTTCGTTGGCGGTTCCGACGTAACGAATGTCAGGATCTGCTTCGAGCATTTTGTAAACCTGAATGAACTGCGCATCCGGCACTCCGGCGGTAAAATCGACTCCGGCTTCCTTGAGGCCGTCGACGACTAGCTTTGCTTTTTCCGGTTTCATTAATTCCTCCGCGATTCGTACCTTTCGGCTTGATAAGCTTAGCTCACAAACAACATGGAGCGCGTGAAGTTTAAGAGCTTAAACATTCAGCACCTTCGTGTCTCCCGTGTTGTCGGTTTGAAAATTCGGCATCGTTTGCGGAGTAGCCATTTCATTTTCGTCATTCCCGCATGGTTTTAGCGGGAATCCAGGCGAATTCCGGACTGGACCCCCGACTAAAACTTTCGGGGGTGACTACGTAATGGAGATTTCATTATCAGTGGACAGAATAGCATCATGAATCACTTCGTTGTGACGAAATTCATTGCGAAATGTCCGGAATATCACAAACACAACTGTCGGAATAGTTTAGTTACCCATGTTCTTATTGAACAAGTCGACGAGCTTTCGCATCTTCGGGCCCCACTGCAATGCCGAAACCACGTGCACGTCGCCCTGCGGTTCGACGGTCCAGGGCACGTCTTTGCGGGGCGCCCATCGTCCCTGACTCTTGACCATGATCTCGCTCGCTTCTTTCGATAAGTGATAATCGAGAAACAGCGCGGCTGCATACGGGTGAGGTGCTCTTGCGAGAATCGCTATGGTCGACGGCGGCCGCACGATGGTCGGATTCAGCACGACGTAATCGATCGGCGCGCCCTTTTCCTTCAGGGCGACCGCGTTGTGAACATAGCCGTCAACAATCACGTCATGCTCGCCCGTCGCCACGAGCTGAGTCATAAAAGTATGCGATTGGCGCGACAACGTGACTCTTTGGTCTTGAGCAATTTGCCTTAAAAAATTCGTCGCTTTGGCTTCGCCCCAGAGATCGACGAGACCGGCGAGCAAATCATGCGC
>Ga0207701_10001469_pt1 | contig 24658 bp, 15 predicted proteins | sample KBSSwiSSwithPhiX_FD_184294 | JGI IMG/M metagenome (GOLD analysis project Ga0207701, IMG submission 184294) | Switchgrass rhizosphere bulk soil microbial communities from Kellogg Biological Station, Michigan, USA, with PhiX - S5 (SPAdes) (version 2) | ecosystem: Environmental > Terrestrial >... | reverse complement strand
ACGGTGGCGTTGATCGGCGTGCCCAGCGTGATGATCACCGTCTCGTCGTCCTCGATGACGGCATCGTCGACGGGCGTCAGGGTCAGGGTCGTCGAGGTGCTGCCAGCGGCGATGCTCACCGGGCTGGCGGTGATGCCGTAGTCCGCCGGGCTGACCGCGGTGCCCGCGATGGTGAATGGAACGGTCACCAGCTGCTGCGAGGCCGCGGACAGGTTCAAGGTGATGGTCAGCGCGCCGCCCGCCTCCGACCGTGACGCGCTCGCCGCCGCGAAGCTGACCGTCGGCGACGGGTCGTCGTCCTGGATGGTGATGGTCTGCGCGGTCGTGCCGCTGAGCGTGGCGTTGGTCGGCGTGCCCAGCGTCACCGTGACGGTCTCGTCGGCCTCGTCGATGGTGTCGTTGACCACGCTGACGGTGACACTGCCGGTGGTGGCGCCGGCTGCGATGGTGATCGGGCTAGCGCCGGCGGTGAAATCGCTGGTCGCCGTGGCGGTGCCGCCCAGGGTGAAGGGGACGGTGACGGCGCGGCCGGAGGCGGCGGTCAGCGCCACCGTGACCGTCACCGTGCCGGCCGACTCCAGCACCGACTGGGTGGGCGCCGTCAGGCCCACGCCCGGGGTCGGGTCGTCGTCGGTGATGGTCAGCGTGTACACCGTGGTGCTGCCAGCGTTGGCGCCCGTGGGTGTGCCCATGGTGACGACCACGGTCTCGTCGGGTTCGTCCAGGGTGTCGTTCAGGATCGGGATCGAGATCGACGCGCTGGTGCTGCCCGCGCTGATGGTGACCGGGCTGGCGGTGATGGTGTAGTCGGCGCCGGTGCTCGCGGTGCCCGAGACCGTGAACGGGACGGTCACGCTGGACGCGCTGGTGGCCGATAGCTGGGCGGTCAGGGTGATGGTGCCCGCGCCCTCGGCGGCGGTCTGGGTGGCCGCCGTCCAGCTGACGCTGCGGTCGTTGTCGGTGATCGACAGGGTGTAGACCGCGGTCGCGCCCGCATTGGCGTTGGTGGGCGTGCCCATGGTCAGCACGACGGTCTCGGTTCCCTCCTCGACCGCGTCGTCGTTGATGGTGATGACCGCGCTGCCGGTGGTGCTGCCGGCCGGGATGGTGATGGAGGTCGTCGAGATGGTGTAGTCGGCCCCCGCGCCCTGGGTCGCGGTGCCGGACAGGGTGACCGGGACGGTGATCGGCAGCGACGAGGTCGCCGACAGCTGGACGATGGCGCTCACCGTGCCCGCGCTCTCGACGGCGCTCGCGGTGCTGGCGGTGAAGTTCGCGGTCGGTGGGAAGCCGCCACCCGACCCCAGGCCGCCGAAGGTGACCGTGGGCGCGTTGTCGGCCGCGGCCTTGAACGCGGCGTCGTCATTGGCGAAGGCGGGGTCGGCGTCGTTGACGCCGCCGATGTCAGAGGCGCTGCCGCCCAGCGCCGACGACGGGCTGGACGAGGTCGCGGCGATGAAGCGCAGGGCGGTCGCCGAGGTGATGCTGATGCCGGCCACGTTCAGGTCGGCGAAGTCGATGTAAAAGTCGATGAACGCGTCGTTGTTGCAAGAGACCTCGGTCGCGGCCAGCGAGTACTGGTGGTTGTTGTTGAACGGGTAGGTCTTCTTGAAGGTGCCATTGGTCGTGCCGTCGACGGCGACGATGTTGACCCCCTTGTTCGAGCCGCCGGTCGCGAAGATGATCTCCACCTCGAACCCGGGGTTGCCTGACACGAAGTTGGGATCCGGCGTCGCCGAGACCTGCGCGGCCGTGCACCCGCCGACGCCGGCCGTCGCGCAGCCGAAGCGGTGATCGGTGTCGATCAAGAACGAGTACCCGAACGCGCCGTTCGGGTTGCTGCCGACGCGCTGGCGGAACAGCAGCCGGTCGTCGGCGGTGTCGGTCAACCCATCAGGCCCCTTGTCGTAGTAGACGAACGACGCCTGGAAGTTCGGAGAATCCACCAGATCGGTGACGCCGCCGGCCGCGCCGGTGTCCAGGTCGTTGAGCGGCTCGCGCGTGACCTGAGGGACCGCGATGTAGCCGATCTCGCTGCCCGTGGCGTCGTTGCCATAGGGGAAGTTCTCCGGCGACGAGGTGCAGGGACCTACGAAGCCGGGAGCCAGGGTGAAGCCCGCGGTGGTCGCCGACACGAATCCGTCGGAGTTCGGATCCAGGACCTGCGGCCCGCAGTAGGTCGCGCTCCCTCCGCAGGCGGTGGCCGCCTCGGTGATCTGGCCCTTCGGCGTGGTGCCGACGTACTGCGCGCGCGCCGGCGCCGCTGCCAGCGCCGACAGCCCCGCGACTGCCAGGACCAGCGCCGGCAGCCTCCGGGGGCGGATCACGGGCTCCCCGTCGCCGGGAAGACCAAACGCGCCTGCAGCTGCAGGCGATCATCGAAGACTCCCTCGCTCGAACGCCGAAAAGCCGTCTGCCAGGCGGCCGCGTCGATCGGCGCCGACAGGCGGACCAGCGTGGTCTTGCCGGATTGACTGATCTCGAGCGGGATCGTCGCGGGGTGCGTCCGCCCGGCCAGCGTCAAGACGCCGGTCGCGGCATAAGTCCGCCCGTCGCCGGCGCGCGCCAGCTCGCGCAGCTCGCTGGCCCGGAACGTCGCTTGCGGATGGGCCGCGACGGCGAACAGATCGTCGCCGCCCAGCCGCGCCTTCAGCGCCGGATCGCTGGCCGCGGTGGAGGCGGTGTCGATCACCACCTCCAGTCCGGTGGGCAGGCCGGCTTTCAGGTGCAGGTCGGCGGTGAAGCGCTGGAAGGTCCAGGCCTGGGTCCGCTGGCCCACGGTCCCCGTCAGAGTGATGGCGCTCGACTGAAAGGGCGCCGCCCGCAAGCTGGCCTCGACCGCAGGGGGTGGCCCCGTGCTTTCGTCGGCAGGCGCGCCCGGACGCTGGGTCGACTCGCATCCGCCCAGAAGGAGGATGGCCCCCAGCATCGCCAAGCAACTCCGGGCGCTTACCGCCCCGGGAACCGAGGTGTGGGGCTCTGAGACGGAACGCCTGATGTAGGTTGACACGCGGCTTCCATCGACGCGATCCGGTGGATCTTTAGCCCCGCGTCAAATTTCCGTCGCGGTCAGTGGCCCGCGGGGCCGGGCGGTGGTCAGGGGATGACCAGCGGGTTGAAGCAGGTGCAACCGGTGCGGCCGTTGCACGCCGTGCCGTCGACCGAGTAGGTACAGGGCTGATTGTTGCAGCAGGTGACGCCGCCGTTGCAGCCCTGTCCGTAGAGCGCGCAGGTCGGTGTCCCGGCGTCGGGTGTGCCCGGGGGCGTGCCGCATGACCCGCTGGCGGCGCCGGGCGTGATGTTGCAGACCAGGCCGGTGCAGCAGTCGCCGGTGGCGGTGCACCTGCCGCCGCTGGGCAAGCACACGATGCCACCGTCGTTGGGCGTGGTGCCCAGGCAGCGCAGGGTGCCGGTCGAGTCGGGCACGCACGGGCTGAGGTTGCAGCACTCGGAGGCGGTGTGGCAGGTCTGGCCGCCTTGCCGGCAGCACAGCGGATCGCTGCCCTTGAAGATGCCGATTCCGCCGTCGCCACACTGGCCGGAGCCAAGGCAACGGGGCAACCCCAGCGTGTCGAAGCCGCAGCACTGGATCTTGGGATTGACCGGGCATTCGCAGTCGTGCTGCGCGTTTCCGCAGGCGTTGTTGCCCGACAGCCCGCAGATGCCGCCGGCGACCTGCAGGCTGTGGTTCTGGGTGCACACCCCGATGGTGATCCCCTGCGGGCCGGTCGCCGGAACGCAGGTGACGTCGCCGGTGTCACCGCCGCAGCACTCCTGGTCGGTGGTGCACAGGCTGTTCAGGATCTTGCAGCCCAGACCCGGCTGGCAGACCTTCACGCCGGTCAGCGCCCAGGGCCCGCAGTTGCGGCTGCAGCAGCTGCCACAGCCGTCGCACACCACGCCGTCGTGGGTGCAGCTGCCCGCGCCGGTGGTCTGCACGTCCTGGCACACGCCCAGGGTCGCGCCCTGCGCCTTGTTGCACCAGCCGCCGCAGCAGTCGGTGTCACGCGAGCAAGCGTCGCCGGGCTGGATGCAGAACGAGGCGCCGAGCACACACTTGCCGCTGGTGCACAGCCCGGAACAGCAGCGGGTCGCCGTGCCGCCATCGCCGCCGTCGGTGCAGGGGTTGCCCGCGGTCAGACAGCTGGTGGTCAGCGGCACGCACTTTCCGCCGGCGCAGTTCTGGCTGCAACAGCCGGCCGAGGTGGTGCAGGCCTGGTTGTCGGCCAGGCAACTGGACGCGCTGGCGCACAGGCCGCGGGCGGTGTCGCACTGCAGGTTGCAGCAATCGGTGGCCACCTTGCACGAGCTGCCGGCCCCGCTGCACACGGTGACCGACGACTTGCACTTGCTGGTGACCGGATCGCAGATGTTCGAGCAGCACTGGCCGTTGCTGGTGCAGGCGTCGTCGGCGACCTTGCACACCACGCCGGTCCCGCCAGAGCCGGGCGTGCCTACCGGGCTATCGCTGTTGCCGTCGGTGGCGTGCGCGTCGCTGGGCGTGCCCTGACCCGAACCGCGGTGGGAGCATCCGTCGAGCGTGATGAGCGCACAGGTCGAGAGCAGGATCACCAGCAGGTATCGGTTCGAGCTCGGCATGGGGAGCGCTCCGGGGTGAGAGGATCGGGGCCGACGTGGGTACCTGCGTCCTTCTTCGTCGGAGCGCGGCAATCGCTTTAGCTCTGCCGCAGTTCCGGGGACCTCAGTCCGGGACTGGACGACCGCTAGCGCCCAATCGTCCGGAAGGTCAGGCTGATGCGTTCAGCCTGCAGCGCGGGGTCGCGGGGCAGCCCGTGGCGAAACTCGGCCTGGCAGGCGCCGCCCATCACCAGCAAGCTGCCGCCGTCCAGGGGTAGGCTGCGGCGCTGGCCTGCCTGCGCCCGCCGCGGCGCGATCACCAGCCGGCGCGCGGCGCCCAGCGACAAGGTGGCCACCACCGGCGCGGGACCGAGCTCGGGTTCGTCGTCGGCGTGCATGCCCATGCTGTCGCGTCCGTCGCGATACCGGTTGATCAGCACGTGGTTGAACGGCGCCGCCGCGACCCGGTTCACCCGCGCCAGCAGCCCGGCCACCGTCGCGGTCAGCGCGCGCGGCTCCAGGGTCTGGCCCGAGTAGCGGTAGGGGGCGTCGCCGCCCCAGGCGATCAGCCGAGGCTGCGGGATGCGCCGCCCGAAGAGCACGATCTCCCGCTGCTCCCAGAGCAGCTCGCCGCGCACGCGCGCGAACGCTTCCTCGGCCTGGGCCGGTGCGAGAAAAGCGGGTTCTAGATCCAGCCAGGAGGCCGGGCTGAGGTCGATGCGCACCGTCGAGATCCGTGGGAAGTATAGGCCCCTGCGCGCGGGGGTGCGGCGCGGCAGGGCCCACGGCCGGCTTTGCGGCTATGCTGTCGAGAGGGGGAGGCTAGAAATGGCCAGAAATTTCGGAAAGTTCCTGCTGGCGCTGTTGCTGGTGTCGGCGTGCCGGCGGCAGAGCGCGCCACCGCCGGGCGCGGCGGTCCCACCGCCAGCCAGCCCCGCGCCAATGGCGACCAGCTCACCCGAGCCCAAGCAGGGCGCCGGCGAAACCCCGCCGGCGACCGCCGCGACCACCGAGAAGAAGGCAGAAGGCGGGGAACCCGCGGCCCCGGCCGGAGCCGGCGAGGATCGGACCGTGCCCCCGCCGCCCGCCGCCGCAGCGCCCGAGGCCGCCAAGCGGAAGTCCGCCGCGCGCGCCGCGATCGAGCAGCAGCGGCCCGCGGCCAAGCACCGCGGCGCACGATCGCAGTCGGCCAAAGTGGCGGCGTCATCGACCGAAGGGGCATCGGGGGCAGCTTCCGAAGCCGCTGCCCCCGACGAGAAGCTCGCCGCCGCAGCGCCCGCCGCGGCGGAGCCGGCGGCGCCCGCCACGGCGGAGCCGACGGCGCACCCCGCGGCGGAGCCGACCGCGCACGCCACCGTGCGCTTCAAGAACGAAGCGGGCGACACCTACAAGCTGGTCGAGGCGCGCTTCGTGATGGACGGCGCCGAGCTGCCCACCGTGCTCACCGCCGGCCAGCGCGGGCAGACCCAGCAGGTGTTCTCGGGCCAGGTGGCGCCTGGGCGTCACGTGATCGCCTCCCGTATCACCTACCAGGGCGCCGACCGCGCGATCTTCACGTACATGAAGGGTTACACCTTCCGGGTGCAATCGGACGACACCTTCGAGGCGCGCGGGACCAAGCCGGTGGCGATGACCATCATCTGCAAGGAGAAGACCGGCTTCAACGACCCGGTGGAGAAGCGGCTGTTCGTGACCGTCGAGTGACGGCGGCGCCCTCCACGATCGCGCGCAGCACCAGGCAGATGACCGCGGTGACCGCCGCCGCCAGCAGGGTGCTGGCGTCGCCGAGACGCCTGGCCAGCGTGGCGTGCACGAAGGGCAGCGCGAATCCCAGGTAGGTCAGCACGTAGTAGATGCCCACGATGGTGCCGCGCCCCTGCCTGGAAGCGCGCTCGGAGACCTCGATCAGGCCGGTGGTCATGATCAGCCCGTAGCCGGCGCCGACCAGCAGCGCCACCGGGAACACCAGCGCCCAGGAACCGACCGCCACCGCGCGCCACCCGATCAGCATTCCGATCGCGCCCAGGCCCAGGCCCAGCAGATCGGCGCGCGGGCCGACCCGCTTGGCCAGCGGCTGGACCAGCACGCCGCTCAGCAGGGTGGTGACGATCACCAGGCCGGAGTAGAGCACGGGGTGGGTGACCCGGGCCCGCATGAGCCCGGGGAGGATGGCGATGGTGACCGACGCCAGCCCGAAGGCCCAGGGCGCCATCGGCAACAGCTCGGCCAGGACCTGGAATTCGCGCGCCTGCAGGCGCGCGCGCGGCGGCGGCGGCGCGCCGGCGCCCGCGTGACCGGCCCGCGCCGGGTCGGCGACCGGCAGGGCCCCGATCAGCGCCGCGGCCATCAGCGCGCCATGCAGCAGGTACGGGACGATCATCGGCGCCGGCGCCAGCTCCGCGATCAGGCCCGACACCAGCGGGCCGAGACCGAAGCCCGCCGACAGCGCCAGCGTGGCGCGCCGCGCCCCGACCCCGGCCGAGGACTGAGCCGGTGCCAGCTCCTGCACCCAGACGCTGCCCGGGCTCATGATCGAGCCCATCGCCAGTCCGTAGAGCAGGCGCCCCGCCAGCAGCACCGCGAAGCCATGGCCGCCGAAGGCCAGCAGGCCGCTGGCCGCGATCGCCAGCACGCCGGCCGGCAACACGATCGCCCGGCGCCCGCGCTGGTCGGAGGCCCGGCCGGCGAAGATCAAGCCGGGCACCAGCCCCAGCGCATAGGCGCCAAAGACGATGCCCAGCGCCGCGGGGGACAGGCCCAGGTCGCGCCGATAGACCACCAGCAGCGTGGAGAAATGGTTGGCGCCCCAGCCCGCGGTGAACAGCAGCAGCTCGACGCGGCGACTCATCCTTCGTCCGGTTCTCCTCCGGGTGTTCTACCTCGCCGCGCCCGGAAAGTTTCTCTCGGCCTCGGGAATCGGCGCGCTATCTTCACCGGGATTCCATGACCCCGCCCCCCGGCCTGGTGTATTTGCCGGAGCTGTGCACCCCCGATGAAGAGCGCGCGGTGCTGGCCTGGCTGGCGGCATCATCCGCCTGGCAGCAGGTGCGCTTCCGCGGCCAGCTGGCGCGGCGCCGGGTGCTGTCGTTTGGCTCTCGCTACCTGACCCAGGGCCGGCGGGTGGAGCCGGCGCCGCCGCTGCCGCCCGAGCTGTCCGGCTTGCGCGACCGGATGGTCGACGCCGCCTGCGCGAAGCTGGGCGCAGAGCTGGCGCTGGCCGGACGCCGCCCGGCGGACTTCGCGCTGTGCTCGGTGCTGCACTACGCGCCCGGCGCCGGCATCGGCTGGCACACCGACAACGCGATCTTCGGGCCCACCGTGCTGGCGCTGTCACTGGGCGCGCCCGCCCGCCTGCAGCTGCGCCCCGGCGGCCCGCCGTCCGGCGCGCTGTTCGAGCTGGCGCTGGCGCCGCGCAGCCTGTTCGTGCTGGCCGGCGAGGCGCGCGCGACCTGGAAGCACCGCCTGTGCCCCGTCGCGCAAGAGCGCTACTCGGTGACCATTCGCTGCTGAGCGCGTCGGGAAGGTGGGGCGCGCCCGCGACTGTGCGCGCGGCCGCTCGTCCGATCGGGATGGAGGGCGGTCATGCGCCAGGTCTCGATCGTGCGTTGGTGGATCTTGTCGTCGCTGGTGATCAGCTGTGGGCTGGGCGGCGCCGCCCGGGCGGCGCCAGCGCCAGTGCCGCCGCCGCCGGCGCCGACGCCGGCCGACAGCGGCGCCCGCCAGCACCGCACGGTGGAGATCCAGGCCATCGACCGTCGCGTCACCCAGCCGGCGCCGCCGGCCGCCGCCGTCAACCGCGCGCCCGGCCCGGCCGTCCCCATCGTGACCTTGGAGGCGTTTCTGTCGCAGCGGCGCGCCCGGCTGAAGCAGATCACCGACGCCCAGATCGCCAAGATGCGCTCACTGGTCGCCGGGAGCGCCGAGGACGATCCGCTGAAGCCCGACTTCTACTTCCGGCTGGGCGAGTTGCAGGCCGACAACCGGCGCTTCTATTCCGACCAGGCGCGCGCGCTGGATCAGAAGATCTTCGAGGCGCGCGGCGCCGGCAAGGCACCGCTCGAGCGCGAACAGCAGACCCTGGAGCAGCAAGCCCAGACCTGGCTGCTGGAGGCGGTCAAGTCCTACCTGGCCGCCAGCCGCTATCCGCGCTACGAGCGCATGGACCAGGTGCTGTTCCGGCTGGCTTACTTGCTGACCGCGGTGAAGAAGGAGGACCAGGCGCGCGAGTTCCTGCTGCGCCTGATCAAGGACCATCCCGGGTCCAGGTTCGTCCCGGACGCGTATCTCTCCTTCGCCGAGCTCTACTTCGCCAGGGGAGAGATCGACAGCGCGCTGCGCTTCTACGAGAAGGTCGAGCAATTCCCGACAGCCGGCGTCTACGCCTACGCCGTCTACAAAGAGGGGTGGTGCCATCTGAACCTGGGCGACTTCAAGCGGGCGCTGGAGACCTTTGTCCGCATCGCCCGGCTGTCTCCGGCCCGCCGCGATCTCGAGCCGCTGATCAAGGAGGCGCGCAAGGACATCGTGGTCGCCTACGCCCACGTCGGTGGGCCCGACCGGGCCTGGGACTTCTTCCGGCGCACCGGCGGCGAGAGCGCCGACAGGATGATGGAGGCGCTGGCGGAGCGCTACTGGGAGCAAGGGCAAGGCGCGGATTCGACGCGGGCCTACCGGAAGATCATGGCCGAGAACCCGGCCAGCCCGCGCCTGTGCGAGTGGCAGGGCAAGGTGCTGCGAAACGCCCTGTCACTGAACGACAAGCGCGACCAGGTCCAGGAGCTGGAACGGCTGGGCGCGGTCTACCAGGCGCGCCACCAGTCCTCGGCGTCGGCGCAGCGAGGCGGCCGCGCCGATGAGTGCCGCAGCGGATTCCACGACGCCGCCCGCGAGATCGCGCTGGTCTGGCACCGCGAAGCGCAGAAGACCCGCAACACCGACACCTACGGGCTGGCCGAGCGCGCCTATCGCTTGTTCCTGGGCCAGTTCCCCGCCGATCCCGACGCCTACGAGATGAGCTACTACCACGGTGAGCTGCTGTGGACGCTGGGCCGCTGGAAAGACGCCGCCGAGCTGTACACCCGGGTGGTGGAGATCGACCCGAACGGAAAGTACCTGCGCGACGCCGCGCACGCCGCGGTGCTGGCCTGGAAGAACGCGCTGGCGGTCGATGATGATCAGCAGCGCGCCCGGCCCGAGCGCCAGAGCGTCAGCCCGCGCGGTGGCCAGGAGCAGGGCCGGATGGCGCCGCGCCCGATCCCCGCGGGGGAGCAGAAGCTGATCGCCGCGCTGCAGACCTTTCAGAAGCACGTGCCCGACGCGCCCGAGCTACCCGCGATCATCTATCGCGAGGCGTACATCAACTACGACTACAACCATTTCGATCGCGCGGAGGCGCTGTTCCAGCGGGTCTTCGACAGCTACCCCGAGCATCAGCTGGCGCCCATCGCCGCCGATCTCTACCTGGACGCCCTGAATGCGCAGGGCAAGACCAAGGAGATCGGCGTCTGGGTGCAGGCGTTCCTGGAGCGCCCCGCGATGATGAAGGACCGCGATTTCGTCGGCCGCATGGAGTCGCTGTTCAGCGACGTGCTGGAACGAGAGGCCGGTGAACACCGGCAGCGCGGTGAATACAAGGAGTGCGGGCAATCGCTGGTGGCGTCCGCCGAGATCAAGCCCGACCACCCGCGACATGGTCCGCGGCTGTGGAACGCCGGCCACTGTTTCCGCCAGGCGCACCTGATCGGGCAGGCGGTGAAGTACTGGCTGGCGCTGATCCACGATCACCCGGACCAGGTGCTGGCGCAGCGCGCGGTGTTCCAGGTCGGGGCGGGGTACCATCAGCTCGCCTACTACGAAGAGGCCGCCGCGCGCTACGAGGAGTTCGCCAGGCGCTTCGCGGGCGAGCCGCAGGCGATCGCCGCGCTGGGAGACGCCACCATGTTTCGCGAGGGCCTGGGCCAGGGAAAGCAGGCCATCGCCGACCTGCGCGCGTTCGTGGACTACTACGGGGCCCGCGAGCCCGCCCAGGCGGCCGCGGTCTATTTCCAGATGGGCGAGGTCTACCAGGGCGAGGGGCGCCGCGACGAGCTGGCGGCGCACCTGCGCAGCTACCTGGAAAAATGGGCGCGGCCGGGCGGGGTCGATCGCCAGGTGCGGGCGCACTTCCTGCTGGGCGAGCTGGCCTGGAAGGCGTCCTGCGCGCGCCCCGACGCCAATGGCTCGTGCCTGGTGGTGCAGCGGGTGACCTCGACGCGCGGGGACCAGCTGCTCAGCGCTGCCCGCCGCAAGCTGGGCAAAGAGCGGCGCACCCAGTGCGGGCCGGCCACCAAATCGAGCATCCTCACCCTGCCCAGGGACCGGGCGCAGGCCAGAACCGCCGAGGATCACTTCCGGCAGGCGGTCGCGCTCTGGAAGGCGAGCGACGCCGCGAGCGCGATCACCGGGCGCGAGCGCGAGGCTCGCCTGGCGGCGGCGGCCCATGCCGCGGCCGGCGCGGCCTTCTACCTGGCCGAGACCAGCTACGAAGATCTGTTGCGGGTGAAGTTTCCCCAGAACCTGGACTTCACCCGGCCGTCGCCGGGGGACAGCGCGCGCCGCCAGAGCGCCGTGCGCAAGAAGCTCGACGATTCCAACCGGCGCTTCGCGGCCTACATGGCGGAGAAGACCGGCTTGCTCGAGAAGGTGCGCGGCCTGTACCTGGAGGTCTTCAACCAGCGCCAGGCGTACTGGACCATCGCGGCCGCGGCGCGCATCGGCCAGCTGCACCAGGACTTTGCCGGGCAGCTCTACACCGCCGAGATCCCCCGGGACTTGCCCGAGTCCGACCAGTGGGGGAACCGGCCGCGCGATCTCTACTGCGACGAGCTGGAAGATCGCGCGGGCAAGATCGAGGCCCAGGCCATCGAAGGTTTCACCGCCTGCCTGGCCGCGGCCACCCGGCAGTCCTGGTACAGCGAGTGGTCCCGGCTGTGCGAGCGCGAGCTGAACCAGCTCGAGCCGGCGCGCTTCCCGCTGGCCGCCGAGATCAAGCCCGAGCCGGTGCAGGTGCCGACCACCATCTCGCCGGCGCCGCTGATCCGCGAGCTGAACTAGTGGTCGCGCGCGCGGGTCGTCAGGCAGCGGCGTTCGGCTTCGGCGCCGGCGGCGGCGCAGGACTTGTAGACCTCGGAGGTGCGCGGCGATCGGCAGCGCAGCGCGGGATCGCTGCCGGCGAGCGCCAGGTTCTGGAACTTCACCTGGCTCTGCGCCACGTCCAGCAAGGCCCCTTCGGCGCAGTCACCCGCGGTCAGGAAGGACTCGGCCAGCACCTGGTAGGCCCGCGCCAGCAGGGTGAGCCGGCGCCCGCACACCCGCGAGGCGGCCGGGTCGTGAAGGCAGGCGTGGATCTCCGGGGTTTCCGCCAGGCGCAGCAGGATCTGCTTCAAGGACCGGCGGCGCGCCGCCTGGTTGCCGGCGTAGCGTTCCTCGTCGGCCTGGGTGGTCACCGCCAGCAGGCGATCTTCGATGGAGGCGAACGAACCGGCCGGACAGTTGGCCAGCAGGGTCGCGCGCCCGACATCGGCGCCGTCCAGCGGCTCCAGCAGGCGCAGGCCGCGCTGGCAATCACCGCGCAACATCTGGCAGGTGGCGCGCCGGCGCAGCGCGTGGTCGGCCAGCGCCGGCGGCCAGGCGCCGGCGGGCAGCGAATCGAGCGCGGCCAGGCAGGCGGCACCGTCGCGGTCGCCGTGCGCGATGTCGGCCATGTACAGCAACAACAGGGGATCGCTCTCGGGATTGCCCGAGGTGACGGAGCGCGCGGCGGGCGCCAGCGTGGTCGCCGGTGGCGGCGCCGCCGCCGTCCTGGTCACGCTGGCGCGCGCGGATGTTCGCCGGCGGTGCGGCGCCGGTGGCGGCGGCACCGCCACCGGTGACGCCTGCGCTGCGGGGGTCGGCAGCGGTGCCGCCGGCGCGACCGATGCCGCCGCCGCCGCCGTCGCCGTGGCGGGTGGCGCCACCAGCGCCGGCGCGGCCGGTCCCGCGGTCGGGACGGCGTCGTGTCGGAGGGTCGCGACCAGCGCGAGGCCGCCCAGGATCGCGGCCGCGGCCGCGGTGGCCACCAGCCAGGGCCCCAGCCGGCGCTGGTCACGCGCGCGCGTCAGATCCGCCAGCAGCGCGTCGATCGAGGGATGGCGCCGCCGGGGATCGGCCGACAGCCCGGTCGCCAGCACCCGATCGATGGCGCGCGGCACGCCGTCCGCGCCCAGGACCAGCCGCCCGCCGTGGACCGCGGCCACGAACTCCTCGGCGGTCTCGCCGGTGAAGGCGCGCCGTCCGTGCAGGCTCTCGTACAGCGACATGCAGAACGCGAACTGGTCCGACAGCGCGTCGCTCGGGCGACCCGCGTGCAGCTCGGGCGCCATGTACGCCGGCGTTCCCAGCACCGCCCCGGTCTGGGTCAGCGCCGCCCCGGCGCCCGGTTGCTCGCTGCCGCCCCCGGTCGAGCCGGTCAGCCCGGCCAGACCGAAATCGCCGATCAGCACCCGCCCGTTGCGCGCGACCAGGATGTTCTCGGGTTTGACGTCGCGGTGAACCACGTTCAGTACATGTGCCGCGGACAGCCCGCGTCCGACTTGCAGGTACAGATCGACGATCTGCCGGCAGGTCGGGGGTGGACGTCCCTCGGAGACCCAGCGCGACATCGGCCAGCCGTCGACCAGCTCGGTGACCACGTAGATCTCGCGGTCGACGCCGCCGACGTCGTGGACGGTCAGCACGTTGGGATGCGACAGCGAGGCCAGCAGCTGGGCCTCGCGCAAGAAACGGGCACGCCGGCGGTCGGCCGCCGCTCCCGCGTCGGTGTCGCGCAGGCGCTTGACCGCCACCTTGCGCCGCAGCTTGGCGTCGAAGGCGGCGAACACCACGCCCATCCCTCCCGCGCCCAGCGGTTCCAGCAGCTGATAGCGCCCGCCCAGCCAGCCCTCGTGGTCGGGCGCGACCGCGCGTGCCAGCTCCGACAGCGTGCGGGCGCAGCGCGGACAGGCGTCGCAGTGCCCATCCAGCTCGCGCACCTCGACCGGCGCCAGCGTGCCTTCGATGAGCCGGGCGAAGGTCTCGTCGGGCGGGCAGGGCGACAGGATCGCCGCGGCGACGCTCATCGCAGCACCCGTTCCACGCTGGCGTCCAGGCGGCTGGCGATCAGCTCCAGCGCGGCGGCCAGGCGTTCCGGCGCCAGCCCCAGCCGCCGGGCCAGCCGCGCGCGCGCGCCGTCCAGCAGCGCCTGGCGCGCGCGGGCCAGGCGCCGGGCGGCGGTGGCCCGGTGCAGGTGGTAGAGCGCGCCGATCTGATCGATCGTCAGCTTGTCGACCAGATGCTGCCTCAGCACCAGTCGATCGGAGGCGTCCAGCGCGGCGACCGCCTCGGCGAACGCGGCCTTGAAGTGGGCCGCGTGCTCTCGCTTCAGCAGCTGCAACTCCGGGTCGGCGCCGCCCTCGGGCAGGATCTCGAGCAACCCCTGGGCGATGGGAACTTCCGCGTCCGACTGCCCGCGCCGGCAGTCGATGAAGGTCCGGGTGGTGGTGACGCGAACCCAGTTCTGCAGGAACCCCTGTCCGGTGTAGGAGGCGATCTTGGGCGGGCCCGCCGGCGATTCGCCGGGCGCGGCCCCCGCCGGGCCCGCGAACAGCTTGGCCCGCAGCAGTTGTACCAGGTCGTCGGCGGCCAGCCCGGGACGCTCGAAGCGACGCGCGGTGCGGGCGATCTCATCGCCGTACAGCTTCTCGAAGCGCTGGATGGCGGCGTCGATGCCGCGCGCGCAGGCGCAGGCCAGGTACAGCTCGGCGGGGCGCAGATGATCCCACCAGCTGTCGATCGTCACGTCGTCGTCTTCCAGGCGCCGCGCCAGCTCCGCGCCAAACTCCGCGCGGCCCAGCCAGTCCACCGCCCAGACCCGCCGCGGCTCTTCCAGCGCGCCTTCGAGCCGGGCTTCCCAGCCGGAGGCAGCGTCCAGCTGCTGCCGCCGCGCCGTCCCGAGACCGGCCCAGAAATGCGCCTGGCCACCGTCCCTCACGGCGCCGATCATAGGCGTGGGCCGCCCAGCCACACAAGGCCCCTTGCCGGACCTTCCGGTCCCCGATGCCGCAGCCATACCGGAGATCGGACGAGGTCAGCGAGTGGAAGTCGCGTGCAAAGCGCCGCGGCGCCGGACCAATCGCCGGCGCCCGTGCCGGCGTGCCGCGCCGCGTTCGGCCGCGAACGCCCGCTACGGACTGGGCTTTTGCAGGCGGTCCTCGACGCGGGTCACGCCGGACGAGTGGCTGGCCAGGTCCACCGCCTTGGTGTGGGCCGCGCGCGAGGGGGCCACGCCCTTCAGGGTCACCACGCCGTTGTTGGTGCTGACCGAGATGTGGGCGCGGCGCAGGGTCTCGTCGGCCAGGAACTGCGCGCGCAACTTGGTGGTGATGGCGGCGTCGGTCACCGCCTCCTCGACGCCTTGGCTGCCCACCTCCAGCTGGTCGTGAACCACGGTGATGCCGTCCATCTGGGCCAGCCGCGCCGCCCGCGCGCGCTCGCTGTCGGAGTCGACCTTGCCCTTCAAGGTCACCGTGGTGCCCTCGACGGTCACCTCGAGGTGGTTGTTCTTGAGCTCTTGATCGGTCAGCAGATTGGCCATGATCTTGCGCTCGAGCTCCTGGTTTCTGGGGCCGGCCTGGCCCGCGCTGGGTTCCGCCACCGGGGCGCCCCAGGCGGCTGGCCCGCTGGCGAACAGGATCGCGACGACCATCACCCGCAGTGATTTCATGGCTGCCTCCCTCTTGCGATCAAAGCTGGGTCCGGATCGCCGAAGCACAACCTCTGGCTATCGGCCTCCGATTTCCGAAAGACGCGCTTCTGGGATCCTGTGCGCTGCCGGAGAGTTAGCAGAATCGTGACGATTTTGTGCGCGGGCGTTTCCTACAGTTCCCGCCGGTCCTTCACCGGCAAGGAGATCGCTCATGAAGACTCGCCCGCTGCTTCGCTCGATCCCAGGCACCGTGCTGCTGTGTTCGGCGGCGTTCTCGCTTCAGGCCCGGGCCGACGCCCCGGGCGTTGCGCCGCTGCAGCTGGCGACCGGCCAGCTGGTCACGCCGACCGCCCCGCGCGGGGCGGTGCAACAGTTCCTGAACCCGGGCCTGCCGGCCTATCCGAGCTTCATCGCCGGTGAGGCGGTGCGTTCGCGGCTGAGCCCGGACGGCGCGACCCTGGCGATCCTGTGCGCGGGTCAGAACTCGCTGTACAGGCCGGACGGCACCGTCGACGCGGCCGCCTCGACCCAGTTCATCTTCCTGTACGACGTGAGCGGCGCGCACCGGGAGGCGCCGGTGCTGACCCAGGTGATCCAGCAGACCAACGCCCACGTGGGCCTGGTCTTCTCGCCCGACGGAAGCACCCTGTACGCCACCGGCGGCCGGGACGACGCCATCTATGCCTACACCAAGGCGACCGGTGTGTGGGCGCTGTCCGGCACCATCGCGCTGGGACACGCCAACCGCGGCGTCGGCCTGGGCGTCAGCCCCAACGCCAGCGGCCTGGCCATCTCGGCCGACGGGCAGACCCTGGTGGTGGCCAACAACTACAACGATTCGATCAGCGTGATCGACACGGCCACCCGCACGGTTCGCTACGAGCACGACCTGCGTCCCTACGCGCCCGGCAACGAAGGCGTCAGCGGCGGCGTCGGCGGCACCTTCCCCTTCGCGGTGGTGCTCAAGGGCGGCGTGGCCTACGTGTCGTCGGATCGGAACCGCGAGGTCGTGGCGATCGACATCAGCGGCCCGACCAGCGGCCGCCTGGTCAAGCGCATCCCGCTGGACGGCAACGCCCTGGGCATGACCCTGCACGCCTCCGGCGCGCGGCTGTTCGTGGCCGAGGACAACACCGACCTGGTGGCGGTGATCGACACGGTCCGCAACACCGTGGTCGCCAAGATCGATGCCCGCGCCCCGCCCGGCCTGCTGGCGGGGCTGCACGGCTGGGACGACGATGACTTCGACGGCGATCACCGGCGCGCCCGCTACACCGGGGCCGCCACCTTCGCCGTGACCGTCTCGCCCGACGGCAAGACCCTGTACGCCGTCAACGCGGGCGCCAACTCGGTGGCGGTGATCCCGCTGCACGGCGAGCACGCCTACCGGGTGCGCGGTCTGATCCCGACCGCCTACGAGCCCCACGACATCACCTTCAGCGCCGACGGGCGGACCATGTACGTCGTCAACGGCAAGAGCATCACCGGGCCCAACCCCGGCCACCTGGCCAGCGCCACCGCCCTGATCACCGCCTTCATGTACCTGGGGGGCAACGCCGCGGCCGCCGTGGCGTCGCGGGCGTCGAACCAGTACCAGTTCCAGCTCGAGCGCGCGTCGCTGGTCAGCGCGCCGGTGCCGGAGGCCTGGGATCTGGACCGCCTGACCCGCCGGGTCGCCGAGAACAACTTCTACAACGACCAGGCCGACGGAAACGACCGCCGGGCAATGCGCTTCTTGAGCAAGCACATCAAGCACGTCATCTACATCGTCAAAGAGAACCGCACCTTCGACCAGATCCTGGGCGACCTGGGCAACGGATCGAACGGCGACAGCTCGCTGACCCAGTTCGGCGAGAGCCTGACCCCCAACTTTCATCGGCTGGCGCGCCAGTTCGTCACCCTGGATAACTTCATGGACCCCGGCGACGGCAGCATGGACGGCTGGTCCTGGAGCCTGCAGGGCCGGGTCACCAACACCGAGACCATCACCCAGCAGATCAACTACGCCAACGTGAACCGCGGCCTGTCCTACGAGTCCGAGGGGAGCAACCGCAACGTCCCGGTCAACTGGGGCTCGGTCGCCGAGCGCGACGCGGCCAGCGGTCCGGCCGGAACCACCAACTACTCGACAGCGTCGGCGGCGGTGCCGGGCGGCAGCGAAAACCTGCTGACCGGCACCGGCAACCACGCCTCGTCCGACGCGCCCTTCGCGGCGCAGGGCGGCTACATCTTCTCGGCGGTGTTGCAGGCGGGGGGCACCGTGCGCAACTACGGCTTCCTCACCAGCAACATCGGCAGCATCGGCACCATCGCCGCGCCGGTGAAGGATCCCTTCACGGCGGGGATCGTGCAGGTGGCGCCGCTGGAACCGTCGCTGGCGCCGCTGACCGACGTCTACTTCCGCGGCTACGATCAGAACTATCCCGACCTGTGGCGCTACAACGAATGGAAGCGCGAGTTCGACCAGTTCGTGGCCCAGGGCAACCTGCCCAGCCTGTCGATGATGCGGGTCAGCCACGACCACATGGGCAGCTTCGGCACCGCGCTGGGCGGCTTCAACACCCCTGAGACCCAGCAAGCCGACGACGATCTGGCGGTCGGCCTGCTGGTCCAGGCGGTGTCGCAGAGCCGCTACGCCGCCGACACCCTGATCATCGTCACCGAGGACGATTGCCAGGACGGCCCCGACCACGTCGACTCCCACCGCGCCACCGCCTACGTGGTCGGCCCCTACGTGAAGCAGGGCGCGGTGATCAGCGCCCGCTACAGCCAGGTCAACGCGCTGCGCACCATCGAGGACATCCTCGGCACCCAGCACATGAACCTGAACACCGCCTTCCAGCGGCCGATGACCGAGCTGTTCGACATCCGCTCCTCCGGCGCCTGGAGCTACGTCGCCGAAGCCTCGACGGTGCTGGCCGGGACCGCGATCGCGCGCGCGCCGGGCGGCCTGGGCGTGAAGTACGCGAAGGGTCCGGTGGTCAAGCCGAAGCACGACGCCCGGTACTGGGCCAGGCACACCGCCGGCTTCGATTTCTCCGACGCCGACCGCGTTCCGCCCGGCCGCTTCAACCGGGTGGTCTGGAAGGGCCTGATGGGCCGCAAGCCCTATCCCGGTCCGGTTGGCCGCCAGCTGGCCGACAACGACTGATCAGGGAAACGACACCAGGTCACCGTTCATCGGCAGTCGATGCCGGCGGGCCTGCGGAGGTGGCACGAACATCAGCTCCGGATCGGGACCGCTGAGATCGGTGGTCCCGATGAGGTCGAAGCGATCGAAGACGTAGGGGACGCCGTTCGCTGCCAGCGCCGAGGGGCCGTCGGTGACGTGAAAGTGCAGGTGGGGTTGGGTTGAGTTGCCGGTGTTGCCCACCAGGCCGAGGACCTGACCCCGCCTCACCCGCGCACCGGGTTGAACCCGGACGCTACCGGTCTGCAGATGCGCGTACAGCGCGAAGCGACCATCGTCCAGCGCCTGTACCACGTGGTTGCCAGGAAGGCCGGCGAGGTCGAGCGGTGGCAGCGGTTGCGTGGGTACGTTCTCGGGCATGCCGTCGACCACCTCGACGATGCGACCAGGCGCGGAGGCGATGACCTCGGCGCCGAACAGGAAGTAGCTCTCGTTGCGGGTGGGATCGCCGCTGAAGTCGCCCTCCTCGGTCAGGCGTACGAAATCGATGGCGTAGCGCTGGGCCAGAAACAGTCGTCCGTCCAGTCGTCCGTCCACGGCTAGCAACGCGCGGGTGTGCGCGCCCGTGCAACAGCCGTTGAGGTCGAAGAGGTTCGGCCCGCGCAGCGGTGGTCCCAAGGCCCGCGCGCCGTCGTCGATCACTGCCACGATGGGACCCGCCAGCGGCGCGGCGCCGAGGCCGCCGGCGATCTGGATCTCGGTGGCCAGGCGTGACGGCAACCGCCGATCGAGCGCCAGGACGACATCGAAAAATGCGATCGCCACCGTACCCGCGGCCAGGGACCCCGTCGCCGGATCGACGCCGGCCAGGATCGCCGCCAGGGCCCCGTCACGGTAGCTGGCGAGCGTGGCGCGGCGGCGCCCCGGATCGTGCCCAGCATCGCTGGTGTCGATGCCGGTGATCGACACCGGGCTGGTGCCGATGTTCTGGATCAGCAGCTCGAACACCAGGTGGCGTCGCTCGTCGGTGGTCACCACCGGTCGGGCGGCGGCGATGGAGGCGATCGCCAGTGGACCGGAGGTGATCGTCGTCGCGGCGCCTGCCAGCGCGCCATCCAACGTGACCGTCGTCGCGCCAAGGCGAGGATCGCCCTCGCCTCCGCACGACGCAGCCGAGATGATCGATGACCAGCAGCACAGATGCGCAACCATGAGCCTCAGACGCATGACTTCCTCCCCCCACAAGATGTCGTGTTGAACGAGCGTCGCTAGAATGAACGACCGCGGAGTACGACCAGGCGCTCCTGGCCCGAGATGCCTGCGCGCGATCGTCGACACGGGGCTCCCTTGATGCGCCCGATAGTCGGTCTTACCCTTGCGGTTGGTGCCTGACGATCCCGAACGCCCGGCGGCGCCCCTCACGCTCGCGTTCGCGGAGGTGTCCGCCGCCGACCTGGCGCGGGTCGGTGGCAAGGGGGCCAACCTGGGTGCTCTGACCCAGGCCGGCGTGCCGGTCCCGCCCGGCTTCTGCGTCACCACCCAGGCCTACGATCGGTTCCTGACCGCGCTGCCCGGCGCCGACGCCCGGTTCGCTGCGCTGGACGCGCTGGACGGCCGATCGGTGGAGCGGGCGCGCGCCGCCGCCGAATCCATGCGCCGCGCCCTGGAGGCGTTGCCCATGCCGGAGCAGGTGGCGGGCGCGGTGGCCAGCGCCTGGCGCGCGCTGGGGGTGGCGCAGCCGCTGGCGGTGCGTTCCAGCGCGACGGCGGAGGACCTCCCGGGCGCCAGCTTCGCCGGCCAGCAGGACACCTACTTGAACGTGGTCGGCCAGGCCCCGCTGCTGGACGCCGTGCGCCGCTGCTGGATCTCCCTGTTCACCGATCGCGCGGTGCTGTACCGCGCGCGCGGCGGCTTCGGCCACCGCGGCGTGCGCCTGGGCGTCGTCGTGCAGCAGATGGTCGACCCCGAGGTCTCGGGCATCCTCTTCACCGCCGATCCGGTGTCGGGCCACCGGCACATCGCCTCGATCGACGCTGGCTTTGGCCTGGGCGAGGCGCTGGTCAGCGGACTGATCAGCGCCGACCTGTACCGGATCGACCGGCGCTCGGGCGAGATCCTGCTGGCGCGGCCCGGCGACAAGCAGCTGGCCATCCGCGCCGTCCCGGGCGGCGGCACCCGGCGCGAGGCGCTGTCCGACGCGCAACGGATGGCGCGCGCGCTCAGCGACGACCAGGTGCGCGCCCTGGCGGCGATCGGCGCGCGGGTGGAGTCGCTGTATGCGGGCGCGCCGCAGGACATCGAGTGGTGCATCGCGGGCGGACGGATCTTCGTGGTGCAGGCGCGGCCGATCACCTCGCTGTATCCCATCCCGCGCGCGCCGGAGGGTCATCCGGGGTCGCCGGGCCTGCGGGTGTTCCTGAGCTTCGGCCATCTCCAGATGATGCTGGACGCGATGCCGCGCCTGGCGCTGCAGGTCTGGCAGCTGTTCTTTCCGGCGGGCAAGCGGCGCGGCGGCGCGGCGGCGCGCGCGCGCATCGCGCCCGGCATGCCCGCCCCCAGCGCGGTGATCTGCCCCGCCGGGAGCAGGCTTTACGTCGACGCGACCGCTCTGCTGCGCGTGCCGCGCGCGCGCGCCGCCGCGCTGGCGATCCTGGCGCGGGCTTACGAGGCGCTGGCCCGCAGCGCGGCGGTGCTGGTCCAGCGCGCGGAGTTTCGCCAGGCCTCGGGATCACCCGCGCGGCTGCTGGGCGGCGTGCTGCGCATCCTGGGACCGGTGCTGGCCCGCGTGCCGGGGGCGCTGCTGCTTCACGATCCGGTGGCGGGGGCGGCGGACTTCGGGCGCGCGGTCATCGCGATTCCGCGCGACGCCGGCGCGCGCATCCGCGCGGCGCCGACCCCCGCGGATCGGATCCGCCAGAGCGCCCGCGAGCTGGACTCGCTGTTCGGCCGCGTGCGCCGGCACCTGGCGCGCGTCGCCGCCGGCTTCATCGCCCTGGGCTGGCTGGGCCGCGTGGCGCGCCACCGCGCCTTCCAGCAGGTGAGCGGCGACGTGAATCGATTGATGCGCGGCCTGCCCGGCAACGTGACCACCGAGATGGATCTGGCGGTGGGGGATCTCACCGATCTGGCGCGGCCGCACCCCGAGCTGGCCGCGCTGCTCGGCAGCTCAAACCAGCGCTGGCCGCAGCTTGCGCCGTTGCTCGACGGGGTCAGCGGCGGGCGCGCCTTTGTCGCCGCGCTGGAGGCCTTTGTCGCGCGCTACGGGAACCGGGGCGCCAGCGAGATCGACCTGTCGCGGCCGCGCTGGCGCGACGAACCCGCGCTGCTGCTGCGGGTGATCACCGGGGGATTGTCGGGCGCCGAGGCCGGCGCGCACCGCCGCCGCCACCAGGCCCAGGTGGCCGAGGGCGAGTCGGCGGCCGCGCGGCTGGTGGAGGCTGCGGGGCGCCGCTGGCCGGGGCCGTTCTGGCGCTGGTGGGTCGGGCGGCTGACCCGGGTGGCGCGCGCCGGGATGGGCCTGCGCGAGCACCCCAAGCTGATCATCGTCCAGATCCTGGGCGTGGTGCGCGCCGAGGTGCTGGCGGCCGGCGAGACGCTGGCGCGGCGCGGGCAGATCGCCGAGGCTCAGGAGGTCTGGCACCTGGGCTTCGACGAGGTCGCCCGGGCCCTCGACGAGCCGTCGCTGAGCCTGCGCGATCTGGTCGCGGAACGCGCGGCGGAGCTGCGCCGCGACCAGCCCCGCCAGCCGCCCATCGCCATCTCCAGCGACGGGGAGATCCCGGCCCCCGCGGCCGAGCGGGCGGACCTTCCGGCCGGCGCGCTGGCCGGCACCGGCGCCTCGCGCGGGGTGGTGGAGGGGATCGCGCGGGTCGTGAGCGATCCCGACCGCGAGGTGCTGCAGGCCGGCGAGATCCTGGTGACCCGGTTCACCGACCCGGGCTGGACCCCGCTGTTCGTCCACGCCGCCGGGCTGGTCACCGAGGTGGGCGGCATGATGACCCACGGGGCGGTGGTCGCGCGCGAGTACGGGATCCCGGCGGTGGTCAGCGTGTCCTCGGCCGTCGAACGCATCAAGACCGGCCAGCGCATCCGCGTCGACGGTACGCGCGGCTTCGTGGAGATCCTGGACCCGACCTGAGCGCGCGCGCGACCGCCGCCGTGGCCGGCCGGCTACTTCTGCGCCGGCGCCGGCTTGGAGGCGGCGGGCGGCGGCGGTGAAACCGGCGCCGCGGTCGCCTCGGCCTTGGGCTTGCCGGCGGGCTTGGTGCCGGCCTTGGCGCCGGCCTCGGCCTTGGCCGGAGCGGCCGGGCCTTCCGGCTTGTCCAGGCTCTTGGCCAGATCGACGGCGTCGCTCGGTCGCGCGGTCCCGTGATCCTTGCGCTGGCGATCGCGCTTGCTCTCGATCCTCTTCTCCAGATCTTGCTCGTGGGCCTTGATCCGCTGCAGGGTGCCGGGATCGGAGGCCTCGTGCCCGAGCTGCTTGACGTTCTCCTTGACCGTGCGCTTGTCGCCTTCCTTGGCGGGCGACTTGGTGTCCGCCTTGGCTGGCGCCGGTGCGGGTGCGGCCGCGGGCGCAGGCGCTGGCGCGGGCGCCGGCGCCGGTGCGGCCGCCTTGGCTGGCGCGGGCGCGGGCGTCGGCGTCGCGGCGGCACCTTGCGCCCGCGCAGCGCCGCTGCCCAGCGCGGCCATTCCCAGCGCCAGCAACATCGCGCCGCCGAGATTCACACAGAGACTGGGGATCCGCTTGCTCGATGGCGCCATGGGTTCCTCCTTGAGGGGTACAGGTTGCGAAGGGACGGACCGGACAGGATCAGGTCAGAGATCGCTGGTGTGGAGGTCGGCTGACGCCGGCATAGGCCTGGATCGAGGGCCGTTGCCACTCGCGCTCCGCGAAGGCGCGCAGGCGATCCGGGAGCGGCTGGTCGGTCTTCACCAGGCGTTGCAACATCATCGCGAGGTCGGTGTCGGCGATGCACCAGGCGCCGAACAACGGACCGCCGTCCGCCGGCACCACCCGCTCCGCGACCGACACCAGCTTCTCCACCGCCCGCAGCGCCGCCCGCGACAGCGGCGCGCACGGCGGCAAGCTGGCGGCGGGATAAAAGACGTATTCCGCGGAGCGCTCTTCGCGGATCGGCATCAGGTCGCTGCGCACCCAGGCCATGATCTGGCGCGCCCGCGCGCGTTGCGGCAGGTCCTGGGGCAACAGGGCAGGGTGCCCCGGCGCCGGCCATTTATCCTCGAGGTACTCGATGATGGCGCTCGACTCAGACAGCGAGAAGTCGCCGTCGACCAGCGCCGGCACGCGCGCTGTGAACGAGGTCTCGACGTAGGCCGCCGATCGTTGCGCTCCCTCCTGCAGCGCCACGGTGTGCACCTCGAACGGCAGCCCCTTCTCGGTCAAGGCCACGAAGCAGGACAGCACGTAGGGGCTGCTCCACATGGCATTGCCGTAGAGCAGCAAGCGTGAGGGCGAATCCGTCGGCACGGCCCGAAAGTACCACGCCTGGCATTTTGCTCGCGATTCTCGCGCTCAGTCGAAGTCGCCGCCGCCGCCGTCCCAGCCGCCGCCGTCGCCGTCGCCACCTCCGCTGTCCCAGCCGCCGTCGCTCCAGTCGCCGCCGGTCCCGTCGCCGCCGACGTCGTGGTCGGCGCCGTCGGACTCGTGGTGGGCCAGGACCTGCGCGTCGTCGCCGCTCTGATCGTAGTCGCCATCCTGAGTGTGCCCGCCGCCGTGGTCGGCGTCGTCGACGACACCGCCGTGATCGACGTCGGCGACGTCGGCCAGCTCGGGGTGCGCCTGGACGTCGCTGAATGTGCCGAGCGGCGCGCCCAGCGGGCTGACCAGCAGGATCGGCGGCGGGGCCAGCATGTTCATGAACGACACGAACAGCATGGCGTCCAGGACGGTCGCCATCGGTGACGGATAGTAGCCGATGAACGGATCGTAGGCGGGGTGGGTCGGCTCGCGCGGTAGGCGCTCTGGCGTCGCGGCGCGGTCGGGCGCTGTCTTGACCACGCGCGCCTCGGCCTTGCGCTCTTCGACCTTGGCGTCGGGAATGATCGCCGACAGCGCGTCGCGCAGTCGGGTGACGAAGGTCTCGAAGGCCAGCCGCGCGGTCTCGAACAGGGCGACGTTCCGGCTCAGCGGCTCGACGCGCGCCCGGTAGGCCTCGGCGTCCTCTCCTTTT
>Ga0207701_10001464_pt1 | contig 24734 bp, 30 predicted proteins | sample KBSSwiSSwithPhiX_FD_184294 | JGI IMG/M metagenome (GOLD analysis project Ga0207701, IMG submission 184294) | Switchgrass rhizosphere bulk soil microbial communities from Kellogg Biological Station, Michigan, USA, with PhiX - S5 (SPAdes) (version 2) | ecosystem: Environmental > Terrestrial >... | reverse complement strand
GAGAGCGGCGATCGGCTGCTCCTCGGCCTGAGCCAACAGGTTCTGCATGAACTTCTCCATCTGGACACTCCTTGGATTTAGGGGCACAAAAAAAAGAGAAGGCCAGTAAGGAGCGTCGAACTCTTACTGGACCGGTTGCACTAAAGCAACTACATTCGTGTCACAGTACTTCCTTCTCATTACAAAGCATGTATTTTTCGCGAAACTGAAAGCCCATGAATATGGGCTTGGGCTTTCAGCAGTAGATCCGGGTGTATCCGGGGACGAGCTTGGTCTCGGCAAGCTTGGCCTGCGAAGCGGCGATCTGGGCCTCGTAGCGCTTGGCGGCGCGACGAGCCTTGATGGCGGCGACAGGGTTCTTGACGGTCATGGCTGTTCTCCTTGATTTAGTGGGGTCTCATTACAAGCCATGTAAATATCGCGAAAAGGAAAACCCGTGTGGGTTCTCCTCTTGATTACTTCCAGCCCTTGCGGGAAAGTTCGTCGATGTTGCGGTGCATCTTCTTCATGCCCTCGATGCGAAGCTCCTCCAGCTTGAGCTGGTGGCGGGCTTCACGGCGAGCGGCAACGATGTTGATACGCTTGAACATTTGAATCTCCTATAAAGTTTGGTGGGGTCTCATTACAAGAGATGTATTTCTCGCGAAAAGGAAAACCCGTGTGGGTTCTCCTCTGGACTACTACGACGGGTTGTTCAGCTTAGCGGCCTCGAGGGTCATCTTGGCGGCCTCCAGGTTCATCTTCGTCTGCTTCCAGCCGAGGAAAGCACCGCCAATGCCGAGCGCGACGGGGGCCACGAAAATGGCTCCGACTGCTACGGTACTGACGATCTTCTCCTTGCGGGTGGGAACGCGGACGAGTTCATCCGGGTTGGCCTCGGTGATGAGGTCGGCGAGGGACTCGTTATGCATGATTACTCCTTGGTTGTAGGGTCTCGTTATAGGCGATGTTTTTTCCGCGATGACCCCCCGGGCAAAAAATTAGAATCGATGTAAGAAAAAGGAGATGCCACGCAATTTGCGCGACATCCCCCTTTTCGATTCCTTCTCAGGACTTCAGTTTCGGAACGAAGCTCATGGCCTTCGACGTGATGACGTTCACGTGCTCATGGCGAATGATCAGAGCGATTCCGACGAGGTTGGCAGCAGTCGCAACCATCGTGTCGTAGCTCACGCGATCAGGGGTTTCCTGAATCTTGTGTAGCTTCTCCAGATGATTGAGAATGCTGTTGTACTCTTCGGTACCGGGCTTCTTGTCATTCAGCTCTTTGAGCGCGCGAGCGATCTCGGCGTCTAGGGGCGAGGGCGACTTCTTTCGAAACATGGGGTCTCCTTCAGTAGGGGTCTCTCTCGTTATAGGCTATGTATTGCCCGCGAGAGTGTCCGCTACCGAAGGGCCGACCTTGAGGACGACCTGATCCTTGTCCTTCAGCTTGACCGGGTCGTCGTCCAGATTCAGGACGTAACTCAGCTTGTCGGCGGTCTCGGTGACGCCGATCACGCCGTCGAACTTGGCGTCCGACTTGTTGTACGTGCTCGACGAGATCTGCAGGACCGTGCCTAGGAACGTGTCCACCACGACGATAGTGCCCACGACCTCCTGCGCGGAAGGAAGGCCCCAGATCCCGGCCAGGGCGAAATATGCCGTTCCCAGCGCGGGCAACAGCACGAGTGCGATGAACTTCAGGACGTCATACGGCTTTCCGGTGATGACCGGCATAGAGTCCCCCTCTATGGTGGTGGTGATGGACAGTTCACGTCGTCGAGTGCCCTCACGGTGGCTCGAGACGATTCGATGCTGCGCCGAAGATCAGCCACGCTGATTCCGTTGATCCCAGTTGGGTGGTTTCGAAGGAAGTCAGTCGTTTGATCGACTCGATCTTGGGCGTTGTTGCGGATGGTGCAGAGAGCGCGAGTGTTCCTCTGACCCTGAAAGTAGGTGTATCCGCCAACACCTACCAGGAACAGATATACGAAGATAGTGAGCGCCATGAGAACTCGAAGCCCTCTGCGAAGCTCTTTGGCGGTATGAAGAGCCGGGTCAGAGAGGTCGGCCTTCGGCAAGATCAAGTCACTCCTCCTCCGTCGTGGTGCTGGAGCGTCAGAAGTCATGCCGATCCTCCCTTTCTCTCAACATCTTCTCCAATCGGCGATTCTCCTTCTCGACCTCAGTGATACGAGCTCGAGCGATCTTCAACTGCTCAGTGAGACGAAATATCTCTTCGTCACACTTGTCAATGCGGGCGGCAGACCATTCCCGGATGGCTCTGCTCTCTTCCCACAGCTGGGCCGCTTCGGTGGTAGCGATCTTCCCCGACATCTTGTGGGCTGCTACCAAATATGCGCTGATAGGCGCGATGAGAGCTGCGACGATGATCCCAACGATGGGATCGATGGTGGCTAGAGTCAGCCAGAATATGAGAAGAATGAGCATCCGTGTTCCACCCCCTAGTCGATTACGGAGATCGTGGGGTACGCCCGCTCACCAGTAGCATCCTGGGTGCGAATATACTCCGTCACTCGAGCTCTTTGCAGATCACCGCGAAGAGATTGCAGTTCGACAATGTCGCCCATTCCGTAGTCCTTTCCGAACTGGAACTGGGCTTGCGGCACTACTTCACCGTCAACAACCTTGGTGTAGTTGTTGTTGGCTAGACCATCCTTCGCCCTCTGATTCAGGACTTGAAGAAGAACGGCAGCGGAGCCTCCGACTTTGTCGGTGGTGATGTCGTCAGCAAAGACCATAAGGACTCTGCGGTCGAATCCGACTGACGTTGCTGCTTCGTTGTCTGCGTACGCAACTCCCGATTGCGTAACGCCAGGGACAGGGTTTGAAGGAGCAAAGGCGTAGGCGACATTCTTGTACCCTGCGATGGATCGCAGTTCCTTGAGATCAGTAAGCGAATCCACATTGGGTGAAAATCGCACTATCTCGTTGACGGATTGACCACTGGTTCGGTCCTTGCCATACCAACAGTGAAACAGGAGGTAATATACCTCCGGAGTCGCATGATCCAGATAGAGCTGGATTCCGACCTGGTATGTGTCTGCGATCTGAGCGATCGCATCGTACAAAGGACCGTATGGCACTGCGAACTGCACCGGAGCGGTGAACGTATCTCCTTCGAACAGGGCTGCGTCCAGCCCCGGAATGATCTGACGGGGTCCGTCCACGCCGACTCCCAGCCCCTGAATGCACATGTCATTCACGAGAGTCATGATCATCACTTCCGGCGCATACGAGTTGTTGTAGTAACGATCCGCATGCGAAGTGGTGTAGCGAATAACCCGTTCGTTGAGGAACTTGGTGATACTGGGGCCAGTGAGCTTGAGCTTGTTGTCCTCGATCAGAGCGTTCTCGATTTGCATGACTTCCTTGGTTCCTCGGAGACCGAGAAACTTGCCCTCAGGAAGCATGGCCACGTTCTTCGCGTTGATCGGGACAACGAGATTCACATCGCCGGCTTTGGTGTACCTCTCGGTCCACACGACGGAGTGAAACTCGTCAACTACATCCTGCCGGAGGAAGTTTTCGTCGAGCGTGTAAATATCCATCTACAGCCCTCCGAATCGGGAGTAGTACGACAGCTCCCAGTTCTGTCCGGTCAGGGGAGTGATCACCGACAGCTTGTTCTCGCCCGGATATAGCGTCGGCCAGCTTGCGTCCGGAGCCAGATCGTTGAGGAAGTTCTGCACTGCACCCGACAGGAGTGAAACGCTTCGGATGTACTTCTGACCCGGAACCGAGTTCATCTCCCAACGAATATCAGGCACGATGTTGCCTCGAGTGGCGAAGATCTGCGGTGCGTACTGCCCTGTGAGGCTGACTTGGATGCTGTCTTCACCCGGAGAGCCCACCGTCTGGCTGATCTTGAGGTTGATTCCGGTCGGGACGGATCCGATGTAATCGATCGTGTCCCAGTCCGTACCATCACTGGTGATGCCGGTCCAGACAGTCGGATCCATGGCAACAAAGTCCGGAGAAGGACAGATGATCGAGACCACCATGGTAGGCGACTTGACAAATATGTTCGGCTCGACCGATTCGACGTACCCCTCGATCTTGACCGTGGGGAAACCCGTGCTGCTGAATCGCAACTGCACGAGCAGCTTGGGCATGAAGTAGTTGTAGAGGAGCTGTCGCAACTCCTCGATGGTCTGAATGGCCCAGTCAGGATGCAGACCGATGGTTAGAACGATGTTGCGCTTGCCCACTGAGGCGCCCACATACGCTTCACCATCAAAGGCGCCAAACGGCGCGGTGGTGATTGCAGCCTTGACTGGTCCCAGACCATCGATTCCGATGACCTGGATTGGATCACTTCCTGCGTCGCCATCCTCGAGTAGAGGCAGCGTCGGCACGAGCGACCGCAGACCGAAGACTTCGAGCTTTGTCAGCACTGCTGCCTCCTTTCGAGAATATAGAGAACTCGGGGGGCCGCTCCGAGGGGGTGGAGCGGGAGGACAGACCCCCCGAGCCCTCCTTGTCACAGACCAAGCGCGCTCTTGGCCTGTGACAACTGGTTGTTGGTCTGACGGTAGATCTCCGCTTCCGACAAAGCCACCGGAGATATGTTGGTCTGCTCGAACTTGAAGACCTTGGCCCCTGTTTCAGGGTCAACGTCAGTGTTGAGCTGAGCCTCTCTGGCAGCGCTGATTTCAGCGGCGACCCGGATGGGCGTTACGTTGGAAATATCGCCCAACTTCTTGGCTTCTTGCTTGACTTGCGTCAGATCCAACACGGGTGTGATCGTCGGATTCACATCCATGTCGATTTGGGCCGGAATATCGCGGAGCGTACTCCGTAGAGTCTGAAGCATGCTTGCGCCAGCACGCTCGATCTCTCGTTCCCCATCCGACATGCCCAAGGCGATGCCCTGAGCAAGTGGCATTCCGACTTCGTCTGCAACCCATCGCGAAGGCGAACCGATATGGAAGAACTTCTTGACCTTACCGATTGCACCCTTGATGTGGTTGATCACATTCTTGGCCAACGCGGTGACGTCGATACCAAGAACACCACTGGCGAGACCACCGATGAGAGCAACCGCGATCCTTCGGCCTTCTTCACCGACCTTGGATGCGTTGTCATCGAGCCACTTTCGCACTCCTCGAAGAACATCGAGAACTGCGTCTCCACCGGCAGTTGCCAACTTGACAGCAGCATCGGCAAGGCCCTTGATGACCTGTACGGCCATGTCAGTACCCTTATCGACGAGTTTGCCGATGTTGTTACCAATGCCAGTGATGATGCGATTGACCATCGCGGCACCACGATCGATGATGTTGTCGATGCTATTGCCAACACCCTCGATGAACTTCGTGATGATGCCGGAGCCAGCACTGATCACCTTACCGATGTTGTTTCCAATACCGGTAATGATGTGAGCGACAATGTCGCCCGCAGTGTCAATCACTCGAGTGATGTTGTTGCCAATTCCCCGGAGGAAATTCAGCAGAACGTTGAATCCCGCTGTGACGATCCGAGGATATGCGCTGGCAACAGCATTGAGGAACTTGACGACGATGTCCGCAACCTGCTCGACCACTTGGCCAATATGATCGCTAATGCCCTTGAGCAACGCGAGAAGCAGCTGCCACCCAGCTTCGATGAGTGGACCAGCATTGTCGGCCAGGACCTTGAGCATGGCTTGAATCAGCGCAGTAGTTGCGGCCGCGACCTTGGGCGCGTTGTCGATGATGATCTGCAGCAACGTCGCCAGGATCTTGCCGATGGCCACTGCGACCTTCGGCGCCAACTCGGCGATCTGAGCAACGATCTCCACCAGGCCCTTGATGAACGTGATGATGATCGTCGGCATGATTGCGACCAGACCAGTCAGGGCGGCAAAGAAGACCCCGACGCCCTTGGTTCCTTCGCCGGCCAGGATCGCAATCCCGGAAGCGAGCAACTTGACGCCTGCGCCTAGGAGGAATATGCCTGCGCCCAACACGGTAATGCCGACTCCCAGGGCGATAAACCCCGGAGCTGCAACCGTGCCAGCGAGACCGATGACAACTAGGGAAGCGGCAATCGCTGCCAGCCCCTTGAATATCGTGCTGAAGTCCATCTCTCCGAGCAAGCCCAGAGCAGGCACGAATACGGCCAACGCTGCTGCGAACACGGCAAATGCTGCCGCACCAGGCAAGGATATGAGCATGAGGGTCAATCCTGCCGCCAACACGACAAGAGACAGACCCATGGCGCCGATGCCCTTGGCCAGAGTACCCATGTCCATGTTGCCGAACGCAGCAACAGCTCCCGCCAACACCACCATCGCACCTGCTACGAGCGTGAGCCCGATTGCAGTGAGTGGCATTGTGGGCGGCATGAGACCCATGGCCAACCCGATGCCTACCAACGACAGAGCGATGGCGCCGATACCCTTGGCCAGAGTTGCGACATCCATCGAACCGAAGAGTTTGACAGCTCCGGCTAGGATCGATAGGCCCGTAGCCAGCACAATAAGCGCCGGCCCCGTGATGAGCATCGACATCGGAAGAGCATTGGCTGCCAATCCGACTGCGATGATCCCCGCGGCGGCACCGAGTAGCCCCTTACCGATGTCTTCCAGACTCATCGTGGCGAATATCTTCATCGCCCCGGCGAGAATGGTCAGCGCCACACCGATAGCGATCAAGCCTACCGATGCAGCCGTGAGAGTCAGAGCATTGCCACTGAGTAGCTTTGCTCCGGCTGCTACGACAACAAGAAGCCCTGCGATGGCCGTGAGACCTCTGCCGATCTCGTTGTAATCCAGCTTGGACAGAATCAGCATCGCCCCGGACAAGATCAGAAGAGCTGTACCGAGGATAGTCATGGATGTTGCCATGCCACCAATACCCACAGCAGCCTTCAGGCCTCCGCCCGTCTTGTTCATGACCAGCATGACAGCCATCAGCTCGGCGAGGCCAGCCGACATTGCCGCCATGGACGAGCCAAGTCGCTCAGGATTGATCTGGGCCAGCACGAACACGGATGCCGCCAGAACACCAACCGCCAAAGCGATCTGCAGGATGGCATGCGCCTTGATGTCCTGCTGAATCGCCTCGAGGTTACCCTTGAGCGTGCCCAAGAGTCCGTTGATGTTCTTGAGGAAGCCACCACCAATGTCGACGTTGACCCCACCAGAAAGGCCCTTCTTGATGGCCAAGAATATGCCGGCGATGAGGCCGGTCTGAATAACGGTGAAAGACTTGTCGAAGTTGATGTTCTTCAGCGCTTCCGCAACAGAATCTCCGGCATTACCCAGAGCTTCCTTGATCGTGTCGAGAACCGGCTTGGCAATGTCCTTGAGCTTCTTGAGAACATCACCGAGCTTGTCGAACGCTCCAGCAGCGTGATCCACCGATTTTGCCGCCGGGTCCATTGCCTGACCCAGCGCTGTGATCGAATGAGTCGCCCCACTGTCCTGTGACCCGAACATGCTGTTGAGCGCACCGGTGAACTTCCCGATGATGCTCAACGGCTGGGCCAGCGTATCGCCAAGACCAGCGAAGAAGTCGTGGACCTTATCGCCCTTCTTGAGCCATTGATCGAGCTTGACGATCAGGCTACCGATGTTCCCTGTGAATTCCAGGACTCCACCGGAGCCATCCGAGAGCCCGCCAAGGAGATGGCCTACTGCAGTGAAGATTCCCCCGAGGATTTGCTTGCCGATGTCGAGCAAAGCGAACAGGCCCTTGAACGAAGCCTTGAGGTTCTCGGCCGTCGTTGGTCCTATTTTGATCTTGTCGGTGAAGTCTTCAAATGCTTGAGTGATCGCCTTCAGATCTTCGCCAGTCTTCCGGGGGAAGATGTCCCGGAAAGCGTCCTTGATCGGCCGGATGATCGTGAGGACCCCTTCGAAGATGTTCTTGAACCCTTCGATGAGGTCTGTACGACCACCCAGCTTCTTCCAGTCGCTCAGAACCGAGTTACGAGCATTGGCAGACGCGCCAATGAACCCGTTGATGGCGTTTGACAGACCTGTGAAGAGGCTTTTCGCCTCGGCAAAGTCACCGAAGACGATCTGCCAGGTCTGTGCCCAGCCCGATCCGATGGCTTCCTTCGCCGTATCAAGGACTCCCGAGAGAGTCTTGACCTCGGTAGCGGCGTTGACCGCCATCTTGGCCTGTGCCTGAATGGCCTTGATCTGGGCATCGGTGTAACCCTCGGCTTTGAGCTGGGCCGTGGTCATGTCGCCGGACAACTGCGACAAGGTCTTGGTCAGAACGTCTGAGGTCAGCCAGGACTTCTCGCCCGGCTTGGCCTGAACCGACTCTCGGAAGGACTCGCCTTCGATCGTCACGTTCTTCATCTTGCCCTTGAGCTCAACGGCGCCCTTGTTCAGGGTCCCCATGTGCTCAGCGGTCTGGACAAGAGCCCTCTGGAAGACGGTGCCACCCATACCGGCGTTGACAACCGAGTTCCAGTCCTGCAGTGAGACTCGACCAGATGAGATGGCCTGCGACAGCTGATACATCGCCGTCGAAGCCTGCTCGGAGGTTGAGCCTGAGATCGCTGCCAGGTTGGCGATACCCTTGATGGAGGATGTCGCTGTATCCAGATCCACACCAGCAGCCGTGAAGGTGCCGATGTTCTTGGCCATCTGCGAGAAGTTGTAGATGGTCTTGTCTGAATACTTGTTCAGGTCAAGGAGTGCCTTGTTGACGTCCTTGAGGGTGGCTCCCGACGCCTGAGTGTTCGCCAGGATGGTCTGAATCGAATTGAGATTGGTCTCGTACTCGTCCAGACCGCCCTTGATGGGACCGAAGATGCCCGATGCGATCTTCCGACCTTGATTGGCGGCATTCGCTGCGATTCCGCCCAAAGCAACCGCAGCTGCTCCTTGGATGACACTGAAGCTCTTAGCGGCTTCCGCAATCGCAGAGTGAAGACCGGTGAACTGTACCCGGCCAGACGCTCTTTCAATCTCGCCGAAGCCTTCTTGAGCCTCCGGGAAGTGGAACTTACCCTTGAGCTTGTCGACGGCATTGTTGATGCCGGTGAACTGAGGCTTGTTCGACTCCTTCTCGATGTCCGAGAAGCCTTGAGTGGCTTCGGGGAAGGTGAACATCCCCTTGACCTTGTTGATGGCTCCCTGCAGGCCACCAAACGTGATCTTGTTCGCTTCCTTCTCGATGTTTCCGAGACCACTTGCTGATCCCATGCCGGAAAGGGCCGAGTTCAGCTTGTTGATGTCGTTCATCGCTGTCGAAACGCCGGTCGTGAACTTAGAGCTCTCGAACGACATTGCAACTACGCGATCGTCAACCTGTGCCATTAGCTTGCCATCACCACCCTTCTCAGCTCAGCATCGATTTGGTCGAACACGGGACGGATTGCGGGCATGATGTAGTCACGCCCTTCGACATACCCACCCTGACGAGTGGCATGTCCGTACTGCAGGAGGATCGCAATAGGACGACCATCCACCAGATTGGAGTTACGCCAACGGATCGAGTAGTAGCCCTTTCGCTGGACTATCTCGTAGTACCAGGAATTGGCTGTGATACCCGATTCCGCTGGCGTCGCCGCGGCCAATGCTGCTACTCCGGCCGCTCCAAACTGCTCGAGAGCCGAGAATATGTCAGCCGCCTGCATCTTGCCGAGGAACTTCTTAGTAGCAGAGAGGTCTCCTCGTTGCGTGACGTTGATCGGCATGACATCACTCCGCTGTCAGTAGAACCACCACATAACCGTCTTCGCCCTTGGCATTGCCGAAGGATCGACCGTATGTGGTGGGAAGCTGATTCAGAGGAGTTGCTCGAGCTCCACTGGCACCGCCAGGCACGATGTTGGCGGCTCCAGAGCCAGCCGAATCGGTAGAAGATGCGGTTGGGTTCCCGTAGACCGAAGAGTCTCCAGGATCGAAGCTACCTCCGCCGCCCGAAGTACCAAGATTGGCAGTGACACCAGCATATGTACCGACTCCGCCGGCACCTCCGCCGCCTCCTTCACCGACCACTCCGTCCCAGTCACCCCAGTCTCCGTCAGATCCTGGAGTTCCCGGTCCAGTGGCTGTGGGAGTACCAGCAATGCCACCTACGGCACCTCCTCCGGCGAGAGTTCGCCCACCTAGGCCACCCTGGCCGCCGTGAGCCTGAGTGCTGATCGTTGTCGAATTCGACTGAGCTCGTTTGCCACCCTTGCCTCCGGAAGCCATACCAATAGCTCCGAAGGCGGAGTATCCGCCGTCTTCCCCGTCCGTGGTTACGTTCGGGTCAGAGACGTGGGTGAATCCAACAGCTCCGCCAGCTCCGACAACGACATCGACGGAAACAGGAAGACCAAGTAGCAGACCCCTGACTCTGTGGAGTCCGCCACCCCCTCCTGCTCCGCCGAAGTTTCTGACCGTTGTGCCGGTGTTCCCGGTGTCGATCCCTCCACCTGCACCTCCTCCTGCGCCGATGCAGATGACGTCGTAGTCCGTGTACCCCTGATCGATGTACTGCTGGGGGATAAACGGCACCCCATTCAGCAGTCGGACCGCCAGAGGAGGGGGCTTGTTGAAACTACCAGCGAGTTCGAGTCTCATGCCTCCTCCTGGGTCGGTGTGTCAGGGACGACTTCGACGGTCACCTCCCGGGCTTCCGTGTTCTCTTCAACCACAGCTTCCGCCGTGGCCTGCTCGCGTTCTTCTTCGGGCATCTCGTGTTCGTTCTGGTAGCGAGCCAGGGCGTTCTGATAGTCGATCTGGAACTGCTCCGGATCTTCTGTCTCTCCCTGCATGATCATGACGGCCATGGAGTTGCCCGAATTCAGCTCGTCATAGATCGTGGTTTCCTGCTCAGTCGTCTCTCGGACTTCCTGATCGGTCATGTCTGGTACCCCACTGCAATGAACGACACGAACGTATCGGTCGCGGTCGTAGTAGAGAGCAGACACGTATTCTCGGTATACGACCCAGAGAATATGACCGTGTTGACGCTACCTGTAGCGGCGACAACCGAAAGAATCCGGAAACCCTGCGGGAATGTGAGGAGATACTGACCTGCGGCCGGCTTTCGGACCGTAAAGCCCTCACCCAACGCGATTGTACCATTGGCGTTGATACGCCCGGCGATGACTTCCTTGTTGCGTCGGCGTCTCATGCCAGCACCGCCAAATCGACGAGGTCGCAGGTATCGAGCGAATCGAAGACAGTCAGCATACGAGCCGCTTCGATCGTCTCGAGATGATCCGCCGCAGACTTCGGTGACGGTGCCAGCTGCTGAAGTCCGACGTTGTACAGAGCACGGATCTGCTCGACCGTGAGAACGCTTGACGTGACGAAGCCACGACTGAGCTGACCGATGAAAGCCACTGCCGAGTCCGGATAGTTCCCCATACGGAATCGGTTGGCGCCACCCAGAACGATCGAACTGAGCGGAGTTCCCGCGAGGACAAGCTGCCCATCGAGGTAAACTTTCTGCTTCAGCCCATCTCCCGGAGCGTTCTCTTCGACACAAACGGCGAAATGCCACAGACCGTCAGCGACATACGGTCCCGTGATTGCGGCACTCGCTCCGGACTGGGTATAAAGAGATCCGCTGGTGAGTCCGAGAACTGCTCCGGCACCGGAACTGCCTCCGGCACCCCAGCCGATCAAACCAGGAACGCCTGTCGACTGCTCGGATTTGAACCAGATCCCGTACGATCTCGGGTTGAGACCTGACGGAAGACCGGCATCAGTAGAACCAAGACCCAGATGGGCCCCAGCCAAGTGCCATGCCTGATCCTTGACGCCATCCGGACCGGTGGACGTGAGGATTAGTGTCGGGCTGAGGTTGCTGACTGGAACGTTGTTCGAACCCTGGTCGGTGAGCGCTCCGTTCTGGAAATTGTGCAGACGGACTGGTTGAGAAGGGAAATCGGAAACGGCAAGTGGCGAACCGCGCCGCTTGCGTCGAACCTTCATGCTGACCTGAGCTGGAGCAACACCGAGAGCATGAGGAACGGATGCGCAGTACAGATTGCGGATCTGCTCGTCGGAGAGGACCTCGTTAGTGACGAACGCGTTTGACACACGACCATAGAATGGCTGTGTGGCTGCGGTTGCGGCATCAGCGTTGTATCCACCGATGTTGAGCGGAGCCGGGGTCCCGAAAATCGGGACATTCACGGGAGCACCGGTAGCGAAGTTCTCCAGATTGCTATCGATGTAGATCTTCATCACACCGACGTCGTAAGTGCCCACGATGAAATGCCAGCGATCGTCACAGACGTCGGTAGCTCCGGTCACGCTGAACGCCTGAGCGATGCTGCCGTCATTCGACAGAGTCACACCAGCCGAAGAAGTCCCGCCGACACCCAGATGCCATGCTCGACGACCCGCTACGGTATCATCGTACTTGGTAAGGATGCCCTGAAGCGTGGCCTTCTTTGCACACCGCATCCAGCAGCCGAAGGTTCCGCCCTTGATACGGAACGGGTCCGCGGCACCGACATCCGGGATGTAAAGCGCTTGGCCACTCGATCCCGAGAAGACTGCTGCTGATGCCGCAGCGCCAAGGATGCCCACACCGAAGGGGACAGCTCCCTTGTTGCTGAGGTTACGACCGTTGCCTGAGGAATCGGCCAGACTTCCGAGATTCCACAGCCCAAGAGGAGCGCTAAGCCCCATGTTCGTGAAATCGGCTGGCGTGAGCTGACGACCGGCACGAATCTGGTTGATCATGCCGACATCGAGAACCGGCTGTGCAGTGATGACAGCCAGAGAGCTTCCCATCGGACCGCTAGGACCGATCGGACCACGGACACTACCCGCATTGATGAGAGTTCCGTCATGCTTCTGAAGGAACAGGTTGTCACCGACGACGTCACCATCGACCACCGAGGCGGCCTCGATCTCCAACATACGTTCGGCGGTAAGACCTGTAATTGTTGCCATGCTTCACCTCCTCAATCCGGATTGGTGGTGGAAACTGTATACGTATCGGTGTCCAAATATGCCGCGTCTACGTTGGTCACCGTGAATTGCGTGCTGCTGTCCATCGTGATGAACTGATCGGCGAGATCGATACCCGTCCAGGTACCGTCGCCATTGTCGACCACGACGAACGAACCGAACATCTCCATGAGACTGGTGATCTCATCGAGATCCGGAAGTCTTGGGTTGGAAATGTCCGAACCGTACAGGATGGACTCCACCTGCTCGAGAACCTCAGGGTGCGCCTTGGTCGAATCGATGGAAATATGAACGACTGGGCGGTGTCCGTCTGTGGCAACCGGCGTACCCGTCACCGTGAAAGCAAACTCCACTGGGGTCAGAGACGCCTCGAAAGTTGCGTAGGGCACCGGATCCACCACAGCCATGAGGTTGTAGAGGATGTGAAGCTTGTAGCCATGATCCGTACCCTCGAGATCGTTGCCGATACGAGTTCGATACGAAATATGGAACGACTTGGGCGGCTGTCCGTGATACCGCATGCCCTGTGCGACCTCATCGGCGCCAACAAGACCGTCGAGCTCTTCGGGATAGGTGAACGCGCGGATCTTGCCAGAGAAATCTCCGGGGGTCATCTTCTGCAAGAACTTCACGCCGTCGAGGTAGAAGACTTGAGTTTCCCGGTCGTACGACTCCTCGACTCCGCGCAGTCCGTTCCAAGGAACCGAAGTTCCATCGGTCAGGTAGAGGACGCCGCGATCTACTCCAGCTTCGTAGAGCTTCTCTCCGGCCTTATCCCACTCGAGAGTGGCCAATGTTCACCTCCTATCCCTTGGTTTCGTATTGGGCACGACGTCGGGCGTTGAGTTCGGCTCGCTGTCGAGCTGCTTCAGCTTGGTTCATCTTCTTGGGCTTCTGCTGCTTGACATTGCAAACCCGGATGAGAGTGAACAGCCGATTGAGATGCCAATGTTGACATTCAAACGGGATGTTGAAGACTGTCATCCAGTAGTAGACGAGCTCGTTAGTTATTACTTCGCGCGTCTTGGGAGCACCCGGCGGATCGAGGAACGTCGTGGCCGACATCTTGGCCCCGATGTAGTTGTTGATTTCCTCGATGTTCTCTTTGGTGAGGCTGTAGAGAACATCCTGTGGGTAATCGGGAGTGAGAATCATGCACTGAACGTAAGCGAAGAGTTCTTCCTCCGTCTTCTCCTCAGTGCCGATAAACGACTTCTCGTACATCTGCTCCCATTTTGACAGCGAGACCAGAGAATGCTCCAGCTCCAGGTGCACGTCGTTGACAGTCCCCAATAGACCTGTCGATTCGTCGTATACTTCATCGCCTGGAACTGTGATTGTGAGCATCCTCTGGTCCTAACTGTCGTAGTGGGGGGCGCTACGGGGTGATGAGCGCCAGGACCTCGTCCGGGGTGGGGAGAGTGGCCTGCGTGGCCGCCCCACCGCCGTACAGCAGATCCTCGATGGCCGTCAGATCGGTGGGATCGACCACCGTCGAATCGACCACAAGCAGCGCCGTCGGCGCGTAGCCGGTCACCGGGACCGGGGAGGTGGCGATCTCCCACGAGAACGCGATGGCCTCGGGGGAGTCGTTGATCGTGCCGTAGGCGCGCTCCGACGGAGACGCCTGGCAGCCGTACACGAGGTGCAGCTTGTAGCCGGCGTCGGCGCCCTCGAGATCGTTGCCGACCTTGGTCCGGTACGACAGACCGAAGACGCCACGACCCTGCTGACCGACGATCACACCCGGCTTCGGCTGAACCGAGCCGTCCATCACCGCGAACTCGTCGGGGTAGGTGAACGCCTCGATGGTCAGGCCGAACGTCTCGGCGCCGATGAGGTTGAGGTACTTGATGTTGTCCGCGTACTGCGGCGAGGCCTCCGCGCCCGAAGGCGACTCGGTGACCGTGGTGAGGCCGTTCCAGGCCACGCCGTTCTCGTAGTCCCCCGTCGTGGGATTGGGGGTGTAGAGGACGCCGCGGTCGACACCGGTCTCGTAGGTCTTCTCGCCGACCTGATCCCAGGTCAGTGGTGCCATGTTCTAACTTCCTTTCCAGTACAAGTTGTAGACGTCGTGGTTGAGGTCATCCGCGGCGAAGAACCTGTCGTAACTGACCAGTGGAAGCTGCCGCAGCAACCCGGGGATGGAACTGTCCGGGTCTCGATCGATGATCGTCACTTCGTACCGCAGGTATAGATCGTAATGACCATTGTCCGCGTACTTCACGTTCTCATCCGACCGCTTGTACACGATGCAAGGAAATTGCATCACGATGTTTGACGGCGGCTGGAAGTAAACGTTCGGACAGATTGCCTCAAGGGCTTCCTGCAGCTGCTCTCGGGCCATTGTACACCTCCCCAAGACGCAGGATGAGGCGAGGGAACTGAACCTCGACTTCTGTCACGGTCCAGACCACCCCGCCCCATTCCACAAAGCGAATGGCGAAGTATTGCTCGTTGGCCTCTGCGTCGGCGACGATGCTGATCGAGTTTGATGTACTGAGGTCCTTGTTCACCTTGTCCGCTTCGGACAGGCGACGTGCATCACGAACCACGTCCCCGTAATACGAACGCTCAGTAATCACTTCGGTGTAGACACCAGGAGCGGTCTCCTGCTGCACACCAAACCCGACCTTGCCGAAATACCTCGCCACAGGTCAGGCGAACTACGCCGGGTTCGTGAAGGTCCAGCTGTCCTGCTGGTCCGTCTCGAAGTAGTTCCCGGCCGTCGGGCTGGCCTGGATCTCGAGCGAATCGCCGTCGGCGAGCGCGACCGTCGAGCCCTGCGCCGTGGTGGCGCCGGTGTCGGTACGCGTGTACGTCATGCCGGTGGCGGTCGGGATCGTGATCGTGGTGCCGTCGAAGGCCGGCTCGACCGGGACGCGGAGCGTGGCGCCAGCGGCAGCGCGACGCACGACGAGAGCCGAGCGGATCTTCGTGAGCGCGCCGGACAGACGCGTCTCGATCAGGTACTTGTACTGGTTGTAGTCGATGTCGAAGTCGTCGAACATCGAGACGTCACCGCCGCGATCCGTGCCGACGGTGTAGTCGTTGAGGTTGACGATGACGCCGACGATGTCCGCGTACTCGTCCGCCTCCATGACCTCGACCTCGACGATGGCGCCGACGCCCATCTCGGTGGCGAGATCGGACTTGGTGCGCCACAGACGGCGACCCATGCCGTCCTTCGCGAGGACCAGGGCGTTGACGACGCCGAGCGTGGTGTAGAACGTCGGCGAGCCGGAGCCCTTGTAGAACCGCATGTCCTGCATGACCTGCTCGACGAAGGCGATCTTGCCGGCGTCGTCGGAGAAATCGGCGGGGGCGGTGACCGTCGCGGCGTACAGCTCGTCGTCGTTCGCGATGGCGCGGATGCCCGCACCCTCGTTGGCGCCCGCCGGGTCCTTGATCTTGTCCTCGTCGTCCACCGCACGGCCGTCACCGACCAGGATCGCGCGCGCGAGCTCCTCCTCGAGCATCAGGCGCATCTCGGCCTTCAGCCACACCACGACGTCGAAGTCGGTGATGTCGATGATGTCGTCGCGATCCAGCTTCTGCTTCTTGTAGACGGTCGCCGGCGTGGTGACTCGTGAGGTCAGCCCGAAGAACTCCTCCTTCTTCAGGGTGCCCTTGATGTAGCCGCGGGCGCGCGCCTCCTCGAACTTGAGGCCGGTCGTGACGATGTTCTTGATGCGCGTGAAGGGGCTGTGCCGCGTGCCGTTGAGCACGGACTTGACCCACTCCATGCGCCGCATGTCGAGCTGCGGCGTGTTGTCGACGTTCTTGGCGTCGGGGAACAGCGTGTCGATGTCGTTGATCCCGTGCTGCAGGGCGTAGTGCTCGACGGCCTCCTTGAGGGAACCGCGACGCGATGCGTCCTGCACGATGCCCTTGATGGCGTCGTGGCTGAGGACGTGCCGCTGCGGCTTCTCGTCGGGGGACTTCTCGCGCTCCGCCTCGAAAGCGTTGCGGCTCATGTGACGGATCTCCTTGTCGTCATCGTTGTCGTTGGGGGGCGTGGTGGCCGACTGGGCCGCCGAGCCGGACTCGTTGGCCTGCTCGAGGGCGGCGCCCACCATGTAGTGGACGACCTCCTTCTGCTCGGCCGTCATGGAGTCGTAGACGTCCTGCACCGTGCTGCCGTCGCCGGCGTCGTCGGTGGACTCCTTCTTGTCCGCGTGCTCCAGCTCGAGACCGGTGTAGATGATCGCCTCGTCGTCGAGGACGATGGTCTCGTCGCCGTGCTGCAGAGCGATGTTGTCGATGAACGCACCCGGGTTGGCCCCGGCGAGGACGAGGGAGACCTCGCGGATCACGCCATGCATGACCGACGACGCCTTCTCGAGGAGGTTGTTCGCGTAGATCGAGAGGCTCTTGATGTCCTCGTGCTTGATGAGCTCCTTGGCGTTCTGGGCCTTGTCGGTCTCGTTGAAGTAACCGTAGCCGTAAACGCCGTCGTCCCGATGCTCGAGCTCGAAGTGGCCGAGCACGTTGTCGGGATCGTCGTGCTGGTGCTGCCAGACCATCGGGACCTGGATCCCGTCCTGGTGCTTGAAGGCCTCGGCGGTGATGGTACGACCGTCGGAGCACTTGATGCCGAACTTCGTGACGTAGCCACTGAAGTCGGCCTTCGTCTTCACTGCCATTTTGACAGTCCTTTCGTGGTCTTCATCGGTGGCTTACGCCAGGGCCTTCTGCTTGGCCTTCGCCGTGGCCAGTTCTTTCTCCGCGGCGACGATCTGCTTCTTGAGCCCTTCGACACTGTTGTTGGACGTATCCTTTCCGGAGGCCTTATCGGTGGCCCGCTTCGCCTTGGACTTGGTCGAGATTTCCGTCTTGTGAGCCTGCCGGTACTTCTTGGCTTCGCGTGCGTCCTTCGACTTCTCCGCGGCAGTCTTCGGCTTCTTGGCGTCACGCTCCGCTTTCTTGGCTTCAGCGAGCTTGTCCTTCAACTTCTTGTTCAGCTCGTTGAGCTTCTTCTGGGCCTTCTCGACCCGAGCCCTCGCGACCACCTGCAACTCACGCTTCTGCTGAGGGTTGAGATCAGAGATCTGCGTGTGCTTCTTGGGCGGGGCCTTCGGGATCTTCCGTCCACCGGCCGGTGTCAGCTTGGGTGGCTGAGTGCCAGCCTTCTTCCGTCCCTTCAGCTTCCTCGTCCGCAGGTAGTACTGATGCGCCTTGACCGGATCGTACGGTACGTCGGCGTGCATGAGGATCTCGCCGTTAGGCAGCTTCACCGGGCACCTCCAATTGATCGAAGGCTGTCTCCGCGTCGAATGGCTCTACCGCTGCTGCATCTGCGGGCGGGAGACCGGTGTCGGCCTGCGGCATGTTGGAGTTGATGAGCTGATCCGCCTTCGGCTCGGAAGACGGCTTGAACCCAACGATCTGCCGAACCTCGTTCGAGGTGAGAATCTCGTTACGAGTGAACTTGTCCGCGATGTCTGCCATACCGCCCTCGCCGCTGATCGGCACGAGCTTGAAGTAGTCGCGGAAGTACATGATCCTCTGGCCCTGCGTCCGGGCGGTCTTGGTGAGGAACGACCGATGCATTGATTCTGTGATCGCATCCAGCACTGGCTCGATGGTTCGATCCCAGTAATTCAGCATCGTCTTCTCGTCAGCCGTGCCATTCATGACCTCGGGCGTAAGCCCCAGCTGAACGTACAGAAGCTGCGTCAGGCTTTCGACCTGCGTGAGAAGATTGTTCTCGACCGGACGATTGAGCTGAGTGATCTTCTCCGTGGCGTCAGCGTAGGCGATGCCGTACTGACTGCCTCGGAGCTGGAACTCGATCTCTTGCCGGCGCTGCTCGGCCTGCTGACGACGCGATTCGGACTTGATCGTGTACGGCAGCTGGATGATGAGGTCGAGCTTGCCGGATGAGTTCTGCTCATCGACCTGATCGAGAAGATTGAGCTTGCGAACGAGACGCTGAAGCGTGGAGTTCAACTCGTTCATCACCGAGAACAGAGGATTCTCGACGATGGCGACATGTCGCTTCTCGAACGTGATGTCTTCGCGCTGCCCAGTGCGCTCGTTGTAGCAGTTGACGCGAACATGCCGTGGGAACCAGCTGACGATGCGTCCAATGCGCAGCGACTTGATGTCGAAACTACCCGACTCGAGGGATACGGTGGTGTCAATCGGGCAGATAGCGCAGGTTCCCTCTTCGAAGAGCGTCATCGCGATGTCCTGTCGGAACATTCGCGCAGCCTGATCGATGTTCGCCTGGACGGTGAGGCATTCGTTCAGACCGCTAGAGACATCCTCCAAATATCGCTCTTCGTCGTCCACCTTGACGTGACGGATGCGGACCGAAGCCACATCAATGCCGAGACGAGTGTAGATCGAGGAGATGATCGATCGCTCGTTCGACAAATATAGGACCGGACGATCGGGTCGTCGGCCAAAGCTCGCGCCGTAGTACTCGGTAGACGGCGTGGTCTGTCGTCGTTGTTCCGCGCCCGCGAAAGCATTCCATGCATGCTTCAAACGGGTGCTGAATCTTGGCATCGCCTCACCTCCTTTCTATTCGAACGCGTCCGAGTTGGCTTTGAACGCAACATAAGCGTCCATCATGGCAGCGACATTGTCGATCTTCTCCTCCTGTCGCTTCTTCAGGAGCTTACGGTTACCGTTTGTGTCCTCGAGGGTGATGGCATTACCCATCGACCAGGACATGAGAGATTCATCAAACAGCAACATGCGGTCTTCGCTCAGCTTCTTGAGCTCTCCAAGAGGAACGGATTCGGTCTTGGCACCCTGGATTACCTTCTCCAGTCCGAAAGGACCATTCTCCGCTTCCCATCGCTCGACGAACGACTTGGCGTTGTACGGATCGAACCCGAACGTACGTACATCGATGTTGTTCGCGATGATGAAGTTGTCCACATCCTCGAAGATCTGTTCCCAATCGAGAACAGTTCCCGGCATGACATGAAGCGTTCCTTCGTTGACGAACTCGTCGTACTTGAACCGAGTAGCGCCAGGCAGAAGCATGAGGGTACGCTCGGTGATGTAGCTGCGCACCTTGATTCCGAACTCACCTCGACTCAGCGGGAAGAGGAATGTGAACGCCCAGAAATCGTCACCCTGGGAAGCGTCCATCCCGAGAGAACACGGAAGATTCCAGAACTCCTTCTTCCTATGGGGAATAGTCTCCTCATAAGTGAAGAAGTATGTGTAGCCCTCCATAGGAATGCCGAATCGCTTCGCCAGAATGTCATTTCGAGATGCTGGTGCTTTTTCGGCCCGCTCCACGTCAAGGTGATACGTCTCGTAGGATACCGTGAGTCCAAGGTTCGGATTTGCTTTGAGCCACGTAGAGGGATCGTTGACTTCCTCGATCTCGTCAAGTTTGTAGTGCCAGATCGAAACGTGAGGCGCTAGGTACTCACCCTTGAGGATGTCAGCGAGTTCCATTTTGATCGTGTCGCCTGAACCGTTTCGAACAGTACCTTCGGAGCTTGTGGCGATGATCAGATAGTCGTCCAACTTGGACGCTCCCTGCTCAACAGCTCCTACCACATCTTCTCGAAGGTCTCCCGACAGCCACTCATCGATGGTAGAGATCTTAGGGCGCAACCCTTGCAGCTTATTGATGGCCATCGGGCGAATCTCAAGCAGCGAACCGGTAAGGAAGTTCTCAATTCCCTTCTTAGTCGCTGCCAGTTTGACACGAAGCGCTCGAGAACCCGTTGTGTTCTGCAATGAGCCCTCTGTGAGGAACTTGAACAAAGGCCCGCGTGCGCGCGTGATGGAGGTACGGATAGGACTGACGACCTCGTCGGCCTGCTTCATCGTGGGTGCTGTAGTGATTTGATGCGTCGTCGATGTGTCTACATTCAGGAAGAAGTTCTGAATGCAAGACGCGTACATCGACTTAGCAGCACCTCGAGCCACGATCAGGTACTGTTTGGTAACAAGGCGTTTCTTGACAACCTTGTTCACGTACCGGCCGCCGTGGCCGTCCTTTGAAGGCTGATACACACTTCGCTCGACAAAGTAGTACCAGCCAAAGATCTGCTCTGCCCAGAGTTTGAATGAGAAGAGCAGATGAAGATCACGACCGTCCGTGAGAGTGAGCTCGTTCTCGCAGTAAAGGATGAAACCGTCGACGGCCTTGTCGTCGTAGTAGATGTTGGGGTTCGCGATGAGCGCATCGATCCGGTTCATCTCCATAGAGATCTCCCGGTTCACCGGAATGTCACCACGGAGAACTGCTTCACGGAACTCGCCGTAGTATCGCGGTGTTGCGGTGTTCGATAGGCTCATGCTCACCTCCTCTACGCGCCGAGAGCCCTCTTGATCTGCTTGTTGACCTGATCGTTGATGAGCATCTGCGTCTGCTGCTTACCAACGTTGACCAACATGTTGCCCACGAACTTCGCACCCTGCTGCTTACGACTTGCCGGCGTGACGTTCTTGAGCTGCTTCTCCAGGCTCATACGAGTGACCAGCGCCTGCATCTCCTTGTTGGAGAGCGACTGGACGCCCGACTCCTTGGCCTTCTGTCGAGCCTTCGCTGCCGCGGCAGCTTCGGGACTGACCGGACCTCCGGTGTTCTTGCGACGGACACCCCACTTCATGCCCTTGACGCCGTAGTGCTTGAGGAGTCCTTCGACAGTGATGTCGGTCATGATGTCGAAGCCGCCTTTCTCTTCTTCTGCGCCCGCTCGACGAGCTTGCGGGAAGCGACGCTGGCTCCGGCAGCACCACCAGCAGCTGCGGTGCCCACTCCGGGGATGCCGACAGCGATGAGACCGAGGACGATCTTCTCGCCTCTGGTCATGCGAAGAGCCGTGACGCGATCGGGATGATCGAGGAAGACCTGGTTGAGCTGCTGGTGGTCCTTCTTGGCCTGCGTTCGAGTTGCCTTGTCCCGGCTGGTCACGCTCTTGGCGAACGCTTTGTTCGCCGCGGCAGCGCGGGAGTTCTGCTTTGCTCGAGCGAGAGTGATGTCACTCGACGACGGCTTGTCCTTCCGGACTCCCCACTTCATGCCCTTGACCCCGTGATGCATGAGCTCGTTGACCGCCTGAGCGCCGGCATCCGACATGGCCATGTCCTGCTCCGACCAGTTGGTTGGCCTCGGGTTCTCGGTCAGAACGAATTCACTCCCTTCCGAGTCGCCGTACCAAACAGCGACCTTGTCGAACGACACGTATTGGGTCCCCATCGGGTCCCAATCATCGGGATGAGCGGGAGTGTCCGGGTAGCCGAGCGTGAGATGTGGCTTCCAGTCCGTGCGTTGAGGAATGGCGTTGTACGCCATCTGGATCTCTTGGTTGTACTTCAGCGTCTCGCGGAAATCGATCAGCTGCCAAGGGATCTCCTTGGTGAAGAAAAGAACGTCAGCCTCATCGGAACCGAGAGTGCCTCGATGATCGACGAGCAGGTTGAACGGTTCGAGTTGACTCGCCCGTTCCTTGACGTACTCGACGATCTTGGCCACGTTCGGGTTCGATACGGCGTCGCCCAGAAACAGGATCGTGAGATGCGGGGCCTTCTCGCTCGAGACGGCCCACACGGGGTCATCTGCAGCGGGGATGGCCACAATGACCAGGTTAGCCACTAGACCACCTCCGTTGATGTCCAGTTTGCCTCCTCGCGGAGGATAGAAATACGCCACTCGTACTCCTGGAGCTGCTCCTTCATGCTCTGAAGTGCGAAAGACGTCGGCGGCGGGTCGAACAGAAGCCGAACCCGCAGATAGACGTAGGTCTTGCACGCGTTGACGATAGAAATATCGCCGTCGATGAAGTCGTCCCACGTCTTGGTGTCGTCGTCGATGGCGAAGCCCCCCTGAGGGCCCACACCGAGCTGGTAGAGGGTGGAGAAGGCGGTGTTGATATGAGTCAGCACCATTTCATCGAACGCAGTGTAGTCCGACTGCAATCCGAGGATCTTCTTGACACTGTTGAGAATACTGGTTTCCATCTACTCCACCCCCTTTCAGGGTTATGCGAGGTTGCCCGTCAGCGCCAGAACGATCAGCGTGGTCGCTGCGGAGACGAGGACGGCAAGAAGCCAGACCGGAATATCCATCACCCCCCTAGCCGTGCTCGAGGGTGTAGTTGAGCAGCGGCTCCGGGTTGAGGTTGCCGATGCCACGGTTGCCCACCGTGCCGTCGTTGTGCATCAGATGCACATGCCAGGCGTTGGCGAACCCAGCGTGGCCGAGAACTGCTCCGGCACGCAGCTCCTGCCCCACCTTGACGACGGCCTTCTCGGCGTGGCCGTAGCCGATGTGGTGGCCCTTGGTGAACGGACCGATGTCGTCGAGGATCTCGACCTGGATGATGCCGTCGCCCTTGGCCTTGAGCTTGGGGTCGGACGGAGCGCCCTTGCCCCACCAACCAGTCGAGCGCACGTCGACGACACGGCAGCGAACCATGGCGAAGATCGGCACGTCGGGCTGGCAGATGACGTCGACACCGTCGTGAACCGGCGGGTGGTAGCCCCAGGAATGCTGCAGGACGTTGGTGACGGGCTTGTGGACCCGACCGGTGTCCTCGTGCCAGCGCTTGCGAAGAGCCCGACGGTACTCGACGAGCTCTCGGCTGGCGTATCGAGTGGATTCCGTGTTGGTGAGCCGGCGATTGCGGATGTGCGTCCGCATCTCGGGCGTCACGCCGTCCTTCATCCATTCGGCAGCGTTCATGCCGAGCGCATGAGCGAGCGATGCCGTGAAGGAGCGCGTAACCGGTCCGTAGAAGCCATCGATCTCGATGGGACAATCGATGTCCCACTTCGAGAACTGGCTCTTGATGGTCTTCTGCCACTCCTTGATGTCATCGCCCTTCATGGTGGGCGATTGCACCTGGAAGGTGCGCGGATCAGACATCCGGCGTCACCTCGTCCTTCTTTCGGGCCTCCTCGACGTCGGCCTGGTTCTTCTTGGGCGTGCCCTTGGTCGTGTTGGGCGACACGTAGGTGCTGCCCTCCGATCCCGGCACGTGCTGCACGCCCGGGGGAACGACAGGGGGCTTCTCGTCTGCCATGGGTCCTCCTTTGTTACCAGAGTTTGGTGTCGCCCGGTGTTCGGGCTTCAGCAGGTCGATAGATCTGATTCCCATCACCGTAATGGATCGCATTGTGGGTACGAATCGTGGTGGTGATAAGGAATTCAGGATCGATAAGAGCTGGATCCCCCTCCAGAATATCGACCTTGGCGACTGGGTTCATGTGGTGAACGATGATTCCACCGTAAATCTCGTAGCCAATAACACCGAGATCACATCCTAGATCTCGAGCAATAACATCACGGCGAGCGACATACCACTCTCTCGAGCGATAAAACCGCTGATTTATCCATCTATCGAACCCAAACGTGCTTGTTCCTACTTGTCCTCCGAGAGAGAGGTACTCAAAGCGCTCTTCGTGTTTTTCGAGCTTGGCAAGCTCCGAATAGCACCTATTCCTCATCTTCTTCCACCGATGGTTCGTCTACGCCTTGGTACATGCGCATAGACGAGATTGCCTTCTCGTAGAGCTCCTCAACTCGCTTGGCGGACTCGAGGGACTCCCGCTTCACCTTCAACAGCTCGTTCTCATGACGAACGCGTTCTTGTTCGAGCTGCTCACGCGACGAACCAAGCTTCAAGAAGTGCGTGATGACCTGCGACGAAGCTGTGCCGGCCTGGATCTGCTTCTCAGCTAGATCGATAGCGTCAGACACAAGCTCTTGCTCTCGTTGTTCAGGAGACGTCGCAGGCGGACGAGACTTCCGAGCGGGTTCTTCCGATCTTCGCCGCGAAGCCATGCACTCTCCTTTCACTTATCGAGAGTTTGCGGGTACTTCTACCCCACGAAAGTCAGGATTGTTTGGCCAAAAAACTCCCGCGGGGCATTTTTTGAG
>Ga0207701_10001460_pt1 | contig 24747 bp, 16 predicted proteins | sample KBSSwiSSwithPhiX_FD_184294 | JGI IMG/M metagenome (GOLD analysis project Ga0207701, IMG submission 184294) | Switchgrass rhizosphere bulk soil microbial communities from Kellogg Biological Station, Michigan, USA, with PhiX - S5 (SPAdes) (version 2) | ecosystem: Environmental > Terrestrial >... | reverse complement strand
TACCACCGCAAAAGCGTCTTATGAAAAAAAAGTCAACCCAACAGGCCACCCATCCTGCATCCGATTTTACTGCTGAATTGATCACCTCAAAAAAAGCTTTGTCAAAAAAATCCAATGGTAAGCATAACGGAAAACCCAATGGAAAAGCTGCCCTGCCGGAGGATGGATTAGACAACCAGTTATTATTAAGAATTTTGTCTGAAGTGAGGCATGGAAACTTTAGCGTTCGCATGCCAATAGATCGCGTGGGTTTAGAGGGAAAAATATGCGATACGCTAAATGAAATAATCTCGCTAAATGAAACCCTTGTTGACGAACTCACGCAAGCCAGGCACACGATTGGAAAAGAGGGTCATCTCAATCACCGCGTATCACTTCCCAAAGATGCAAAAGGTTCATGGTCCTCAGGTGCCGTTGCGATCAATAGTCTCATATCTGACCTGGTTCACCCTACGATTGAAATCGCTCACGTAATCAGTTCGGTGGCCAAGGGTAATCTTTCCCAGGAAATGCCTCTCAAGATTGGCGACCACGTACTGCAGGGAGAGTTTGCAAAGATTGCCGCTGAAGTAAATGACATGGTGAAGCAGCTAAACCTGTTTTCGATGGAAGTAACACGTGTGGCAAGAGAAGTGGGTAGTGAAGGTAAACTTGGTGGACAAGCTAAAGTAAAAGGCGTAGCGGGGGTATGGAAAGACCTTACTGATTCAGTAAATCAAATGGCCGGTAACCTTACCGCACAAGTGAGAAATATCGCAGAAGTAACAACAGCAGTTGCAAAGGGTGACCTGCGGAAAAAAATTACAGTGGATGTGCAGGGAGAAATCCTTGAACTGAAAAATACCATCAACACAATGGTGGACCAGTTAAACTCATTTTCATCTGAGGTTACACGTGTGGCAAGAGAAGTTGGTACAGATGGTAAACTTGGCGGCCAGGCTGAAGTGCAGGGTATCGGTGGTACATGGAAGGATCTAACGGACTCTGTAAACCAGATGGCATCCAACCTTACAGGGCAGGTACGTAATATCGCAGAAGTAACAACAGCCGTGGCACGCGGCGACTTATCAAGAAAGATTACGGTGGATGTGAAGGGTGAAATCCTTGAGTTGAAGAATACGATTAACACAATGGTGGACCAGCTCAACTCTTTCTCAGTAGAAGTAACGCGTGTGGCAAGAGAAGTGGGATCGGAAGGAAAACTGGGTGGACAGGCAACAGTAAAAGGCGTCGGAGGAACATGGAAAGATCTTACCGACTCTGTAAACCAAATGGCAGGAAACCTCACTGCACAAGTGAGAAATATCGCGGAAGTAACAACGGCGGTAGCGAAGGGTGACTTGTCAAGAAAAATCACGGTCGACGTGAAAGGGGAGATCCTCGAACTGAAGAATACGATCAACACCATGGTGGATCAGCTTAATTCGTTTGCATCGGAAGTTACCCGTGTGGCGCTTGAAGTAGGTACTGAAGGAAAATTGGGTGGACAAGCAAAAGTTCAGGATGTGGGTGGTACCTGGAAGGACCTTACAGAGTCAGTAAACCAAATGGCATCGAATCTTACTGCGCAGGTGCGCAACATTGCTGATGTGACGACGGCTGTTGCGAAAGGTGACCTTTCAAAAAAGATCACCGTAAATGTGGCCGGTGAAATTCTTGAATTGAAGGATACCATCAATACGATGGTGGACCAATTAAACTCATTTGCTTCTGAAGTTACTCGTGTGGCCCTTGAAGTGGGTACGGAAGGTAAACTCGGCGGTCAGGCAAAAGTGCAGGGTGTGGGTGGTACCTGGAAGGACTTGACAGATTCAGTGAACCAGATGGGATCAAACCTTACTGCACAGGTGCGCAATATCGCTGAGGTAACAACTGCCGTTGCGAAAGGCGACCTGTCCAGGAAGATAACGGTGGACGTAAAAGGAGAAATCCTGGAATTGAAAAATACCATCAACACGATGGTGGACCAATTGAATGCATTTGGTTCGGAAGTATTCCGTGTCGCACGTGAAGTAGGTTCCGAAGGAAAGCTGGGAGGCCAGGCAGATGTTCCGGGCGTGGAAGGTCTGTGGAAGGATTTGACCGACTCGGTAAATAAGATGGCATCTAATCTTACATCACAGGTGCGTAACATCGCTGAGGTTACTACCGCTGTCGCAAATGGTGACTTATCGCGCAAAATTGAAGTGGATGTTAAAGGTGAGATCCTGGAACTGAAGAACACCATTAACACGATGGTCGAACAATTGAGATCATTTGCATCAGAAGTAACGCGTGTATCGCGCGAAGTAGGTACAGAAGGTAAACTCGGTGGACAGGCTCACGTACCGGGTGTTGGTGGTACATGGAAAGACTTAACTGATTCCGTAAACCAAATGGCAGGTAACCTGACCGCACAGGTGCGTAACATCGCAGACGTGGCGATTGCTGTGGCAAATGGCGACATGTCGAGAAAAATTACAGCGGACGTACGTGGAGAAATCCTGCAGCTGAAAGAAACACTAAATACGATGGTGGACCAGTTGCGTGCATTTGCTTCTGAAGTAACACGTGTTGCACGTGAAGTGGGAACGGATGGTAAACTCGGTGGCCAGGCATTTGTACCAGGAGTTGCGGGCACATGGAAAGATCTTACTGATTCAGTGAACCAGATGACGGGTAATCTTACTTCACAGGTGCGCAATATCGCCGAAGTTACAAAAGCGGTGGCCTCCGGTGACTTAACAAAGAAGGTTACTATTGACGTTAAAGGCGAAATTTTCGATCTTAAAAACACCATTAATACGATGGTGGACCAGTTGAACTCATTTGCGTTTGAGGTGACGCGTGTTGCCCGCGAAGTGGGAACAGAGGGTAAACTGGGTGGACAAGCCGAGGTGCAGGGTGTGGCAGGAACATGGAAGGATCTTACGGATTCAGTAAACATGATGGCATCAAATCTTACTAACCAGGTTCGCGGTATTGCCAAAGTGGTTACCTCGGTTGCTACCGGTAACCTGAAACAAAAACTTTCGATTGTCTCCCGCGGTGAAGTTGCGCAGTTAACGGATACCATCAATGAGATGATTGACACACTGGCGCTGTTTGCAGACCAGGTTACAAACGTGGCCCGTGAAGTGGGCGTGGAAGGAAGATTGGGAGGCCAGGCATCCGTGCCGGGAGCATCGGGTATCTGGAAAAACCTTACGGAGAATGTGAATCAGCTTGCAGAAAATCTAACAACGCAGGTGCGTGCCATTTCTGAAGTGGCGTCAGCCGTAACAAAAGGTGATCTTACCCAAATGATCCGTGTGGAAGCGAAGGGAGAAGTGGAAGAGTTGAAAGACACGATCAACCAGATGATCGCAAACCTGAAGCAAACAACATTGCGTAACCAGGAACAGGACTGGCTCAAATCAAACCTTGCGAAGTTTACGCAAATGCTGCAGGGACAAAAAGACCTCAATACGGTTACGCGTCGCATCCTTTCTGAATTGGCCCAGGTCGTGAATGCCCAAAAGGGAATGTTCTACATCCTGGAACAGGACGAAAACCAGAGAAATCAAAAATTGAAACTAATCGCCGCATATGCTTATGGCGATGAATCGAAGATAACTAAGGAATTTAATTTGGGTGAAGGGCTCGTCGGTCAGTGTGCTGTTGAAAAAGAACGCATACTCTTAACGAATGTTCCAAAGAACTATATGAAGATCGGTTCCGGTCTTGGTAAAGCATCGCCTGTGAACCTGGTAGTGCTTCCGGTATTGTTTGAAAAAGAGATCAAAGCTGTTATTGAACTGGCTTCATTTGACACATTTACTGAAACACACCTTGATGTGCTCAACCAATTGACCGAAAGCATAGGAATTGTATTGAATACGATTGAAGCCAACACCAGGACCGAAAGCCTCCTTGTACAATCACAATCGCTCACTGATGAATTGAGAAGAACCAACGAAGAGCTGCAGGATAAAGCCCACTTGCTCGTGAAACAAAAGGAGGAAGTGGAAGATAAAAATCGCGAGGTGGAAGAAGCAAGGCGTTCACTCGAAGAAAAAGCAGAACAGTTGCAAATCACTTCCAAGTACAAATCAGAGTTCCTTGCAAATATGTCGCATGAATTAAGAACTCCTCTTAACTCATTGCTCATCCTTGCCCAGCAACTATACGAAAACCATGATGGTAACCTGAACGAAAAACAGGTCAGTTATGCAAAGACCATTCACAGTTGCGGAGACGACCTGATTCAACTGATCAATGACATCCTTGATCTTTCCAAGATCGAATCCGGGTATATTTCCACTGATTTTGTCAATGTGCAGTTCCATGAGATCACAGCATTTGTGGAAACAACATTTAAACATATTTCAGAGAATAAGAATCTCCGGTTTAGCATTGAGCTTGATGACAATCTTCCTTCCAGTCTTGAAACAGATACCCAGCGGCTTAACCAGATTTTAAAGAACCTGCTTTCCAATGCGTTCAAGTTTACTGAAAAAGGAGAGGTGAAGTTCCGGATTTATGAAGCAAATCATAATTGGAGGCAGCACCGTCCCAATCTCGAAAAAGCCAGCAAAGTTGTGGCATTTGAGATCAGGGATACAGGCATTGGTATTTCCAAGGATAAACAGAACATTATTTTTGAAGCATTCCAACAAGCTGAAGGATCCACAAGCCGGAAATATGGGGGTACCGGTCTTGGTCTCTCCATCAGCCGCGGTCTTGCTGATCTTCTCGGCGGTACTATTGAATTGCAAAGTGAGGCAGGTTTTGGAAGCGTCTTCACACTGTTCCTTCCTTTAGACTACGATCCCACATTAGCTAAACGTGAAAAACCAAGTAATCTGAAAATAAGTGAGTACAGGCTGGCTGAAGGTGCCGAAACAAGCAAGACTTTGCAGTCAGTGCCTACTATTAAGGTATCGGACATCAAGGACATGGATGCGTTTAATGAAATGATCAATGAAACAGGTGATGACAGAAATAATATTATAACGGGTGATAAAGTAGTGCTGGTAATTGAAGATGATCTCAGGTTTGGAAAAATTATGGTCGAGAAAGCTCATGAGATGGATTTAAAAGTCATAATTGCGACACACTTTGCAGAAGTATTCGACCTGGTGAACAATTACAATCCGATTGCCGTTACACTCGATGTGAAACTACCCGACGCAAGCGGATGGCGAATTCTCGACCTGTTCAAAAACGACATTAATTTCAGGCACATACCAGTGCATCTTATTTCTGGCGAAGAAAACCGTTTGCTCGCCATGCACCGCGGCGCAAAGAGTTTTCATCTGAAACCGTTAAAGAACGACGCGTTAACCGCGTTATTTGGCGATATCGTCAGGTATAATGAAACAAAACAAAAGAGGCTCCTTATCATCGAAGACAATGAAATGGATTCCTCACAAGTGGCTAAAATACTCGACAATGGAGACATGATCCAGATCGAGATTGCCAATACAGGCATGAAAGGCATTGAGCTGATAAAAGAAAATAATTATGACTGCATTATTGTCGATTATATGTTGCCCGACATCGGAGGCCTTGAAGTAGTCACTGAAATAAGCAATATCCGTAAACCATACATAACACCGGTGCTTATCTACTCGGCAAAGGATTTTTCTCCAAAGGAGAAAACACTTTTAAAGCAATATTCGACCAAAATTTTGCTGAAAGACGTGACATCGCTCGACCTGTTGCTTGAAGAAGCCGTGTTGCTGCTGCATATTGACCACAAAAGTTTGCTGCCGGAAAAGAGAAAACTTATTGAAAACTTAAGGTCAAAGAATGATATCCTGACCTATAAAAAGGTGCTTGTCGTCGATGATGACGTTCGCAATCTTTTTGCGTTGACGACAGCATTTGAAAGATATAATATTCAATCTATCACAGCGGAAAGCGGGCAGGAGGCAATGAAGATCCTGGATGAAGCGAATGACATTGACATTGTACTTATGGATATCATGATGCCTGAAATGGATGGTTATGAAACAACTCAAAAAATAAGGCGGGAACATAAAAATACCAGTCTCCCCATTATTGCGGTTACTGCTAAGGCCATGAAAGGCGACCGGGAAAAATGTATTGAAGCCGGGGCTTCGGATTATATAACCAAACCAGTGAAAATTGACCAATTGCTGTCATTAATGAGAGTATGGTTGTACAAATAACTGAAACATGGAAGTTACCAACAACAATACAGCCAGCCGGTCAGACATTAAAATACTTGTTGTAGATGACAGGGAAGACAACCTTTTTTCCATCGAAGCGATCCTGGAAAAAGATAACTATGGCATCGTAAAGGCCAATTCGGGGCGCGCCGCTCTCAAAATTTTATTGCGGCAGCATGATTTTTCTCTTATTCTCATGGACGTGCAAATGCCGGATTTGTCGGGTTTTGAAACTGCGAATATCATCTACCAGAGAGATAAGCTTAAAGACATCCCTATCATATTTATCACGGCACACAATTACGATGAAGATGTAATTTTTAAAGGATACAGGATGGGCGCCGTGGATTATATCTATAAGCCGATAAACCCGGAACTCCTGCGTGTTAAAGTGGCTGTCTTTGTGGAATTGTACAGGAAGAATCTTCAACTGATGAATCATGAAAAAAAACTGTTGACGGCTAACCGGGTTTTGCAAAAAGAAATTGAAGAAAGGAAGGCTTCAGAAGAAAAAGTACGAATTCTGAATGCCCAGCTCGTCGAAAATAATGCGCACCTGAAAGCTGTGAACGAGGAACTGGATCAATTTGCTTACATCGCATCGCACGATCTCCAGGAGCCGTTGCGGAAAATCCAGGTGTTCAGCGATAAGATCCGTATGAAAAATAATGTAGACAACGAAACGGACAAATATTTTAAAAAGATCATCAATTCATCGAGAAGAATGCAATTGCTGATCAATGACCTTTTGAGCTTTTCACGCCAGTCTATAAATGCGTCTGACTTTAAAGAAACAAGCCTTTCCTACCTGGTAAAAGAAGCGGTAAATGAGCTTGAGCTTGAAATTGAAAACACACATGCTACGGTACATTGCGGGCAGCTCCCGGTAATGCGGGTGATACCAAGTCTCATGCAGCAGCTATTCTACAATCTCATCAATAACGCCCTTAAGTTTAGAAAAAAAACAGCGGCCCCGGAAATTTACATCACTGCCGAGCGTCTCGCTGCGGCCGGGGTTCCCTCCCGTTCAGGGTCAACAAACGGAAACAGCTTTTACCAACGGATCACCGTAAGTGATAATGGTATTGGGTTTGACAACCGGTACTCGGACGAAATATTTATGCTATTTAAACGTCTGCACACACAACATGAGTTTGAAGGAACGGGTGTAGGTTTATCAATCTGCAAGAAAATCGTCGAAAAACACAATGGCACACTCACTGCCCAGGGCGAATTGCAAAAGGGTGCATCTTTTATCATCACCCTGCCAGAATATACTAGTCATTCTAAAAGCGAACCTTTACTGGAGACAGACTTAAAAAAGAAAGGGGAGTGATGAAAATCGCCCCCCGAAAAAAAATCCAATATCCTATGAAAAACTAGTTAGATATATTCAAATCCTGTTCCGGATTATTTTTCCAGGGTTTCTGTCTGACGTCAAATACTCAAATGCCTAATTACTAAAATTTTATGTTGGACTCGCTTCGGCAAAGATTTCTATTCAAAAATTTCCATTGGTAAAAATTTCCACACTGCCTCTGACCAACGGCAAAGTAATTCCCAGGTTCAATGAATTTACAACTGCCGGGAACAACTTGACGAGTCTTTTATCTCTCCTAATTTCTCATTGCAGCGTAAAGTAAGCAATCCGAACGAAGATTTGCGTTTTTGAAACCGTCATTGGCATGCCGACTTACTATAGCACGATATTTTCTATACACTAACAAAACGAATAAATCAATTGGTATAAAAGGTTCAACTACCTGACCTATGGAGCAACAGCGCAGTACAAGGAGCACGGTGTCACGAATTGGACGGATAATCGTGAAAACCGTGCTCTTCATTTTTCTTTTCATTGTTCTAATTGTTGCGCTGGTATTGACTCCACCTGTTCAGAACATGTTACGAACAAAAGCAGTCAGTTATCTTGAGCACACATTGAAGACGAAGGTGTCCATAGGTAAAATTTACATCGGCCTTCCCAAAAAAGTAATTATTGAAAACGTTTACCTCGAAGACCGGCAAAAAGACACCTTGCTCACTGCCGGAAGCCTTAAAGCAGACATAGCTTTATTTAAATTAATAAAAGGTGAAGTTGATATTAATTCCATCGAACTTAAAAATAGTACTGTTAAGATAAAACGTCAATTTCCGGACACAATTTTCAATTTTCAGTTTATCATAGATGAGTTCTCCCCTGCCGGGTCTGCAAAAAATACAAGTGCCGACACCTCTGCTTCAAAAATTGCAATCCGGAATGTCACCCTTGACAAAATCAGGTTGGTTTTTAAAGATGTAGTGACGGGCAATGATGCTGAAGCGTGGTTGAATCACCTGGAAACAAGAATTGATTTGATTGACGCCGAACATTCAGTCTTTGATATCCCTGACGCCACGATTGACGGTTTGACTGCAAGAGTTTACCAGTCAAAACCGCTGGCAACACCGGAACCCGTTTCGAAAGACGTAGCGGAAGCGAACAAGCCTGCGGTCTTTAACCTGGATCTGGACAAGATATCACTTCGCCATTTTCAATTTGACTACAGGAATGATGTTTCAGCCTTATACAGCACCATCAAATTAAACAGCTCAGATATTGTGGTAAATAAGCTGGATATGGACAACATGCTTATTGATCTTGATAAGCTTTCCGTTGATAATATTATTGCCAATATCCACCTTGGAAAAAAGGAACAGGCGAAAGTAGTTGTAAAAGAAGCGGCAAAAGAGGTCGAGACGCGTGCAGAAGCCGGTTGGCGCGTACTTGCAAAAGAGATCAGGCTAACAAACAATCAACTGAAATTTGATAATGATAATTTGCCTGTTCAAAAACATGGAATTGACTATGCGCACCTGGCGGCAGATTCGCTGACATTACACGCTGATAACTTTCTTCTAAGCCTCGACTCAATTGGCGGCGAAATCACCAAAGCTGAGGTAAGAGAAAAAAGCGGCTTCATATTAAAGGAATTTAGAACGAAATTTCTTTATTCGGGAACCGAAACTTTCCTCCAGGACCTCTATGTAAAAACTCCCGGAACAGAAATAAAGAAAGACGTAGCATTTCGATATGCATCGCTCGACGCCTTGCAAAACGACATCGGCAACGTGTACCTGGACGCGGATATAGAAAACAGTAAAATTCGTGTAGGCGACATTCTTTATTTCGCACCATTTCTCAGTCAACAACCCGCCTTTGCCAATGCTTCCACAACATGGTATATTAACAGCCGCGTAAAAGGAAGGATTGCTGATCTGCGAATAGAAGAACTTCAATTGCAGGGTTTACAGGATACAAGAGTCGATATCAGCGGAAGACTTGCAGGCTTACCCGAAATGAAAAACGCCGTCGCGGACCTGACCGTTCGTCGTATCAGCACTTCTAAAAGAGATATGGCGCTTTTTATGCCTGCCGGTGCACTGCCAAAGAATATTACTATTCCGGACCAAATTTCAATCAGTGGCAGGGCAAAAGGTAATATGGCAGGCATGAATGCTGACCTCGCGCTGAGAACAAACCTTGGAACCGCCTTTGTAAAAGGAACATTCAAGGATTTTTCTGATACAAGAAAAATTCAGTACAACGCCACGATACAAACAGCAGCTCTCGACCTGGGAACAATCTTGCAGCAAAAACAAAATCTTGGACCTTTGACATCCTCGTTTACAATCTCTGGAAAGGGTGCCGATGCAAAAACCGCAAACGCTTCACTTAAAGGGAAAATAAATTCAATAGTATTAAAACAATACAATTATCGTGATGTGGCATTGAGCGGGTCACTTGTCAATCAGAAAGCGACATTTACGACATCAATTGTTGATCCTAACATCCACGTTTCACTGGCAGGTGAAGCCGATATTTCAAAAGAATTTCCGGCTGTGTCAATCGATGCAATGATAGACAGTTTAAAACTGCAGCCGCTTCACCTGGCTCCTGCGACGACAATCTACCGCGCAAAAATTAAAGGAAACTTTCCCACCACCGATCCCGACAATCTGCAGGGTAATTTGTTGATAACACAATCACTTTTGATAAGAGAAGACCAGCGCCTGCAGTTGGACACCATCAGGTTACTGGCCGGAAAGAATGATGCAGGCCAATTTATAAGGCTCAACAGTGATATGGTCAATGCAGAATTGAAGGGAAGATATAAGCTAACAGAACTTGTTTATGTTTTCCAAAATTCCATCCAGTCATATTTTGCGGTACAACCCCCAACATCGGTAAAAAAAGTCCAACCGTATAATTTTCAGCTGGATGCTTTTGTATTTAATAGCCCCGCCATTAAATCACTTATTCCAGGTTTTGAACGGCTTGATTCCATTCAGTTCCAAAGTCATTTTTCCGATACCAATGGATGGACCGCTTCACTTAACGCGCCGGTAATCGATATGGGCATCAACCACATCAGGATGTTAACGATGCAGGCGGGTACGGTTGATAATAAAATTAAAGCGACTGTGGGTTTGGGTCATTTCGTAAGTGGCTCCAGCATTGAGCTAAATAATACAACGTTGAATGCTATATTAGCAAACAACCAGCTCGATTTTGCGCTCAACATAAAAGACAGGGGACTAAAGGATAAATATAACGTGGGTGGAACTCTACGGAAGCAAAACGACAATAACTATACTCTTTCACTCAGACCGGACAGCCTGCTCCTTAACTACCAGGCCTGGAATATATCACCCAATAATAAGTTGATCATTGCAGGAACAAAATTCAACGCAACTAATTTTACATTGAGCCAGGCCAGTCAACAGTTAAAGATCAGCAGCCAATCTGCATCACTTAATGCACCGCTGGAGGCAGGATTCACAAATTTTAAACTATCCACGCTCACTGGATTTGTTCAGCCTGATTCAACGCTAGCAGATGGCAACATAAATGGTAAACTCACATTGATCGAATTTTCATCCGCACCTGTTTTTACAGGTGATCTTACGGTGAGCGATTTCCGGGTGAGAAATGATACTGTTGGAAATGTTCATTTAATGGTAAACAATAAGGTTAGTGATACATACCATGCCGACATTACAATCCAGGGCAGGGGTAATGATGTCAGGCTTGCGGGCGACTACTTTCCAACCAACAGTAACAACAATTTCGATTTTGTACTCGATATACGGCAAATGCCATTGGCTACTGCGCAGGCTTTCTCTGCGGGAAGCATCAAAGATGCATCAGGATCTGTAAATGGAAAGTTCACGGTAAAAGGCACCATGAAGGATCCTTCAATTGGCGGGGCGCTTAATTTTAATAAGGCGACATTTATTGTCAGTGAATTCAACACTTATTTGTCTGTTGATGGTGAAAAACTGGCCGTCACCGAAAAGGGACTTCAATTCAACGACTTCGTCATCAAGGATTCTTCAGGAAATCAACTGCGGATCAATGGAACAGCAGCGACCACCAACTTTAGCAATTACAATTTTGACCTGACTGTCCGCGCAAATAATTTCCAGGCACTTAACAGCACCAAGAAACAGAATAAAAAGTTGTATGGCCAGTTGTTCTTTAATACCGCGTTGAATATTAAGGGAACTGAAGAATTACCCGTCATAGACGGAAGGCTTGTCATAAACGAAAAAACAAAATTGACCATTGTGTTGCCCCAGCAGGAACCGGGAATTGTAGAACGCGAGGGAGTGGTTGCGTTTGTTGATAAGGACGCCCCTTTAAGTGATTCGCTTTTCATGGCCGAGTATGACTCACTGAATAAGTCCGGTTTTACCGGCATGGATATTTCGATGATTATAGAAGTAAATAAGGAAGCGGACCTTACGATGATCATCGACGAGGGTAATGGCGATTTCCTGAATGTGAAGGGAGAAGCTTTATTAACTACGAGCATTGATCGCAGCGGTAAAATCATCCTTTCGGGAACCTATGAATTGCAAAGTGGCTCTTATGAACTATCCTTCAATTTCCTTCGCCGAAAATTTGAAATCCAGAAAGGAAGCAAAATAACCTGGGAAGGTGAGCCAACCGATGCCTTGTTAAATGTTACCGCCAAATATATAGCTACCGTTGCTCCGCTTGACCTGGTAAAAAACCAATTAAGTGAAAATATCACCACCAACCAGCGCAATACTTATTTGCAGAAACTTCCTTTTGACGTAATGCTGAAAATGGAGGACGAATTACTTCACCCAAAAATCACTTTTGATATCATTCTGCCAACTGACAAAAATTATGTAGTAGGACCTGAAATCATCACTAACGTAAGAACCCGGTTGGATCAGCTCCGGCAGGACGAGGGCGAGATGAATAAGCAAATCTTTTCGTTATTACTGCTTAATCGCTTTGTTGCCGAAAACCCGTTTGCCAGCAGCAGTGGCTCACTGAGCGCTGCTACCCTGGCGCGAAACAGTGTTAGCAAGCTTATGACAGAACAATTGAACAGGCTCGCAGCCGATCTCGTAAAAGGCGTGGACATAAATTTCAATATTCAATCTTCCGAAGATTATACAACGGGTGAAAGGCAGGATCGCACTGATCTCAATGTAGGTTTATCAAAACGGTTGCTTAACGACAGGCTTACTGTAACCGTGGGAAGCAATTTCGAATTGGAGGGACCTGAGAATTCAACGCAACAGGCCACAAATATAGCGGGGGATGTGGCCTTAGACTATAAACTCAGCAGCGATGGGCGATACATGTTAAGGGGTTATCGTAAAAACGAATACCAGGGTGTCATTGATGGTTATATCATTGAAACTGGTGTAGGTTTTCTAATTACTGTAGATTATAATCGGTTCAGGCAAATTTTTATGAGTAGTAAAAAAAGACAGAAAAGGCAACAGCGGGCTTATTCGGCGGATAGCGGCGGTCAAAACCAAACACAGGAAAAAAGAGCCGAATGAACAGGTTCCACTATATCGCAGCATTGATCATTGCAGCAATCGTTGCGGCATGCAGCAGTACCAGAAGAATACCGCCGGGAGATGCATTGTACACGGGTGCCACCATCAAAATAGAAGACAGCCTCTTAAGAGGCAAGAAGAAAAAAGAACTGAAAGAGGATCTCTCCAAACTTACAAGACCGAGGCCCAACAAGAAGATCCTTGGAATACGATTTAAGCTATTTGCCTATAACCTCGCGGGCAATACTCAAAAAGAAAAGGGTTTAAGGGGCTGGTTAAAAAATAAAGTGGGTGAACCACCAGTGCTGCTGAGTAGTGTTGATCCGGACTGGAACACCAAAATGCTCCAAAATTCGCTTGAAAACCGCGGTTATTTTAAAGCTTCAGTATTTGGCGATACGGCGGTAAAAAACAAAAAAGCAACTGCTACTTATACTACGCGTCCCAATGTACAATATACTATTAACGAAGTTCATTTTGATCCCGACAGCAGCAAATTACAACAGGCTGTCGCGGCATCGGTCACTGAAACTTTTCTTAAGCCGGGGGATCCCTATGACCTGTCCGTCATCAAAACGGAGCGGGAAAGGATTGACGATTATTTAAAGGAGCGCGGTTTCTATTATTTCGATCCGGATTTCCTGATCATTGAAGCCGACAGTACGATCGGTGATCATAAAGTGAACCTGTTTGTCGTAGTTAAGCCCAATACACCACCGGAAGCACGTGAACTATATAAGATCAATGACGTGTTGATCATGCCCAATTACCGCCTGAACGCTTCCAATATTGATACATTAAAATCCGATGCGGATTTTTATCATGGTTATTACCTTGTCGACAAACGAAAAAGATTTAAACCGCGTCTTTTTTTAGAGGCCATGCAATTCAACCCGGGAGATGTATACAATCAAACCGATCATACCCAGACTATCAGCAGGCTGGTAAACCTGGGAGTTTTCAAATTTGTTAAAAACAGGTTCGAACCGATACCAAGTATCGACACTCCGCGGTTGAATGCTTTCTATTATCTTACTGCACTTCCGCGAAAATCATTGCAGGGCGAAGTCAACACAAGCACCAAGTCAAACAATCTTACCGGGTCGTCTTTTAAACTTGGGTGGCGAAATCGAAATACATTCCGCGGTGGCGAGTTACTTACTGTTGATCTCACAGGGGGCTTTGAATGGCAGATCAGTGGGCAATTCAGAGGATACAATACCTACCGGGCAGGTATCGAGACGAACCTTGCCTTCCCAAGATTTCTCGTTCCATTTGTTTCCATAAAAACAAAAAGTGGTTATGTCCCCCGCACGAAGATTCTCCTCGCCTATGAAATCGTAGAAAAACAAAAGCTATATACTTTGAATTCTTTTCGTACCGAATTTGGCTATGCATGGAAAGAAAATATTCGCAAGGAACATTTATTTAACCCCATTTCTATCACCTATGTACAACCGCGCGATGTAACCCAATTATACATTGATAGCCTGGTTAGTAATCCCACGCTTGCCAAAGCAATCGAGAAGCAATTTATTCTGGGCACCAATTATAATTATATCTATAACGACATGCAGCGCAACCGCATCATGAGTGGTTTTTACTTCAGGGGTGGGGTTGACCTGTCCGGTAATATTGCAGGTCTTGTAAGCGGTGCCAACATAAAAGAAGGCAAACCGGTAAGTATTGCAGGTGCACAGTTTTCGCAATACGTAAAGTTTGAAACGGATTTTCGTTATTATGCCAAGGTCTCCTCTTCGGCGCTCTGGGCAAATCGGTTAATCCTCGGATTGGGACTTCCATGGGGGAATTCGCTGCAACTCCCATACATCAAGCAGTTCTTTGTTGGGGGCAACAACAGTATCCGGGCATTCCGTAGTCGTTCGTTGGGTCCTGGTTCTTACCAAACGCCACCGTCCGAAACGTTTTTACCTGACCAATCAGGCGATATCAAAATTGAGACGAACACAGAACTGCGCATGAGGCTTGCAGGTATTGTACACGGGGCCATATTTGTCGATGCCGGCAATATATGGCTTTACAATGAAAACCCTCTTAAGCCGGGAGCGAAATTCAGCAGTGACTTTCTAAAAGAAATGGCAGTGGGCACCGGTGTAGGGTTGAGGTTCGATGTAATCTACCTTGTCGTTCGGTTGGATGTAGCTTTTCCCCTACGCAAACCTTACTTACCAGAAGGCGATCGGTGGGTTATAAACCAAATAAGATTGGGTAGTTCAGACTGGCGACGGGATAACATTATCTTCAACCTTGGCATCGGATATCCATTCTAAAAAACATAGGGTACAGGCCAGGCAGTTTATCTTATTTCAAATTCTTCCTGATTGCCTTTGCAGAATCGAGATGCTCCCTTACTTTGGGCAGCGTGTTATTGATAAATGTTTTCACGTCTGAATCTTTGGAATCATTCGCTGCCTTTTCAAACATATCAATCGTGGCTTCATGTTTCTTCACCATCGCCGTCATGTATGCTTTATCGAAGTCTTTACCTGTTTTCGCAGAGCAGTCTTTGATATCCTTCTGGCTTTCTTCGCTCACTGCCGCCGGGAGCGTTACATTGCGCTGTGCTGCCAAAGCTTTCACCTTTTCATTGGCGGCAGAATGATCATGAACCATCATTGATCCAAAATCCTTCACTTTTTGATTGGTCGCTTTTTGTTGTGCTATTTCACCTAGCTGTACCTCAGTCATTCCTCCATTAGCTGCTTTCACCAGGAATGAAGCTGTGTTTTCATCAGCCTGCACCGTAGGCTGTGTGGACTGCGAGTCAACTTTTTCAATCTTCGCTTCATTAATCGAATCGGCTTTTTCAACCGGATCCTTTGCTTCATTGTCGCAAGCCCACGTTACCAGGGACATTGCGAACAATACGAACAGGGTAGTTTTCATACACTTATTTTTTTATTAATTAAGCTGGTTTGCGAATAAATGGGGGAAATTTTCGTGCCAGCAAGAACCTGTGAAATAGTCGACCCCGCACCGTCCGCGTAATACTCCCTTACTACCATTTATTCAGGGTCGGATTTACCCGAAAACAGACATAGTGTTCTCAAATGTGCATTCTTATCGTCACGAAAATGCCTCGCTTTTGAAGAAAATATTCCACACATTAACGCTTGTCTTATAGTACCCTCTTAGGAATTTATGGCACGAAATTTTGATTAAGAACAATTGAGTACAATTGAAGACTTGAAACATTTTATAAGAATTCAGACCCTATCAGCAAAAAACCGGCCTTTCGGCTGGTTTTTTTTATGGCACAGGAATTTCATACTAATGTTTAAAAATATCGTTATGAGAGCAATATGGAGCGGGGCCATTGGTTTTGGCCTTGTCAATATCCCGGTAAAACTTTTCAGTGCCGTCCAGCAAAGCGAACTGGACCTTGCCATGTTGGATAAGAAGGATCACGCGAACATCAAATTTCAAAGAGTGAATGCCAACACCGGTAAAGAAGTCGCCTGGGAAAATATAGTAAAGGGGTACAAGCTTAATGAACGGTATGTGGTACTGACCAACGAGGATTTTGAAAAAGCAAGTCCGGAAAAAAACAAGATCATCGAAATTACAGAGTTTGTGGAAGAAAAGGAGATTGAGAGTATTTACTATGAAACACCCTATTACCTTCAACCAGAAAAAAGCGGTGCAAAAGCATACTCGCTTCTTCGTGACGCCCTGAAAAAAACCGGTAAAGTCGGGCTTGGTTCATTTGTGTTGAGAAGCAGGGAGAGCCTTGTAATTATTAAATCCTATGGCGAAATATTATTATTGAATAAGATCCGCTTCCAGGAAGAAATACGCGACACCGGTGAAATAAATATCCCCAAGTCTTCGCCTACAGCAGCGGAAGTAAAAATGGCGACCCAACTGATCGACCAGCTGACGCATGAGTTTGATATATCCCGTTATAAAGATTCGTACTCTGATAAGTTGATGAAATTGATTAAAGCAAAAGCAAAGGGCAAAAAACTTGTCAGTTCGCCACTGCGTGTCGTTCATTCACCGGGTAAAGATCTGATGGCGCAGCTGAAGGCAAGTCTTGAACCGTCGAAAAGAAAAGCATCCTGATGGCGCTACTTACTTACAATAAAAAGAGAAATTTCAAAGCGACCTCTGAGCCCAAAGGGAAGGTCATCAGGAAAAATCGATTTCGTTTTGTCGTACAGCGTCATGATGCGTCACGTTTGCATTATGATTTTCGTCTCGAAATGGGAGGTGTATTGAAGAGTTGGGCGGTACCCAAAGGCCCTTCAATGAATCCTGCAGACAAAAGGCTTGCGGTAATGGTGGAAGACCACCCGGTAAGCTACATTAATTTTGAGGGCACAATCCCAAAAGGCAACTACGGAGCGGGAACTGTTGAAGTATGGGATAAAGGCCTTTTTTTTCCGGTGAATGAAGACGTGGAAAAGATCACCGAACAACAAGCCTTAAAAGCCTTGGGCAAGGGCGAGCTGAAAATTTTTTTAAAAGGAGAAAAGCTTGAAGGCGGATTTGTATTGGTACGTTTTAAAACCGGCGACAACAACTGGCTCCTGATAAAACATAAGGATGAATACGCTATCAATAAAAAGTACGATAGTGAAAAATATTCTTCCTCAGCAACAAAGAAAAAGATATGAAAAAGACCGATTCACTTCTTACCAACCTTGATAAGCTTTACTGGCCCGACGAAGGAATCACAAAGGGCGATCTTATCAACTATTATGAGGCGATGGCAGCATATGTTCTTCCCTATTTGAAAAACCGACCACTTTCGCTGAAAAGAAATCCAAACGGGATAAAGGACCAGGGATTCTTTCACAAGGATGCGGGCGATATAGCTCCAGGCTGGATCAAAACGGCGGATATTTATGCGGAGTCTTCAGATAAAATAATACACTATCTCGTATGCAATAATTTGAAAAGCCTGTTATTCATTGCGAACCTGGGATGTATTGAAATGAATCCATGGAATTCGACCATAATGCACCCTGACAAGCCCGATTATCTTATCCTGGACATTGATCCATCTGACGACAATAGTTTTGATGATGTAATCAACGTTGCATTGGCTGCAAAAGAAGTTTTGGACAAATGGAAGATTACTTGTTGTTGCAAAACGTCGGGAGCGAGCGGCATGCACATTTACATACCCTGTCATCACCGGTACAATTATGATTTGGTGAGAGATTTTTCGAAAATGCTGGCCACGATGGTTCACGAATTGATTCCGGAGACCACGACACTCGAAAGATCTATTTCCAAAAGAAAAAAGAACGAAGTATATATTGACTACCTGCAAAATAGCCGCGGGCAAACCCTGGCATCTGCATACAGCGTGCGACCCAAACCGGGAGCGACTGTTTCGGCACCGCTGGAGTGGCAGGAGGTAAAACGAGGACTGCATCCTTCAAAGTTTACGATCAAAAACATGAAGAAAAGAGTCGATAAAAAAGGAGACCTGTTCGGGCGAGCTCTCGAAAAAGGATTTGACATACCCGCTGTCATGAGGCAAATAGAAAAACTGGAGCCACAACTTGTTGAGTAATGCAGGCCAGAAACTAATAGTTGTGATATGCCTTCAACCGTTATTTCAACTATGCAGTATAACCCAGAATCATCTACATTGAAGGTAATTTTTGTGTCCGGGATGATCTATGAATATCAAAATGTTCCTTTGGAAAAATATGAGGCCATGAGGATATCGGGTTCCAAAGGAAAATTTCTTAATAAATACATTAAGGGCTATCATCCATTTAAAAAAATAAATAATGCCAGTGACGACATGAATTAACGAGACTTAAAACAACCGGCGAGATCTTCAACCACCTTTGATACATATAGTTGCTGAATCCTGAATGGCTCATCTTTCGCCGGACTTATCTTTTTCGATTTAACAATATTGTCTTTGTGCGCAATTGCATAGTATGCAAATAACTTGTTCTTCGATTCGGGAACGGGGGAAGCATAACCAGTGATTCCAACACCCCAATCGCTGGTGAAAAGGGAACAAACATTCAAAGCCATCTCCATGGCAACTTTCTCCGAGACTGAATTAACCGAAAGGGCATGCACCGGTTCAACGATAAGATGGCGGCTTTTCTGGCCAAGATTGTAGGCAGTGATTCCCCCCTGGTAAAACTCTGCGGCGTTTTCTGCCTGCGATAATGCGAGCTGCAGCAAACCTGAAGTCACACTTTCTGCCACTGCAATTGTTTCCTGCCGCGAGATCAAATGATCCCTGATTTTCTGAATGATTGCACTATTGAAAAACTGATCAGCCACAAAGTTTTCCAATCGAAATAGAAAAATTATGCCAGTAAGCCGGAAAGCTGTGTTGAGGGCACATTTTTGCTTTGAATGAGCACCTTGAATTTTTGTCCCATGTCAAAAAGCAAAGCATATTTCAAAAATGCGTACTCCCTGAAGCGCATGTAGTCCTTTTGCTGCAGGTAGGTCTCGTGAAGAAATCTTTCAAGCCCCAGCGAACGAAGGAAGCTCGCCTGGCTTGTAAGCCCACTGGTAGTAAGACCCCATTTGCCACCCCAGTATGAGAGAGCCGAAAAATTAATGTGAGATGTAATGTCCTGCCCACCGATATTTTCATACGGATGGTCATTGACGGTATGCTTGCTATAACATAACAAGGTGCCATTGCTCCTGCACTGGCTATACAGTTGCAACGATGGATATCCATAATCAATGGTAAGTACATATCCTTTCTTCAAAGTTTTCGCTATCTCTCTCATCCACCTGACCGCTTCCAGGTTTATTTCAGTACGAAAATCCTTCGGCAGACGGATATGGAGCTGCGCCAGGTAATCAGCCAATTTTTTTTCCGCCGGGCGAAGAACCTCCACAAATCCATTCCTGTAGTCTACGAAAACCTCCATCAACTGCTCCTTCATCACTACCTGGTGGATGGAGAAATTATCCACCACCTCGTTTGACAAAATACAACCCGTGAAAGCTCCTATGTCAATAATTGAGTCATACCAGCATACTTTCCCATCAAGGCGACCACTCTCCCTTTCACGCATAGTTGGGCTTCTCTCAACAATGCAATAACGGAGCTTCGACAAGAATTCATCGTTTTTCTCAACATAACTAATAATATCGCGGCAAAGCATTCCCGTACCCGCACCATATTCAACAATGCAGAATTCCTTTTTGTCCATGATGGTCCACATCTCTTCAAGCTGCTTGCCGATCATGGCACCGAATAGACTGGTGATATTTGAGCTGGTGTAATAGTCGCCGTTCTTTCCAATCTTATCACCTGAAGAGGTATAATAACCTTTACCAGGATAGTAAAGGCACATTTCCATAAAATCGTGAAAAGATAAGGGACCCTGCGCACTGATTCTTTGTATAATGATTTCAGAAAGCTCCATTAACCTCTTACCTCATAGGTTACTTTTATTTTTTTTACAATACAATCCCATTAATTCCCCCTCTGCGATTACGTGGCCTCTCATTGCGTCGAGCAATTTGTCTTTGTCGGTACTCCTATCCAGTTCAGGCGAATTGTCGAGCGCATAAATTCTAAAAAAATAACGGTGCGTTCCTGACGGCGGGCAGGGACCACCATAGCCTATCTTTCCAAAGCTATTTCGACCACTAATTCCTTGATTTGTCCTTTCAGCTATTGAACTGTGCGGCGATAAATTCCACAAAACCCAATGCACAAATATCCCGCGTGGAGCATCCGGATCTTCCATGATAAGTGCAAGTGTTTCCGTTTCTCGAGGGATATTGCTAATCTCGATAGGTGGGTTAAAATTTTCCCCCTCACAAGTATATTGTAGTGGAATATTCCCATTATGACCGAAGGCAATACTCCTAACCATCAACGTCTGAACTTTTTGCTTTTCCATGATCCTAATTTTTTTTCCTGCCAGGGTACGATTGAATTTAACAAGCAAGCTATGCCGCAGTCATCATCATGCACTCGGCAGCGCAATCCCGGCACATTGCCGCACATTTCTGGCAATGATCCATTTCGTGCCTTTCACATTCCTCGGCGCAGGCGGTACACACATCAGCACATACCTGGCACATAGCATTCGCGTGATTGCTATCCAGCACCATTAAGTGAGCGGCTGCCCTGCAAACCGATATACATTCTAAATCAAGGCTTATACATTTTGCCATCATATTCACATCTTCTTCCTTCAAACAAGCTGCAAGACATTGCTCGCATGCTTCTGCGCATCGCTGACAATATTCGATGCACGACTGATATACGGAATTCATGATTCTCTAATTTTTAGCTTTAGAAAAAAGTCTCAAATATCAGACCGCCTTCCCTTTGCTTTTCCGCATACCTGCGCAACGCGGCCGCCAGGTGTGGAAAGAAATTCTCATTTCTACTAAAAGAAGTTAACCAGGGCCATAGCAAATCTTCATTAGTCATCAAGATGACATATTAGTGCAGTGCCGGCATGGACAAGCACCATTTTAGACGAATTACTATCGATGGCAGGAATTTTGAAAAAAGATTCTATTATAATCGTAAAACTAATTTTATGGCAAAGTATTCGGAAAAAGCGCAGGACAAGGTTGAAAAAGCCATGCATGAAAGAAAACACGGCACCCTAAAAAGCGGAAGAAGCGGTAAAAAGGTGACAAGTAAAAAACAAGCAATTGCCATTGGCTTATCCGAGGCACGGAAAAAGGGCGCCAAAGTACCCAAGAAAAAATCTAAATAATTTCGGCTTAAGAATAAGTTGAATGCGCAAAGACAAAGGACTTTCACATCATAAACTTTTAGAAGCCAGTAAAGATTCAGGCAAGGCGGCAAAAGCAGCGAATCTTGTTTATGTAACCGGAAAAGGTGCTGGAATCACGCGTCAGCAAAAAGGAAACAACTTTATTTATTGGACAGGGAAAAAAAGAGTAACGGATAAAAATCAGCTCGAACGAATAAAAAAACTGGCCATCCCACCTTCTTGGACAAAAGTCTGGATATGTCCTTCACCGAATGGACATATCCAGGCCACCGGTTATGATCTAAGAAACCGAAAGCAATATCGTTACCATCCCCGTTGGAGCAGTTTGCGACACGAAACAAAATTTCATCACCTGTATGAATTTGGAAAACATTTGCCGAAACTCCGCAGAAAGATCTCAAGAGATATTAATGCAAGAAAGTTAACGCAACAAAAGGTACTAGCCGCTGCGATTGACCTCATGGAAAAAACCTATATCCGTGTTGGAAATGAAACTTATGAACGGGAAAACGGATCCTATGGACTGACAACACTCAAAGACCGTCACGTGTCAGTAAAACGCGATAAACTTTTTGTGTCATTTACAGGTAAAAAAGGAATAGAACACAATATAGGCATAACAAATAAGAGACTGGCGCAGATTGTAAAAGAATGCCGCGACATTCCGGGGAAAACGTTGTTTCAATATTTCGATGGTGAAAAAAGAAGGCGTGCAATCGATTCCTCCATGCTCAATAGTTATATAAAGGCCGCCACGGGACCAGAATTTAGTGCAAAAGATATACGTACATGGGCGGGATCTATACAGGCGATCCAATATTTGATGAACGGGAATCTTTCCAATGAAGCCGGTGGGTCAAAAACGTCGTCTGCAATGCTGGACTGGGTAAGTGAAAAACTGGGCAACAGTCGCAATATTTGCAAGAAATATTATGTGCATCCGTCTTTGCTAGATTTCTGCGAGGGAGCGCCCTTGCCTCAGTTAAAAAATCCTGACTCCAAATTCAACAAGTGTGAGCAGATACTAATGTGTGTTTTAAAAAATCATCGTTCGCCCATTTCGGGATAATTACTGTTTTTTCGGGATTGCAGGTTTTTTGGACATTTTTGCTTTGAGGTTTTGATTGTCTTCCGCTTCATCCAGGGAGTGCGACGAATGCAAATCCATTTCCTTTTGAGCGCTTCGCGAAAGTTTAATATAAAAATTCTTCAGCACAAGAATTTCTTCTTCAGTCAGATCTTCAATGTCCACAAGCCTGTTGCTGGCCTTTTCGTTGCAGGCAATCAGCTCATTCAATTTTAGATGTATAGCGGCCGTGTCTTTATTCTGTGACTGCTGAATGATAAAGACCATCAGGAATGTAATGATAGTAGTGCCTGTATTGATTACAAGCTGCCATGTATTAGAAAACCCAAACACCGGTCCTGTGATCGCCCATAACAATATGAGCACGAACGCCCCAAGCGACACAGCCGGGCTACCTGCTTTTTTGGTGATCCATTGAGCAATGGTGTCATAAAAGCGGGCCCGTTTTAACTTCCTTTGCGAAAGCTTATTTCGTTTCATATTTGAAATTTTTACTTTGTTTGTTTAATTCATTATCCTATTAAACAATAACATTTGCTACTGTAATTAAAAAAAACCGGGCCAATAGCCCGGTCTATTACTCTTCTTCGCAACTTTAAAAAAGAACTTAGCTTTCGTCATCATCATCTTCTTCGTCTTCTGTTTCCGATTTTGCCTCGAGGTTAATATTGTTTTCGGCGATACTGCTAAGGTTGGCATCCGTCTCTTTTTCTTCCTCAAGGGTTTCATTAAAAATATCGGCGACTTCATTCAGTCCCAAAGTCGTAGCCAGGGATGCCAGTGTACCATAGGCCGAAATTTCATAATGCTCCACCTTCTGAGCCGACATAATAATCCCAGCATCGCGGGTCATGCTTCCCTTTTCCGTTTCGTCAACTACTGAATGGCCTTCTTTGGTTAACCCTTCCATACCATCGCATTTCTTTGCCTGCGCTTTTTTGCCTAATATTTCAAACACCCTTTCGAGGCGGCTGACATGCTCTTCCGTCTGAGCCGTATGTTCTTCGATGGCATCTTTCAATTCTTCGCTTGTTGCGGCCTTTTGCATTTTAGGAAGTTCCTGGGTAAGATGCTTCTCTGCCCAGTAAATGTCCTTTAAAGCATCATGAAATAATTTTTCCAATTGTGAATTTTCTGACGGCATTCCGTTTCCTGTACGTGTTTTTTCAGCAGGGGCTCGTCTTGCTCTTGTGTTTGCCATGACGTTTCGTTTTTTAGTTGTGAAAAAAATATTGCAGTAGAAATATTGCGACAAACGATATGCCATCCGAAACCAGCCTTTATTAAATAGTCAATGAAACAAAATGGGGATTTAAATTCTCAAAAAAAAATTACTCACCAGTCGAATCTGTGGATAACATGTACACCATCACAATTAAATATTTCGTGGATAGCTGACCATAGTTATCATATCAAAATCTTTATCCAATTGTGTTCTTAATAATGTTCGAGGATTGTAGAGGTTAGCAAAGCGGAAAGTTGAACATGACGATGGTCATAGTTTTAAGTCTTGGCTACGGGTTTGGTTGCGGGTTGTTGGTCTTTGGTTTCCTACGACACAGAAAATAATCTTACAACTTATTTGCCGGTCAAACAATGACCAAATACCAAACCCGCCGCCCTGGCCGACAACCAAAACCTGGTCGCAGTAATAGGTCCCGCGGTACGGGTTAGGTTGTAAGTTGTTGGTCTTTGGTTTCCTACGGCAGAGAAAATAATCTTACAATTTGTTTGCCCTTCAAACAATGGTTGCAGGTTGTTGGTCTTGGTTTCCCACGGCAGAGAAAATAATCTTACAATTTGTTTGCTCTTCAAACAATGACCAAATACCAAACCCGCCGCCCTGACCAACAACCAAAACCTGGTCGCAGTATAGGTCCCGAGCTACGGGTTAGTTGTAATCTGT
>Ga0207701_10001455_pt1 | contig 24793 bp, 26 predicted proteins | sample KBSSwiSSwithPhiX_FD_184294 | JGI IMG/M metagenome (GOLD analysis project Ga0207701, IMG submission 184294) | Switchgrass rhizosphere bulk soil microbial communities from Kellogg Biological Station, Michigan, USA, with PhiX - S5 (SPAdes) (version 2) | ecosystem: Environmental > Terrestrial >... | reverse complement strand
CGACCCGCCTCAGCGTCTGACCGCATCGGGAGAAGACCAGCCCACGTTCGGCCCTGCCGGCGAGATCCTGTTCCGGCAGTCAGAGGATCACGACAACTACCTGTTCATGATGAATGCGGACGGCTCGAAGCGGAGGAGGGTCACATCCGCTCCGATCACGGAATTTCGCAGCATGTCGCCCGATCGGCGGCTGGCGTTCGCGATGGCGCCGGTCAACGGCTTCCCGATGACCCCGGTCCTGGCGGTGCCGCTGGACGGCGGTCCGGTTCGACGCATCTGCCCGAAGCCATGCGCGGTGAGGTGGTCTCCCGACGGCGCGAGCATGTACATCACGCTGCTGCCGACGGAGAGCGCGCATCTGACGATCGCGATTCCGGTGCCGAAGGGGGAGTCGATGCCGGTGCTGCCTGTCGCGGGCGTGCAGTCAGCGGCCGATGTGGCGACACTTTCCGGCAGTCGCCTGGTCGACCTCCCGGACGGCAGGATCGAGGATGTCATTCCGGGACCGGAGCTGGGCACGTTCGCGTATGCGCGCACGATCTCTCACCGCAATTTATTCCGCGTGCAGCTGCCCTAACGTCCAGCGGATCAGCGCGCGGACCCGATACGAACGCCGGCGGTCACGCCGAGAGATTCGCGTGTGAGTGTCTCAGCAGCGGCTGCCGTTCAGGATGATGTTGAAGGGAACCTGGTTGCTCTCCCTTCATAGAGCCTTCTCTCTCCGCGCATGAGATGCGGCGCGTGGCGCGCTGCGCGTCCCTGGCGCGCGCTGTGTCTCGAGCGATTACCACCCACGCCGACTTCCGGAGGCGGTGGTCTATGACGGTCCCTACTAACTACTACAACTGTGGCGCTACGGGCGCCGGCTGATTGAGCCACAGAGACGGACTTGAGGCGTACATGATCCGGCCGCCGACCATCATCCTGGAAATGCTCTTGCTCGTGTGCAGATCGAGGCCATCTCCATGCCATCGTTCGCTGGCATCGGACGCGTCCGTTCTCGGCTCAAGACTTCGTCGACATGCATCGTGCCGCGTCAGCCTTGGCATATTGCCACCCTTCTCGACCGAGTGACTCTTGGGCACGGCGCTGAGCACACCACGGCTCGATCTGGCAAAACGGTTCGGCGTCGAGGTTCGGTGCGATTCCGATTCCGCGGTGAAGGCTCTCGGCGCTCTCGCTGTGCGCTCGACCGCGTGAGCCGCGTGCTCATGCGGGTCTCTACCTCAGTTTTCGAGTGAGTCCAGCAGATCGTGAAGAAATGGAAATCCCTTAAGTTCTTCGTCCTCAACAATGAATAGAGGTGCGAATTCTCCGATCGGCTACGCGTCAGGCGGCCGCTCGGATGAGCAGTTGCGGAAATCGTCCAGCGCGGCGAGCCACCTCCTTCGTGTGAAAGCCCACAGCAATTCGAGGCGGCTCACAGACCGCGGCGGAGCGGTCTCACTAACCCGTGGGAACTCCAGGCGGCAGCTGGGCGGTGAGGCGCGAGTTCCAGAGCTCCCTGGTTTCCTTCGCGCATTGCAACGCGTGAGGACTCCACTGGTTTAGGCGCATGACGTAGACTGGCTCGCCGAAGAGAGTCGCGTTCGAAATCGTTCCGAGCTCCTGGCCATCGAGAGCCAGTCGTTCATAGCCCCAGGATGCGAAATACTGATCGGTCTTGAAGCGGACGACGCCACCCAACAGGGATTCAGCGGTCTGATACTCGTCGTGAAAGAGCGCGTGCATCCCGGTCATATAAATTTTGAGCTGAGCGACGAGCTCCCGGTCTTCTCTGAGCTCCGGCAGGATCGTGTAAGAGCTGCAGTAACGCAGGGAGCGTCCGGTTTCCTGGCTGTGCTCGACCATCCGGCGGACCGCCTGCACATGATCGGGGGCCGGCGTCTTAGCGCTCTCGACCAACGCCAATCCGGGAAATTTCATAGCATGCTTGCGGGCCCGGCTCTCGCTGATCGAGCGATAGGCCAGCAGCGGCTTGAGCTCATCGCGCGTCTCGGCGCAGACCATCAGATGTGTGCAGACGAAGTCGGAGCCGTCGACGGGAAGCACACCGTCAGCATAGCCGGTGCGAAAGCCCCTCAGCTTGAGGTCGACCATTTGTGCGAAGAGTTTCTGAGTGAACGGCTCAGACCAGGTTTCGTAAGGGCAGTCGAGCACCGTGATCCGGAACTTATAGGTAGGCAGTCTCACAATCGACACCGGTCACGGCCTTCAGCGACGTCCTGCCGTCAATTGATAGCTTCAGTCAATTGTATCAACCGAGGCAAGTAGTGGGGAGGATGGAAGGCGTTCTTTTCGCGTCAGTCCTGCTTCAGTTCTCAAGTTTGGTCAGGCGGAATAGGGTCATCGTTGAATCACATGTCATTTTACTGGACCAGGACCACCGACGAGATCCTGGCCAGTATCCGCTCTAGATGGTTGTCAGCAAATCTCTGACTCAGGACACTAGACTTGGGATTCTGCGCCCCGATGATTTCCAGAGTTACCGATTTGATCGCAAGCTAGGGAGGGCTAGATCAGGGATGATGAGCACCAAGAAAAGAGCGCCAGAGTTCAAGGAAGCCTCTTACGTCGAACACGCCAAATTCGATCCCAAAGGTTACCAGGACCGTACGTGCCGCAATCATTTCTGGATCGGCGGGGCGCAGGGGCAGGAGGAGCTGAGAAAGCTGCGCATCGGCGTCGCGGGCATGGGCGGAATGGGCGCGAACATCGCGAATCACCTCGTGCGCCTGGGCGTCGGTCATCTCAGGATCGCCGATCCGGATACGATCGAGGCGACCAACCTCAACCGGCAAGTGATCGCCCGGCGCGAAAGTCTAGGTGCCGGGAAAGTCGAGACCGCCATTCGAGATCTGAGGGGCATCGCCGAGGATTTCGATCTGATCGCTTACGATCAGGGCATTACCGAGTCGATGGTCGAGGAATTCGTCGACGGCTGCGACGCGATCGTCGATGAGATCGATGTCTACCAGCTCGAGACACATGTGGCGCTCCATCGCGCGGCACGTGCGCGCGGGCTTCCGCTTTACAGCACCTATGCCGTGGGTTTCGGCATCCACTTCTACAAGTTCCATGGTGAGCACTTCACCTTCGAAGACTTTTTGGGTAACGATCCGAGCCAATGGAAGAGACCCTCGGCCGAGTTCCTACTCGAGCAGATCGGCAAACCCTACCCTACTTATATCGACGCAAGACGCGAGAAAGGTTTCGCCGATGAGATCCGAAGTGGGGGCACGCCGATCTTCGGGCCGGCGACTCTTTTGGGGCAAGCGATGGTGACGATGCGAATGGTGCTGGATCTGCTTAGCGCGAGCGGTATCCCGCCCGATGCTCTGGGTGGTCAGGTACCGACCCCGGTCATGCCGGAGTTTCTGGTGCTGGATCCGGCTGATCTCACCCTCAAGACCGTTCGCGCCCCGGGCTGACCCGCTCGGCCGCATCCACTCAAACCCAAAAACCCAACATGCCCGCTGCAGGCCCGAGGTCTCTGACGCCGGCCTCGCGGAAAGCGTCTTGCAGACTCACGGTGAAGAATTTGCGGCCGCGCGAAATGCGGCGAGCACTTCATCGTTTCGCCCGTCCCTGAGACAGGCAACTATGGGGGACGATACCGTCGTAAAACCTCTTGAGCACGTCCCGGATGGCTTGTTCGTCGGTCGGTGACTGCGTTGCGGTGCGCATGCGGCCGAGTCTGGCACCAAGGTTCGACCAACCGGGAACCAACCCATCGACTGGACGTGAACGCGGTAGGTGGGATGATCCCACCATGGTGGTTACGCTCGATGCGAAACGCCGTCTAACGGTTCGGGCAGCCCTTGCACCGGCCGAGCCTGGGGCCTACTTCGATGCGCACTTCGATGCCGAAGAGGACGCGATCGTCTTCCGTCGCCTGGGAGGGCGAGAACTGGCTGCCGGTGTTGAAGAAGCGTCCTATGACGAAGCTTTTCTTCGAGATGAATGCATACGACATCGCCACGCGGATTTCAAACGAAGGACGAGTGTGTGGAAGTGCTCGATCGGCCCCACGGGCGTCTGCATCCGTAGTATCTTCGACGCGGTCGAACGTCACCCATGGCTTCAATCGAGCGCCCGGATATCAAGGACCCGGGTGATACGCCGATATTCGAGTTCGCAGGTCTACGCGTCGATACTCATCGACGAGAGCTGACACGAGACGGGAACGGCATTGCGCTGTATCCGCGTGCATTCGACGCGCTCGTCTTCCTCCTCACGCACCGGTGCGCGGTCGTCACGAAGACGACGATGCTCGACGCTCTTTGGCCGGGACTCTCCGTCGAAGAGAACAGTGTTGCGCGGGTCATCTCGGACCTGCGAAAAGCGCTCGGTCCTGCCGCTGGCACAATCACCACTGTACAGGGACTCGGCTACCGATTCGACGCCGCCGTTCGCGTCCTGGCTCGCGACGTTGAAGGGTCATCCATCCGTCCGGCGAAGCGGACCCTCGCCGTATTGCCGTTTGCCAGTGTTGGCGAAGACCAAGAGCAATTGGCATTCGGGCTTGCGGACGCACTCATCACCAGACTGAGCCGGTTGCGCGATATCGTCGTCCGCCCAACCAGCTCAGTGGTGCGTTTCGCCGCTGCCAATATCACTCCCGCGGAGGCGGGAACGGCGCTGCGCGCGGGCCTGGTCCTCTGCGGCTCGCTCCGACGTCATGGCCAGACGATTCGAAGCTCAGTCCAATTGATCGACGTCGTGAGCGAAGCGTCGGTGTGGGCGGGACAGTTCGATGAGTCCGCGTCGGATGTTTTCGGCATGGAGGACGCGATTGCAGCGCGGGTCATGCCCCTTCTGGTCAACGAGCTCGCCCGACCTGACACAGACCTTGCGCTGCGCGGGACCGATAACGCGGACGCGTACGTGCTGTCGCAGCGAGGCCGATATTGGTTGACGAGGCGGCAGGCGCCTGAGTCCGCCAACGAAGCCATCGAGTGCTTCAAGGCCGCAATTGCACTCGACCCGCATTTTGCAGCAGCGCACGCAGGCTTGGCCAACGCCTACGTCGCGCGCACCATCCCCGCGTTTACGACGTGGCTGCAATCTCCCCGAACGATGATCCCGCTCGCGCGGGCAGCGGCGGAGCAGGCACTGAGGCTTGTACCTGACCTCAGCGAGGCGCACGGTGTGCTCGCGCATATCGCCTTTGGCTACGATTGGGACTGGGCCCTCGCCGACGCCACGTTCCGGCACGCGCTCTACCTCGATCCGCGCAACGTGCTCTGCCGCCAATCGTTCGCCATCGGACTCTGCTGCGCCGGCGAGTTCGACGCCGCCCTTCATCAACTGGAACTGGCGCGCGAATTCGATCCTGGTTCGATGCTGGTGCGAACCAACCTTGGCTTCGTCTTTCATTGCGGGCGGCGACCGGAGCTGGCGATCGCGGAGCTGGCAGCCTGCCTGGCGCTGGAGCCGGCCTTTGCGTACGCCCGGTATCGCTACGGCCTCGCGCTTGAAGCGGGCGGTCGCCGGGAGGAGGCCCTCGCCCAGTTCGAGCTCCTGAGAGCCACGCCAGGAGCCGAAGTGCATGGACTTGTGGGATCGGCGTGCGGGCTCGCGCTAAGCGGACGAGTCGCGGATGCGAAGGCGTGCGTCGCTGAACTGCTCCTCCTTTCCGAACGCCGCTACGTCTCGGCCTACTTCCTTGCCGAGATTTTCGCGTCGCTGGGCGATGTCGCTGAGGCAATCGCCTGGCTCGAGAAGGCATACGAGGAACGTGCTCTGATCATGCCTTCGCTGCGCAACAATCCGCGTTTCGATTCACTCCGGAGCGATCCGCGGTTCAAGAGCCTCGAGATCCGAGTGGGGTTCTGGAGTCGGCGAGAAGCCTGAGTCCGTTTCAGAAACTTCTCAGGACTTTTCACACAAGGCGAAAGACTGGCGGGCGTGTGCGTGCCACCATCAACGGGCCACGGAGCCGGAGGGATCATGTGCGCCGCCAAAACAGTCCGACCGTCCAATGAGTATCTGCTCCCGAACACTCGCCCCGAAGCTGGCACCCGTCTGGCGCTTCTGTCCGCTATCTTCGACCCCGCTTCAGAGGCGGCGCTGGCGCGAACAGGCGTCGGTCCAGGATGGCGCTGCTGGGAGGTGGGCGCCGGTGAAGGAAGCCTGGCGCGCTGGTTAATCGCACGCGTTGGGACCCACGGATCCGTGGTCGCGACTGACCTCGATCCGAGCCTGACCGACAGTTGCCCAGGTCTGAACGTGCGCCGGCACGACGTCGTCGTCGACGCGCCGCCCGGCGACCACTTTGATCTCGTTCATACGCGCCTGCTGCTCTGCCACTTGGCGGAGCGGGAGGCAGTGGTTGACCGCCTCATCGGCGCACTGAAACCTGGAGGGTGGCTGGTCGTGGAGGACTTCGACGGCGTGTCCATGCCACCCGATAACCAGTACGGTCTCCAGGAAACGCCGCTGGCCACGCATGCAGCACTACAAGCATTGTTCCGAAGTCGTGGCGTCGAGGCGAGGACCGGACGCTGGCTGTCTGCCATGATGCGTGTCCGAGGTATGACGGACATCCACGCCGAGGGCCGCATGTTCATGGCGCTCGAGCGCACTATCTACGCGCGCTTGCATCAGTTGACGGTGGAGCAGGTCAAAAGGGACTTGCTAACGGCCGGTCTTCTGACGGAAGGCGAGTACACGGCCGCCATGATCGCGTTGGATCGCAACTTCCTGGCCCCGACGCCGATCCTCTGGAGTGTGGTCGCCCGCAGGCCTGCAGCGTCGCGCGAGCATGAAGAGGTGCCGCGTTGATCCGGACTATCAACGTCGGCCAGGTGATCGACGGCCACAGGGTCGGACCGCTGCAGCTCCGCACATTCGTGCTCTGCGCTGCCGTCCTGTTCATCGACGGTTTCGACGTCCAAGGTATCAGCTACGTCGCGCCGGCGATCAGTCAGGCGTGGGCCCTGCCACGGGGCGCGTTCGGCCCTACGTTCAGCGCCGGCCTGTTCGGGGTGATGCTCGGCGCGCTCCTGCTCGCGCCTTTTGCGGACCGCATCGGCCGTCGTCACGTGCTCATCCAGAGTTGCATCGCGCTCGGCCTCTTGACCACGAGCACGGCGCTCGCGCGTGGCCTCGACACGCTGCTCGTGCTTCGCTTCTTCACGGGCTTGGGCCTCGGCAGCTCGCTGCCGAATGCGATCGCGCTGGCATCCGAGTACGCGCCGCAGACGCGCCGCCGCTCGATCGTGATGTTCGTCTCGAGCGGCGTCTCGCTCGGATCAATCGCGGCCGGCCTCATGGCAGCGCACCTGATCGCGACGGTCGGCTGGCAGGCCGTGTTCGTCGCAGGCGGCGTGCTGCCGTTGCTGCTGGCCGCCGTGCTGTGGCGCTGGCTGCCCGAGTCGATCCCGTTCTGCGCGCAGCTGCCGGTACGCCACGGCGAGGCGAAGCGCCTGCTGCGCGGAATCGATGCCGCTCTGCCGTCTGATGAGCACATCCGTCTGGAGTCTGGCGAAAGCCGGACCCGAAGGGCAAGAGTTCCTGATCTGTTCCGCAACGACGTCGGTCGCTCGACCGTGCTGATCTGGACGGCGTTCTTCACGAGTCTGCTGAATGTCTTTCTCGTGATCAATTGGCTGCCGACATCGCTGAACGGGTCGGGGTTTAGCGTGACACAAGCGGCGGTCATGGCGTCGATGTATCACGTCGGCGGCCTGCTTGGGACGTACGGGTGCGCACTGTTGATGGATCGTTTTGGCACGCGTGCGATTTTGATCTTCGCGTTCATGGTCGCCGTGGTTGGTCTCTATACGTTCGCGGTGATGCCACCGCTACCGCAGTGGATCACCACCGCGGTGCTGATGGCGACCGGCTTCGGAGTGATCGCAGCACAGGTCGGTCTCAATACGCTCACCGCGATGATCTATCCGGTCGAGATGCGCTCGACCGGCCTTGGCTGGGCACTGGGCGTCGGCCGCATCGGCTCGATCCTCGGTCCCGCCGTTGGCGGGGTAATGCTCGCGACGGGTCTCGACGCCAGGCACCTGTATCTCTTCTGCATCGTGCCGGCGCTGCTCGGTGCGGTGTCGATCGCGTTGCTGCGGGGGAGCACGGCGCCATCGTCGGCGCAGCTGGCGGGGCCACCTGACGCTCGGCGCGCTGATCTTCTCCCGACCAACGCCGCCCGGTAGGCGGTGACGCTTTCAACGGACCAGGCTCTCTCGACGTCGCGCAGTACGCGTCGCCGGCGCGATGAACACGGCCGGGCGAAGACGATCAGCGGAGCTGCACGCTCTTCACCATCGCCTGGTAGGTTGGTTCCAGCTGGTTGAAGTTAGCCTCCGGGGCCACAAAGATCATGAAAATCAGGTTGCCATCTTTCATCGGAACGGTGACCAGCCAATCGCGTTCGGGCTGCGTCTGACCCTTCGAGTCGGGGAACGGCGACGGGGAACGCAAAAACGTGGAGCGCCCTTCGACGCCGCCCACGGTCAGTGGCTGCGGATCACCGAGCTGCTCGAGTTCGTTACCCTGCTGAATCTGCTTGATCAGCGCGAGCGTCATGTCGTGGACGCTCACCCGCTGTCCCTCCGGTCCCGCAGCCCCGTTGAGCAGCACGCCATAGCCCACACCGCGGTTCGTGACGCCCGCCTGATGAGCGATCGTGACGAATTGTCCCTTCTGTTCGGGCAGCGTCACTGGCCAGTTCTCGGGGTGACTGATTTTCAGCGGCCCCAGGTCGGTGGTCTTCATTTTCTGGCTCGGTTGAACACTCTCGAGCGAAACCGGGCTTGGTGGCCCCGAGGCGCGAGTCGGAAACGTGCCCTCGCCAGGGGAGTACAGACCCGCGCCACTCTGCTTATTGAGGGTGGCCCATTGGCCGGACTTCGCTCCGGCCTGGATCTCCTGTGGCGAGTAAGTCTTCACTTGCAGGGCGTGCGCGTGGGCTGCGTTGAAGCTCGCGCTCTCCGCGACGTACTCCGTCGCGGGCCAAGTCGCGATCTGCTTCGTGATCGCCTCTTGCCGATTGCCCGGATTCGGGTGAGAGCTGAAAAGTTCTGGAGGGGCCTTCCCGGCCTGGGCGCCCATCGTCTTGAAGAAATCGACCATGGACTGCGGGTTGTAACCGGCCTTCTGGAGGATGATGGCGCCGACCGCGTCGGCCTGCGATTCGTCGTTGCGGGAGTACTTCATCAGAAGGCCCTGGGCGCCCATCTGGATTCCCATCTGCCCGAGCTGCCCAACGAGTCCTCCCGCCTTGCCTCCCACTGTTCCGCCGAGCACGGCTGACGCGATGCCCGCGAGCATGTTCGTGGTCTGCCCCTTGCCGGCTTGCTTCGCCGAATGCTGCATGTACACGTGCCCCATCTCGTGTCCCATGACGCCGGCAAGCTCCGCTTCGTTCCTGGCGGCAGTGAGCGTTCCCACATTGACGAACATCTGTCCGCCCGGCAGCGCGAAGGCGTTGATCTGGCCGTCCGGAATGACGTGGAACTCGAACGGCCACGAATTCTCCGGGGGGATTGTCGCCACGAGCTTCTTGCCAAGCTGCCGAATGTACTGTGATTCCTCGCTGTAATCGGGCAGCACTGGCATTTGTTGAAATACCTGCGCAGCGGTTTCCATCCCGAGCGCGTGCTGATTGTCCTTGGACATGGACGTCTTGCCGGGATTCGGGAAGGTGGGCCCGGCAGTTTGTGCGTGGGCGTCGGTTGCCAGCACTGACGCAAACGACAAGAGCCCCGTAAGCATGAGCGCGCGAATCATTGGAGTGCCCTCACTATCTGAGCCGACGAGCCGCTGTTGGCGCGTGGATTGACTTCCCTCCGACATTCTCATCAATGGCTGCCGCGCGACGCGTCAGCGAATCAGCGGGATCTTCGACACGATCTCGAGCTGGTGCGCCAGCGAGAGGCGCCGGTCAATCTGAATCGCTCGCGCCGCGAGTCTCGTACCCACCGCCCTTTGAAGGTCGACGAGTGCCTTCTGCCGCAGTGTGTTCATCCTCTCGTCGCGATCGAGGTGGGCCTTGATGAGTGCCAGGGCGCCCGCATCGTCCAGCGTGTCGAAGGCCTCGACGTATCGCTGAACCCCCTTCAGCTGCTCCTCGATGATCGTCCTGTGCTCTTTCTGATACGCGTCGTAGACGGGCCAGAACTTGGCCGACTGCTCGGCCGTCATCGTCAGGTTCTTTGCCATGATGTCGGCGCGCGTCGCCATCAAGTCGGAGCGGACGGCAGCAAGCATTTCGTCTATCGATGCCGGCGTTGGACTGACGGCCTGAGCCTGCTGGGCGGCGTTCCCAGAGACTCGGAACACGGCGACGAGACAAACGGCAGCGAGAAGCGCGACAGAGTAACGCATGATCTTCCTCCAGACGGGCCCCGGGGATGGGTTTCCGTCCATATTGCCAAGGCGGCGAGCATGCGGCGTGCCTGCCGCGACGAGAGATATGGCGCGAAGCGGCGTCCGGAAATATCAGGCCTGTTGGGGTTTGGCCGTCGAACCAGGTGGGACCACGACGCTACGCCTCCGCCTCGTCGGACCCCGCTCCGGTACTTCGTGTGAGAACGATAAGAACAATGACTCATGCCACCGTCATCAGAGACCACGCGCAAACGGGCACCCGTTGTGTCCACAAAGGAGCGAACGACAGTCGCGCGAGTGATCGAAGAGAATCGCCCAGTGTCTAAAGAGACAGGGGACGCGCTGGTAATTCCGGAAGCTGAATTCAGAAATCCCTAGAATCCGTGCAGCCATGCTGCTTGTCGGATCGTATTACGTGACACAACGACGGTCGGTTGGCACACCGTCCGCCACCGCCCATGGTCTCTTGTCGTTTCGATCGAATTCCCGGAGCATGCCGTGGCGACACAAGGCCCGCGCGGTGGTCCCGGAGGGCCGTTCCTTCGGCCGGTGACTCGCGGCGACAGGTTCGCTGCTGGCGGGTGGCGATTCGACCTCCCGAGCCCTCGACGACGAGGCCGTCGCCGTGTGCACCTCCGCGGCACCCGCCGTCCTGCCCATGACTGAACGCCTCGAGGCCCGGCCCATCGAACGATGAGGAGCGGCGACCTCGCGCGCGCGACAGCGGTTGACACCCGCCCGTACCGATGGTTAACTTGAGTTAACCATCAAGGCCGCCACATGAACGTTCCGATCAACGCCAAACGCCTGCGGGCGACGCTTCCCGACGTCGTCGAGCGGGTGCGCAAGGGGACCCGCTTTACCGTGATCTATCGCAGCCGGCCGGCGTTTCAGATTGTGCCGGTCGACGACAAGGGCAGCGCACCGATCTCGCTCGCGGACGACACGCTCTATCGTGCCGAAGCCGTAGGCTCGTCGGCTGACGGACGGACGTCCATCGATCACGACGCGGTCCTGTATCCGCGATGAACGCCGTGTTCGTCGATACCGGCGGTTGGATGGCCTGTGCGGACCGCAACGATCCCGCACATCTGGCCTGCACGGCTGCCCGCGACACGACGCTCGAGGCCGGTCGCCTCTTGATCACGACCGACTTCGTCATCGACGAGACGCTGACGCTGATTCGATTTCGCTTGGGGCTCGCCGCGGCGAACGCATGGTGGCAGCAGATCGATGGCAGCGCCCGGCTGCGATGGGAGCGTGTCGAGAGCGACCGTTTCGAACGAGCTCGGAACCTCTTTTTCCAGTATCGAGATAAGGACCTGTCGTTCACGGATTGCACCAGCTTTGCGATCATGCGCGAGTTGAGGCTGACCACAGTGATTTCCACCGATCGTCACTTTCGTCAGATCGGGTTTGAGGTGTTACCCGCGACTCGATCGCGAAGTCGCAAGCCGCGGCGACTGTGATCGATTCACCAGACGCACGTTCCTACGTGCCCTGGTCGGCCGGCATCGGGCCTGAGCCGCCCGGCGACGTGACCGCGGTCTCGACGATCGGTGCGTTTCCGGGAATCTCCAACCCCACCTTGCGTAGCCCCTCGAGCACATGCTCGGCATGGTCGCGCTGGGCATAGAAGAACTTCTCGATCTCCTGCCTCGCGTGCGCGGGGAAGTCCGGATAGATGGCGAGGTTCGATGTCCGCGCCATGCCCCAGCAGTAGCCCGACGATTTGCTGCTCGGCGTTCGGCGGCGTCCCTCTCATGTATCACATCGCGGCGAGCAGCGATCAAAGCCCTTAACGCGTGGACGTCGCGTCGATAGAGCGGGCAGAAGGGTTCCGAGACCTGCCCGGTCGCGAGGAGCACTTCGACGATGTCAGGATCGAGATGGGGAAGTTGAACAGCATGATGCAGAGCGTGGGAGACCTCCCCTGGAGTGATGAGGCTCACTGAGCCTTGACGAGCGAGTCGGCCAGCCGGACTTTGATAAATGCCTGCCGCGTGACGCCGAGGCGCTTGGCCTCCTGGTCGATCTCACGCAGGAGGTCTACCGGGAAATCCACGTTCACGCGCTGGACCGCCCGGCCAGGTCGGACCGCCTTGGCGAGATCGGTGTGCGCTGAGAGGTCGACGCTGGCGTCGTGCATGGCGTCGAGTTCGGCGGCCGACAGTTTCCTAGTCTTGGAGATACGCTGCTTTTTCTTCATCGCGTGCTCGCCTGACGGAGATGATCCGAACGCGGTCGTCCCGCATTGTGATGAACGCCGACCACACCAACTCGCCGATTCGCCCAATGACCTGGGTCCGAGGTTCGTCGAGCGAGCAGGCTGGGATCTCGATGCGATCGGGGTCGCGCCACAACGCCTGCGCTCCGATGAAGTCGATGCCGTGCTTCTTCACATTGGCCACCGACTTCGCCGTGTCGAACTCGAAGTCCATCTGGTATAAAAAGTATACCAAAACGGAGCCTTGGACTGAGGAGCTGAGCCCGAGCAGTCGTAAGGTCGGTCGTATCCTTCGTTCCTACATGAGGCGGCTTGACGTTTTCGGGGAGCGAAATCGTAGCAACACCCTGCACTCTACGCCGCTTCGCGAATCAACCAGTTGCGGACGGCGAGCCAGCCAAATAAATCCAAGAAAATCAGCGCCGTGCAAGGATGAACCCGGATCTGTTAGATAAGTCGTTGATTCGTAAGGTGTTACGGGTGCACTGGCCGGACTGGATGATGTCGGCAACTGCTTCGATAGATGATGTGTTGACTCGGCGTCCGTGAACCGAACTGATCTCACTCGCGTCTCACGGTCGCTCGCTGGCCGAAATCGAACGGTCTCAGCTCCTCCGGATGCTGCCTGACATAAGTGAGGATGCGCTGGCGCTTCTGCACGCCTCGACGTCCGTCGCCCGCAGGCGGACAGATTTCCGGCGTGACCGCGGCGACGCGGTCGAAGATCCTTTCCCATCGTCTCTTGATCGCTGGCACGGTGACGGAAAGGGAATCCGACGCCGACGCATCGTCGCCTCCCTCGAGCGCGATCTCGAGCAGTTGCTGTTCGCGCCGCGTGAAGGCGAAACGTGGCTGACGATGATGCTGGAAGAGCTCGGCAGCGACCGAATGCGGATCGAGACGCATCGTGTCGCTCGTCGCCGCGAGCAGCGCGCGGTCGGCGTTCCACATCGTGTCCGGATTGGCCTGGCGAAAGTCGTCGAACCGATCGACGACCTCAAACGATCGGTGGCCGCGGACGTGCCACAAGTCGAGCGTATCCACCATCTCCGCCAGGATCCGTCCAAAGTGATAGCCGACGTACAACTCTTGATACGCCCGACCCAAGAGGACACGTACGGCGTCCCGCTGATCGGAATTCAACAACGTGTCGTTCCAGCTCGTGTCGAGAATGACTTGCTGCAGATCGCCCTGGGTGTTGGCGCGCCGCACCTCGTCATAGGTTGCGACGACCGAATGTCCGTTGATCAGGCTCTCGACGAGGCGCGCGTTCAGTCCAGGGCGTGGATGCTGAAGTTCGGCGTCAGCGAACGGCTTCTTCACGAACGTAGCCAACCCGAAGCCAACCACCTCGACGTGCCCGTTCGAACGCAGTTCGACGACCGCACTTCGCGTCGCGTCAGTCGCGCACAAGAGTTCGTGCCACGCCTTAAGCGCAAGCGCCAGGCCGACAGTCTCCGCACCGTTCTTGGCCGGGTGCAGCTTGAGGCATGCGGGAAGATCGCCGGCTCGCGTTTTTCGCCAGGAGAACACCGCACCCATCGAGGCCCTCCAAAGTAGCCTAAAAGGCCATTGCCCTGAAAGACGAAGACACTACAGTAGCAAAAACGCTGTGCCGACCGACGCGGTCATTCGCAACCTGTTGCTCCTGTACTCGGGCGTGCTCGTCATCAACGTGCTGCTCTCAGCCGTGCTCTGGATCCGCGACCGCAATCCCTTGTTTCGCGCCCTGCTGGTCGTGTGGACGTGGACAGTGGTGTCACTCGCATTCAGCGGCGTCATGACGGGCGGCACCTTGGCGACCATCACGGGCCTGCTCCCGACCTTCGCCGTAAACCTGATGTTCGCCCGGGTCCTCGGCTCGACGGCCAGCGTCGCGGTACCCATCAAGCCCTATCTCGGCATGCTGGCCGCTGGGTACGCGACGACGGTCATCCTGGCGCTCATCGATCAGGGATTCACAGTCACGACCCTGCCCACGGCGATTGCGATCGCAATGCCATCGCTCGTCACGGCCGTGCGCGTCCTCCGCTCCGGACGCCGATTGACGACCTCGACGCTCGTGCTGCTGACCGGGTGCGTCTTGTTTTCGCTGCACAACATCGACTTCGCGTTCCTGCGCGACCGTCCCTCGGCTGCGACCGTCGGCTTCACCATCGCGACGCTCATCGTCTTCGCGCTGTCGGTGGCCGCACCCGCCGTCGCCCTCGAGCGGGCAACCGAACAGCGCGCGCGCCTAGCCACGGAACTCGACGTCGCGCGACGGATCCAGTCACGGATCATTCCCAACGACGTACCGCTGCCCGGCCTCGAGATGGCGTCCCACGTCCATCCCGTCGAGTCAGTGGGCGGCGACTACCTCGACGTCTATCGTGACGGCGATCGCTGCTGGTTCCTGCTCGGCGACGTGACCGGCCACGGCCTTGGTGCCGGGTTGGTGATGTTGATGGCGCAGAGCACCATGAGTGCGCTCCTTCGCCTGCGCCCCGACATCTCTCCGCGAGAGCTGAACTTCTTCGCCAACCGTGTGTTGGCCGCCAATCTGGCTCGACTTCAGGAACGACGCCACCTCACGGCCGTGTCGCTCCTTCGCACCCGCGAAAACCGTTTCGTCGTCAGCGGCACCCACGACAGTCTCCTCCTCTATCGCGCCAGCAGCGGCACCGTGGAGATACGCGAGATGAGCCACTTTCCGGTCGGGCTCGGGTTCGCGCCCGATCTGTCGCAGGGCGATTTTGGTGAGGACACTCTGGAGCTCTTCCCCGGTGACACGCTCCTGATGTTCACTGACGGCGTGACCGAAGCCGCCCGCGACGGCGATCCGCGCGCCGGTCTGTTCGGCACTGAGCCCCTCGTGCGGCTGCTCGAGCAGCACGCCAGTAATCCGCTCTCTCAGCTCAAACAGGAGCTGCTCGACGAACTCGACCGCTTCACCGGCCGAGCCTATGACGACGACGTCACCTTCGTGGCATTGCGCGCGCGCGAGGAGACCGTCGCATGAGAATGGAGGTGCGGCCAGCGACGACGCGCGAGGATGTCGCCCGATGCCGAAATGCAATCGCGGAAGTGTACAACCGCCAGTATGAAGTGGTCTTTTCAGAGGATCACCACGATCTGGAAGCGAAGATCGAACCCTGGCCCCATCGGTATCTGATGGTCCTCCACCAGGGTAAACTCGCGGCAACGCTCGGCCTGTACGTCCGCAATACGTACGTCGAGCGGTTTGGCCAGGTGACACGTGAAGAATTCGAGGCGGTGCTCGGACCGCCGGGCACGAGCGAGCGATACGACGTCGACCGGCTGCGCGAGCTCACGAAGCTCGTCGTGCAGCCGGAATATCGCGGGCTGGCGCTATCGAGATTCGCCCTGGCGTGCGGGCACGCGCGCGCCTTCTGCCAGATCGACGCGGCCGCTCCGCATCTGATCACCTTTTGTGCCAAACAATCCATCGTCGGCCACGTTTACCGGTCGGCGGGTCTTCACTGTCGCCGCGTCAAGCCGTTTCCCATGTACAAAGTTCACGAGCTGTACCGATCGCCGGAGGATCCGATGGACAGCTATCTCGTGGTGCCCGAGGTGGACATCCCGAGCCGTTGGTACGACCTGGAGCTTCCCGGCGAATATGACGCCACCGATCTGATGGAGATGGGGCGTGCGTCATGAGTATCCGGATCTGCGGCCGTTTTTCCGACGACGCTTCGGCCGTGCTGACCTCTATCTCTGTCACCGTGCCGGTTCTCGACCTGCTCGTCGAGTGGCACCGCTGCGGGATGACGGCGGACTACCTGGCGGACTATCTGGCCTATGCCTTGGAGCGCCGCGACGTGGCACGCACGGTGATCTCGACGGCGGCGAACGAGCTTCTCGAGAACGCCGCAAAATTCAGCAGTGACAAGCGATCGATCGTGCGCGCGGAGGCGCGGCTGCGCGGTGGTGCCCTCGAACTCGAAGTGGACAATGTGACCGACGAGGGACACGCAGATCGGCTAGCCGATCTGCTGGACGCGCTCGCCCGCGGCGATGCGTCCGCGCTCTTCGCCGACCGGCTCGAGGCCCGCGAGCGGGGTGGGCTCGGGCTGATTGTGCTGGCCAAGGACTATACTGCCGATCTCTCAGCTCGCATCGTCCAGCAGAACGGCACGGGCGCATTCCGCGTGACGGTCCGCGCGTCGATTGCGGCCGACGAGGTGGAACAACGATGAGCCCCAACTATCGCATCGATGTGGACCGTCAGACGAACACGGCCGTGCTGAGCGGCGTCTTTCGCCTTGCCACGCCGGAACAATACGACGGTGTCTTCGCGCCGATCGCCGCGCGCCTGTCAGCGGCGCCCGAGTTCACGGTGGACCTCTCCGACGTCGTTCTTATGAACAGTTCAGGCCTGCGCGCGCTTGCAGATCTGGTGATGGCGGCGCGTCGCAACGGTACGCCGTTGACATTCCTGGGCCGATCGGCCGTGCCGTGGCACGGCAAGTCCGTCGCATCGCTGCAACCTCTCTACAGCGGGTTGACCGTGAGGTTGTCGTGACGATCGGGTCCGGAGCCGACGTGAGCGGTCTGGACCGCCGGGCGCATGCGCTTCGACCGTGGCTGCTGGACGCTGCGGAAGCGCATGAGAACGGGTGGGTACGCTACGAGAGCGACTCGTCGGCCCTCATAGATTGCGACATCCGGCTGCCCGGACGTGGACAGACGCGACGTCGCGTTGGGCCCGATCGGCAGTACCCGCTCATCCGCGCCACGTTCGACGATCTGAACAAGGCGCTCTCGTCGCTCTCCAATTCGCCACGTGCCGAGGACGGCAAGACTCTGCGCGCGGTGTACGACGAGGAGGTCGCGCGTTACGAGGCCCTCGTGGCGCACGCACAGGCCGACGGCCGAATCGAGCCAGACTACGGGACGTACGTGGTCGACCACGCACACGGCGATCTCTATCTCGTCGCGCCCGAGCGTTGGCACCGGCTGGCGCTCGTAACCAGCAACTCCAAGCTGCTGTCCGATCCCGACGGTCGACTCACCTGGGCCGAAACGCGCCAGACGCTCGAGAAGGCCGTCGTCGGATTCATGGGGGTAAGTGTCGGCGGAAACTTGCTCGAGGGCTGGCTTCGCGAAGCGAGGCCGCGTCGTGTGAAAATCGCCGACCCGGATTGGGTGGAACTTACCAACTTCAATCGAGGCGAACGCATGTCCCTTCGTCACGCCGTGGCACCGCGCTCGGCGAGATTCGATCCCGCCAATCCGTACGACGTCCCGCGTGTGCAGAAGGCCGAGTACATCGCCTACGAGCAGCAGCTCGTGGATCCCTATCTTGATGTCGATGTGTATGGCGAGGGTGTGAACCGCGAGAATCTGTCCCGCTTTTTCGATGGCGGGGACGGCGAGCCGCCTATCGACATTCTGGTCGAAGAGATGGACAACCTCGACCTCAAGATCCTCGTCCGGCACATGGCTCGTGAGCGGGGCATCGACGTCATCATGCTGAGCGACTTCGGCCACCAGGCGCACCTGTGGTGGAATCCCTTCCACGAACGCCGGGACGCACCGATTGGGTACGGCGCCGATGACACGACGCTTCTGGCCGCCCTCGAGGCCGCCAAGTCGGGCGAACGGTCCAAAGTGTTCGCGTTTGTCGAGGCGCTTTGCGGCGACGACTTCGCCGGCGATCAATTCGGCGACTGGATGGCCGGACGTGGCGAACAGCCGACGGGCAGCCTGCCACAGTCGGGCGCCACCGCGATGGCGTCAGGCGCGATTGGGGGTAAGGAGATCGCACTCAGGGTTTTGGGACACCCGGTTCCCCGAACCGGACGTGTGGTCTACGACCTGCTGCGTCGATCCGCGCGGGAATGACGATGGCGGAGGGTTCCGACATTCCAGTGGGTGCGGCGTTCGATGCCTGGCGGCTCCGGGCATTGGGCGCGGCCGAGGCTGCTGCGCTCGATCCGCGGGCGCTCCTCGAGTATTGCGCGTGCCTTGGGCTGCTGGCGCCGACCACACACAACACCGTCCCGCAGAGAATACGCATCAGTGCCGCGCAATCGCAGATGGCGTTTGCCCTCGATCGGCGCGTGATTCTCGCCGAATCCGACCCGACTGGACGCCAGGCCACCATCAGCCTTGGCGCCTCGATCGCGAACGTGACCATTGGCGCTGAGGCCGCCGGCGTCAGTGTCTCGACGAGTGTCTATGAGGTCGACGAACGTTCGATTCGGCCCGCAGCCGCGGGGACGGAGCCAATCGTTCCGATCGCATCGGTCACGTTCGACCGTCAGGCTGCGCGTGGCACCACCCGGAGCATTGAATGGGTTCGGGCCATCCTCACCCGGAAGATGGTTCGTGCCGAGTTCGACGAGCGCGTGAGGCTCGACCCTTCGCTCGCCAGCGAGTTGGCATCCATCGTCGCCGCGCATCATCCCGGACTTTCGCTCCATGTCATCACGGACGCGCCGACGCTGCTCGCGCTGGGTAAGTTTCAGGAACTCGCCGATTCGACGGTGATCAATCGTGTGCCGTTCGCACGTGAGCTGGCCGACTGGTTGGTGGAGAACGACAGCGACTGGCCGCTCGGCATGCGTGGACGTGAGTTCGGCCTTAGCGACATCGCGACGCGCCACTTTCGTGACGGTCTTGCCGGTCGAGGCTCGCTGCTGCCCGACGAGGCGGTTGGATTTGCAAAGGCCGGCAACACAGGCATGCGCTCGTCGAGCGCCGTGTTCGTGATCACGACGGAGCGCGATGACCTTCGCCATCGCCTCGCGGCGGGGTACGCGTTCGAGGAGGTCGCGCTCCGCCTGACGATGGCGGGCCTGGCCGTTGCCATGCACGCAGGCATCACCGAGGTGGACGCGCCGAATCTGGCGCTCCGAGGCCGGCTCCGGACGTTGCGTCGACCGACAGTCGTGTTTCGAACGGGCAAGCCACTCCGTCCGGCGGATGCCGACCGGTTCCACGCGGCGCGCCCCAGCCTCGCGGCCATCAGCTACTAGACTTGCGGTGGTCTGCGATGTAGCGCGGCGGGCGTCCTCTGGTGACGGGCGGGTCAAAGAGGCGGTGTCATTGTCACGCAGATCACTTTAGCCGAGTGCGTTATCGAGCCGATCAAGGATCTCGGCGGTTCGGAGCACTCGAACTCCAGCGGGGGCAGGCTGCGGCGATCGTAGCCGTTGGTCCGCCGACGGTAACCGGCCTGCTCGACCGCGCGCAGGAACGTGTATACGGGTCGGGCTGCGCCGGCGGGATCGGCATCAACGGTGTAATTGAAGTCGGTCGGGCGCACCAGGCAATCGCGTCCGACGTCGTCCTGCGCCGGAAAGTGGTGAAACATCAACACGCGCCGGCACAGGCGTGCGGTGCGAACTTCGAAGCCGGCGCGGTACGACGAGAACGGATCGGCGCGAACTGGCCACGGGAAGCGCTCCGCTCCAGCCGCATCTGTCGCATCGTCGTCGTTGGGCGCGGGATTGGTCGGATCGTGGTCGCCGTAGTCGAAGACGATCTCGAACATCGAGCCGGCGTTCTCGATCGCACCGTCGATCTGCGACTGCGTGAGGACTCGCGGGCGCCGGCCGGATGTGTCGAGCAGGGGCGTCCGATTGCCGTAGTGAATCCGCTTCAGATAGCGCTGCGTCGTTCGGCGCGGGTCGCCGCGAACGCCGCGGTTGCGTTCGTGCGTCCTGGTGAGATCGAGTCCGCGCCCATCTTCCGCCTTGTAGCGGTAGAAGACGGCGTTCCCCTTGTCGTCGCGTGTTTCGCAGATCAGCCAGCTGAAGATGCGGCGGCCGTCGAGTGGGTCCGTGATGCGGGCGTTGCCGTCGTGGCCGTAGAAGGTGAGGACGTTGTCTCTCGAAATCGTGCGCCAATAGACGTCCGTGGGACCGTCGATCCGGCTCCACCGCTCGATGCGCGCGAACAGGCCTTCGACGCGCGGACGATAGCGACGGACGCGATAGCCGTCGACATCGTCCTCGTGCGGCACAAGCGCGCCGCCGCCGTCGCGCACCCAGGACTCGTCAGCGTCGCGCGTGTAGCCGGCATGCGCCGCGATCCATGCGCCATCGGGATCCTGGCGATAGACCGGAACGAGATCTTCCGCGCCGGAGAGCATGAAAACGTCCGAGTCCACCGCGTCCTCGTACCGCGGCAGACCTTTCTCGGTCTTCCGGCTGACGGATGGGAGTGCGAGATTCCATCCGAAACCGAACGGGCCATTGCCGCTGCCTGAGTCGTAGGACAGCGACAGATCCGGACCGAAGCCCGAGCGGCCAGGGCTGCTGACGACCGGTACGGACATCGAGGCCGTGCCCGTCACCGGGTTCGCGCCGAACTTCTCGCCGATACCGCGGATCGCGCCTCCGCCGCGCGGAAGCGTTATCGACGGCGCAGCCGTCGGCGCGGCGGCGGAGCCGCCCGATAGCGCAGAGGAAGCGGGGGGCGCGTTGCGTGCTGGCCGTGACTCCATGTGAGGAGGTGTATTCGAGGGAGCACATTAGATGCGAGAGAGGGACGTGATCAAGTTATTTTCCATGCGCTACGTCGATTTTGACAGGACCGAAGTACTCAACCGCGTGGAGAATTTCCTTCAATGCTTCGGCGTGATCTTGCCGCCGAGAGAATGCGCGACAATCTTGCCGTCTCGGATGACGAAGGTGTCCATCACCCCCTCATAACTGTTGTCCGCAGTTTCCGCCGTCCAGAGAAGGTAGGCGTAGTGACCCTCGATGTATTGCTGCTTCATCGCGAACGTCGCGCCGGGTTTCGCAAATTCGGCAAATATGGCTTCGAAGAACTTCTGAAGCCCAGCTCCCTTGATCGGCCCCTCCGGCGTCAACATGACCGAGTCCGCCGCATAGTCAGAAAGGATGCCTGCAAGATCGCTCTCGCCAAAACATTTCAGATGGTGATCTAGAACTTCTTTCGTCGAGGCCATTCGGTTCTCCTTCTTCTCTACGTCGATATCCGCTGCCTGCACCGCACAAGGGCGTCGTCGGGGTCGGCCATTGTACGATCAGTCACACAGTCTGCTGCGCTGGCGGAACACGCCTCGTCAGTTCGGATATAAGATGGCGGGGGTGAGGTGAACGTCTACGGCGGCGTGTGCGGCGCGATTATGCCCCGGCTGGATCGCCTGGCGGCGGAAGGCCTCCGACTCAATAACTTCAACGTCGAGTTCTCCTGTACCGTCTCGCCATTCACTGCCGAATTGACGCGCAAGCTCTGGTTGGAATCGCCGACCACTCTCGTCGTCGAAGTGACGCGCGCCGGCGCGCTGGGCGGCCCCGCGTCGACGACGCGCTCGACCTATCGAAAGAATTGACGCCGACGCGAAGCGAGCCACCCGATGAACACACTTTTGTGGGTCCTGCAGATCATCGCCGCGCTCCTGTACGGAGCGTCGGGCATCATGAAGATCTTCATGTTCGACAAGATCAGCGGGGATGTCCCGTCCTTTGGTGCGTTGCCCCGGCGGGCGTGGATGGCTCTCGGCATCCTGGAACTCGTCGCCACCGTCGGATTGATCGTTCCTTCCGCCTTCCGCTGGAAGCCGGGACTCACGCCGCTGGCCGCCGCGGTCCTGGCGATTGAGAGTCTCGTCTTCATCGGCGTGCACGCCAAGTACCGCGAGACCGGCTCCATCATCATGAGCGGCGTGCTGGGCCTCCTCATGGCGTTCGTTGCGTACGGCCGGATGGTCCTGCAGCCGATCCTCTGAACGCGACACTAGATTAGTCGCTCGCGCAGCGCTTTGGCGACGGCTTCCGTTTTCGAGTGCACCTGCAGTTTCTGGTAGACGTGCTTCAAGTGGAACGAGACGGTGTTCGTCGAGATGCCCATCTCGTGCGCCGCGGTCTTGTAGTGATGTCCATCCACCATCAGCCTGAGGAGTTCGCTCTCCTGCGGTGTCAGACAGTACGGCGCGCGCTCGGGTGGACGGAACTCACGAAACACGGTGACGACGCGGCGCGCGATTTCCGGCGACATTGGCGCACCGCCGCCAACGACTTCCCTGAGCGACTCGAGGAGTCGCTCCGATGTCGTGTTCTTCAGCAGGTAGCCCGATGCCCCCGCGCAAATGGCGTTGAATACGTTCTCATCGTCGCCGTACACGGACAGCGCCAGGATCGGGACGCCGGGGAGACGCCCGCTCAGGATGCGCGTGCCCTCTATCCCATTCATGCCGGGCAGGCCGATGTCGGTGAGGATGACGTCGGGCCGGCTGGCGTCGATTCCGGCAAGCGCATCTTCCATGCTTCGAAAACTGCCGGTGCACTCGAATCCGCTCGTCCCGTTGATGAGCATCGCAAGTCCCTCGCGCACTTCGCGAAGATCCTCGATGACGACGACGCGGATGAGCGCGATTGGTGGCATGCGTGCGATCTTTGACGTTAATGGCAAACCCTCCGTGTGTCACCTACCTACCTTGGTAGGACGATCGTCACAGAGGAACCTGGAGCGTGATGGCGGTCCCGGCTAACGGGGACGAGCGCACGTCGAGCGTGCCCTTGAGCCGGCCAGCACGTCGGCGAAGGCTCGCCAGGCCCTGGCCGGTGCTCTCCTGCGAGGTATCGAATCCAACGCCGTTGTCCGCCATAGCGAGAACGAGCCCCGCGTCCGTGCGCTGAAAATCAATGGTGACGCTCGAGCAGTGTGAATGGCGCGCCGTATTGTTCACGACCTCCTTGAAGACCAGCAGCAAATCACGGCGAGTGTCGATACCCAGCCGCAAGTTATCGTGGGCGCTGGCCGCCGTGAAACGGAACTGGATGTCCCGTCGTGTGAAAACCTCCTCGCCGTGTGCCCGCATCCGGCGAATCAGGTCGCCCAGGCTCTCGCGCTTTGGATTGATGGCCCACACGATGTCGCTCATCGCACTTACTGATTCCCGCGCGATGGCGTCGATCGCCGTCAGAGCTGTAGCGTCGACGCCGCGCTTCGCGGCTTCGCTGAGCATGCTGATGCGTGTGAGGTTGGCGCCAATGTCGTCGTGCAGATCCGTGGCAATGCCGGTCCGGATGTTCGCAAGTTCGAGGACGCGCGTGAGCCGGTACCGGTACAGCGAGTACAGCAGCGCGCCGGCCGACAGTGCCGCGAGGGTCAAGAACCACCAGCGAAGCCAGATCGGCCGCAGGATGCCGAAGCGAATCGAAGCGGGCGGACTGCTCACCAGCCCGTCGGAGTTGATGGCGCGCACGAGGAACGTGTAGCGCCCTGACGCCAGGTTCGCAAGATTGACCGTCCGCTGCAAGGTAGGTGCGCTCCAGTCGGTACCAGCGCCCTCGAGCTTTTACTGATAGCGAAGCACCTCACCCGCGCCGAACGCCAGCGCCAGGAAGTCCATTTCGAGATGATTCTGGTTGGGGGCCAAGTCGGCGAGCACCAGCGCGCGTTCGCCGAGCGCGGAAACGGCTTGCGGCACACCGTTCATCCGCACCCCGCTGATGAGCGTCGCGGGCGCGACTGGCGTTTGGCGCGTCGGTTCGAGCCGCGCGAGTCCTGTCGTCAATCCAAACCAGAGGACGCCACGATGATCCTGATACGCGACCTGGACGAGACCGGGCATCAGGCCGTCGGCCTCCGTGAAGTGTTTGACGCGGCCGGTCGCCAGATCGAGGCGATCGATCCCTTGTCCACCGCCGAAATACAGCAACCCGGCGGCGTCTTCGACGATCACGAACGTGTTCGTGCCAGGCCGACCTTCCGCGTCCGCGAAGCGGACGAACGCCGGGTGAGCCGTCTCTCCGCGGTCCACACGCATGAGACCAGCGCGATCCGATGCGAGCCACAACCGCCCCGCATGATCGCGATGGATGTCCATGATCGCACCCGGCGGCAGTCCGTCCTTCGCCATGAAGAAGGCAAACGTGCCGTGTGCGTACCGGGCAAGGCCACTGCTGAAGCCAATCCAGACGTTCCCGCTCGCATCCTCGCCGAACGACGTGGCAATCTGCTCCCTGGGCGACGGCAGGTTGGGTGCGTGGCCCACATCGACAATCCTTTCGCTCGTCGCCTCCCATCGCGCGAGGCCGTTGGTGTGCTCAGAGGTGGTGGCGATCCAGATGTCTTTGCGCGAGTCTTCGAACAGCCGGTACACCTGTAAGGCCGCGAGGCCGTCACGGAGGTGCCAGCGGATCGGTGGAACGTCGCACGCTTTTATGATGCTGAGCCGGGAATAGTGGGAAAATCCATTGCCCGGCGCGGCGGCTTCGTCGATGGAATCGATCAATT
>Ga0207701_10001454_pt1 | contig 24793 bp, 21 predicted proteins | sample KBSSwiSSwithPhiX_FD_184294 | JGI IMG/M metagenome (GOLD analysis project Ga0207701, IMG submission 184294) | Switchgrass rhizosphere bulk soil microbial communities from Kellogg Biological Station, Michigan, USA, with PhiX - S5 (SPAdes) (version 2) | ecosystem: Environmental > Terrestrial >... | reverse complement strand
AGGCGAGCGGAGCGAGCATATTGGGCATATGTGAGCGACGAGCAACGCCGCCCGGCGGGATGCCCCGCCCGGGAGTTGTCCTAGAAATCACGGTTCCAGGGGACTAGTATCCCGACCCACTCGGGACACCAGTGCATGATGCATCCGATTCTCGCGCGCAGCGCGCGGCTGGCGCTCTATCTCGCGCTATGGCTGGCGATCGGCGCGCTCCTGGCGGTGCTGCTGGCCGTGCAGATCGGTCTCCGCTGGGCGCCGGCGGCATTGCTGGCGCTGCCCATCGCCATCCTCTACGCCTTCGTCTGCCTGTCCGCGTGGTATGTCTCGCGCGGGATGCCGCTGGCCGCGACGGGCGCGATCCAGATCGTCGCGACGGCACTCACGGCCAGCTCCATCGCGAGCGCGATGTGGGTCTTCGCGGCGCGGCTCTGGGCGGATTGGCTGTCCAGGCGCGGTATCATCCCGCCGCTCGAGCGCGCCGCCGGCGCGTATGCACTGCTCTCGGCGCTGGGGCTGCTCTTGTACCTGCTGTCCCTCTCGATCAGTTATCTGGCCGCGATCTTCGAGCGCACCCGCGAGACCGAGCGGCGCGAGTTGCAGGTGCAGGTTCTGGCGCGCGAGGCGGAATTGCGGATGCTGCGGGCCCAAATCGACCCGCATTTTCTCTTCAATTGCCTCCACTCGATCAGCGCGTTGACCGCCTCGAATGCCGCCGCGGCACGGCAGATGTGCGTCCTGCTCGCGGATTTTCTGCGCGAGAGTCTGGCGCTCGGCATCGAGGACCGCATCAGCCTGGCCCGCGAGATCGCACTCGTCGGGCGATTCCTCGCCGTCGAGCGGGTCCGCTTCGGTGCTCGTCTCGCGGACGCGATCGCGGTGCCCGACGAAGCCGGTTGCTGCCTGGTGCCGCCGCTCCTGTTGCTGCCGCTGGTCGAGAACGCGGTGACCCACGGCGTTGCGCACATGCTTGAGGGAGGCACGGTGAGCGTCAGCGCCGCGCGGATCGGCAGCCGGCTGCAGATCACGGTCCAGAATCCGTGCGATCCCGATCGGCCGCGCCGGGCCGGCGGGGGAGTCGGGCTGACCAACGTTCAGGCCCGGCTGACAGCGCTGCACGGATCCGACGCGCGGCTCACGGCGGGGGAGCGCGACGGCATGTGGCACGTGGAAATGATCATGCCGGCCACAGACGATCGCGGCTCGACGCCCGGGCAGCAGACGACCGCGCGGGAGGCGAGCGCCCTCGCCGGAAGCTGAGAGTGTCCCAACGATGGCCGAGCCCCTCCGTGTCGTAATCGTCGACGACGAGCCGCTGGCCCGCGCCGTGGTCCGCGAGTATCTGTCGGGTCACCCCGGAACCGAAGTGATCGCCGAGTGCGCCAATGGCTTCGAGGCCGTGAAGGCGGTCAGCGAACTGTCGCCCGACCTCCTCTTTCTCGACGTACAGATGCCGAAGTTGAGCGGCTTCGAAGTGCTGGAGCTCCTCGGCCGCGAGGTGCCGGTGATTTTCACGACCGCCTACGATCAGTACGCGCTACGCGCGTTCGAGGTGCACGCCGTCGATTACCTCCTCAAACCGTTCAGCGAGGATCGCTTTGCCGAGGCGCTGTCGAGGGCCCGGGAACGCCGCCAGGCTCGCGCGCAGGGCACAGCCGACCCCCACGTCGAGGCGCTGACTGAGGCGACCCGCGCGAAAGGCCCGCTCGAGCGCGTGCTGATTCGCGACGGCGCGCAGGTGCACGTACTGCCGGTCGAGCGTATCGACTACGTGGAGGCGCAGGACGACTACGTGTGCTTTGCTGCCGACGGACGGCAGTACCTGAAGGATCAGACGCTCGCGACGGTGGAGGCGCAGCTCGATCCGGCGCGCTTCGTGCGCATCCATCGGTCGTACTTGCTCAACATCGAGCGCATCGGCCGTGTCGAGCTGTACGCGAAGGACAGCCGGGTGGCGATCCTGCGCGACGGCCGGCGTCTGCCGGTCAGCCGCGCCGGGTATGCGAGGCTCGCGAAGCTACTCTAGTCCCCTGGAACCGTGATAGCTGGGACAAGTCCCGGAGCGCGGCGCCCGGCGGGCAAGGCGAGAGGAGTGAGCATATTGGGCAGATGTGAGCGACGAGCAACGCCGCCCGGCGGGATGCCCCGCCCGGGAGTTGTCCTAGAAATCACGGTTCCAGGGGACTAGCTCAACGTAGTCAAACACGGCCGCGCTGCTCTATGGTTCATGTTCAACAACGGACGTTCGATGGTCTTGAGAAGGAAAGCATGGCGACTCAATCTGAAATGCCCGCCGCCACACTCGTCGCGCCGCCGCGGTTGATCGGCTACCAGGAGGGCGCGGTCGTGAGCCGCGCGCTCCTCAAGCGCGCCGGCGGCACCATCACGCTGTTCGCCTTCGAGGAAGGCCAGTCGTTGAGCGAGCACACGGCGCCGTTCGACGCGGTCGCGCACGTCCTCGAAGGAGAAGCCGACATCACTATCGCCGGCACGGCGGTGACGGTGCCGGCGGGGGAGATGGTGTTGATGCCGGCCAACCAGCCGCACGCCGTAGTGGCGCGAACGCGGTTCAAGATGCTGTTGACGATGATCCGGTCGGTCTGACCCAATCGGGTCTCGCGTGACGCGCCCGGTTCGCCGCGGAACTGGCCAGGCTGGTGGTTGACCACGCGGCGGCGGTCACGAACTGGTCTACGGGGAGACCCTCCATCGCGTGGCCGCACACGTTCCTGATTTGCACCATCTTGTAAGGCTCAGGCCGCCTGTTGAATCAGCCGGTTGCGGAACTCGTCCGGTGCGCCAGCAAAGCGAGGCACGCGACCGGACTGTATGACGCTGCTTTAAAATCCTACGCGCCTCGCGCGGAACCCACTGTTGAAGCAGCCGGTGAACACGAGCTCGTCCTGGGGAGTCAGGAGGTCGAATTCGCCTTGCTCCCTGAAGGCCGTTTGATCCCGCGTCAGTGTGATCGTCGATCGAATTTTGATCGTCAGGGTATGTGTCCTGTCGGGTGAAAACGAATAATGCATGTACGACGTCCGGAACTGACGGGAGTCCACGCGTTGCCAGATGCCCTGCGCGGTAGTGCGGTAAGGACCGTCGTTTGAATCGGTGTTGTCCTCGGTCATCGTGCCGTCCCCGTGGAAGGTTTGCAGCACCCGGATGGTTGGTGAATCCGGCAACGGCTCACCCGTCGCGCAATCGCTAAAGGCTGGCGCCACTGTTTCCCAAACACCGACCAAGCCGAAGTCGGGGTTGATCTTGGCGTCCTGCGGGGCGGCGCCGGCTAGCGATCCGGCGAGCGTAATGGCCAGCATTGTCGCAAACACATGTGTGGATCGGCAGTGATTCATGACTCGTCTCCTCGGATGCGCCCTTCGGCTGTTGTAGACTCCTGCTTTGTTAGGCGCAATCCGCGGCCGGGAACTATCACGGTGGGAGGCGAGCGCTTCGAGCGCTCCTCACGAGCATGTCCGAGTCCAACCGACCGCCACACGACAGCGGGCCGCGCTCGCAGGACGTCACGGCCATCCTCGAGGCGTGGAGTGAGGGCGATCAGAGCGCACTCGACCGCTTGACCCCGCTCGTCTACGACGAGCTGCACCGCCTAGCGGCGCAATACATGCGGCGGGAGCGACTCGCCAACAGCGTTCAGACTTCTGCGCTGGTCAACGAGGCGTATATTCGACTCGTCGACTACCGGCGAATGCGCTGGCAGAACCGCGCCCATTTCTTTGCGGTGGCCTCGCAATTGATGCGACGAATCCTCGTGGATCACGCTCGACGGCGAAATCTGAAACGCGGCGGCGCGGTCCAGCACGTCCCCCTGGAAGAAGCGGCCTCCATCGGAGGTCAGAGGCCGATCGACCTGGTGGCGCTGGATGACGCGCTCGTCGCATTGTCCCGGTTGGATCCGCGCAAGGTGCGGGTCGTCGAAATGCGATTCTTCGGGGGCCTGTCGGTTGACGAGACGGCGGCGGTTTTGGATGTCTCTCCAGCCACGGTCATGCGCGACTGGAGCACAGCCAAGGCATGGCTGCTCAGTGAATTGACGGGTGGCATAGACGGTGACTCCTGAACGCTGGCAGGAGCTGACCGCGCGTTTCGAGGCTGCGCTGGACCGGCCAGCCGCCGATCGCGAGTCGTTTGTGCGCCGTACTTGCGCAGATGACGAATCGTTGCGGCGCCGTGTCGGCACACTGCTCGTGGCTCACGGGCGGGCGAGCGCTTTCCTGGAGACGTCCGCCATCAGCATCGAAGCGCGCGCCCTCGCGGACGACCTAGCGTCGAGCGTCCGGCCCGCCCAGGACCACATCGTCGGCCGTCGCGTCGCGCACTATGACATCGTCGAGCGGATCGCCGACGGTGGCATGGGCGTCGTCTATAAAGCCGTCGATACCCGCTTGGATCGCTTCGTCGCGGTGAAGTTCCTGTGCGGCGCGACCGCGCACACGACCGACGCCCTGGTCCGATTCAGGCGTGAGGCACGGGCCGCGTCCGCCCTCAGCCACCCGAACATCTGCACCGTCCACGACCTCGGCGACGACAACGGTCGAGCGTTCATCGTCATGGAGTATCTGGAAGGCGAAACGCTGCGGCAGCGTCTGGAGCGCGGCCCGCTCGATCAGGGGGACCTCATTTCGCTGGCGTTGGAAATCGTCGATGGTCTGGAGGCCGCCCACGCGGCAGGCATCGTTCACCGCGACATCAAGCCGGGCAATCTGTTCCTCACACGGGCACAGCACGCGAAGATCCTTGATTTCGGGTTGGCCCAATTGACGAGCGACGTCGGACGGCAGGAGCCACTGACCCGCGACGGCGTGATCGTCGGCACTGCCGGATACATGGCTCCGGAACAGGCTGCGGGTGAGCCGCTGGACGCGCGTGCCGATCTCTTCGCTTTCGGACTTGTGCTCTCGGAAATGACGACGGGCATCCGCGGCGTCACCGGATCGCGTCGACAAGTCGAGCCCGCTGCCCTCGAGCGCCTCATCGCCGGCTGCCTGGAACACGATCGCGAGCGGCGTGTCCAACGAGCCTCGGACATCCGTGCAGCACTGCGTGAGCTCCAGCAGGCCACGGGACCCTGCGTGCCATCGCCAGAACCGCGGATGGTTGACAATCGCATCGTCCACCGATGGCTGCCTGCGACGGCCGGTCTGGTGATCTGTGGACTTCTCGCCTACGCGGCGGTGGGCCGGTGGTCGCAGCGGGCCACGACGGCCTTGACGGCCTTGACGGCCCGCGACACCATCGTCGCCGCCGACTTCACGAACACGACTGGCGATCCGGTCTTTGACGGGGTGCTGCGGCAAGCGCTGGCGGTGGAGCTGGAGCAGTCACCGTTCTTGAAGCTCGTGTCTGACGACCGCATCAGGCACGACCTCCAATCCATGGGCCGGCCGGCGCATCTGCCTTTAGCCGCTGAGCTCGCCCGCGAGGTATGCACCCGGGAGGGCAGCGCCGCGGTGGTCACCGGATCCATTGCGCCGCTCGGAACGCATTTCGTCCTCGGATTGCGGGCCACGAGTTGTTCGAGTGGCGCCGTGCTGAGCGACGAGCAAGGCCAGGCTGCCAGTAAGGAGGACGTGCTCAACGTCTTGAGCCGGTTGTCCACCAGCTTCAGACGACGTCTGGGAGAATCGCTGGTCTCGGTCGAACAGCATTCGGTGCCGCTGCGCGACGCGACGGCCGCTTCCATGGATGCGTTGAAGGCCTACACCACCGCGATGACGGTGTGGGAATCGTCCGGTGCGGCCAAGGCCACTCCGTTGCTCAAGAGAGCGGTCGAGATCGATCCAGGATTCGCGATCGCGCATGCCAACTTGGGCATCGCATACAGCAACCTCGGAGAGTCCGCGCGGTCGATCGCCAGTACCATCCGGGCGTACGAATTGAGGGAACACGTCAACGATCCGGAGCGGTTCTTCATCACCACGATGTACCACCGGCAGGTGACGGGTAATCTGGAGAAGGAGCAAGAGACGCTGCAGACGTGGGCGCGAACGTACTCTCGAGACCCAGCGCCTCACGGGTTGTTGGCAGGCTTTGCGCTCACCGGTACGGGTCAGTATGACCGTTCGATCGCGGAAGCACAGCAGGCGATCGCTCTCGATCCCAATCACGGCGCACCGTACGCCAGTCTGGCATTCAGTCAGTTGTATCTGGACCGGTTGGACGCCGCGTTGGACACGGCGCGCTCTGCGGCCGGCCGCAACCGGGACTTCACGGAATTTGCGCTGGCGCGGTATTTCGTTGCGCTCCTGCGTTCGGATCGCGTGGGCATGGAGCGCGAGCTGCATCTGAGTGCCGGGCAACCGGGCACGGAGGACATGCTGGCCCACGTCGACGGGCTCACGTCCGCGCGAGCGGGGCGGCTGCACGCCGCCAGAAAATCCTCGCGACTCGCCGCGGACTTGGCGCGACAAACCGGTGCGAGCGAACGGGCCGCGCTGTTCGAGGCCGGGGCAGCGGTAACGGAGGCGTTTGTCGGCGACATGCGAACAGCGCGGCTGGATGCCGCCCGGGCGCTGACGCTGTCACACGGCCGAGACGTGGAGTTTCCCGTGGCGTTTGCCCTCGCGCTATCGGGGGACTCCCATGTCACCCGGACACTGACAGACGATCTCGATCGACGTTTCCCGGAGGACACCTCCGTGCGGTTCAACTACCTGCCAGCGTTGCGCGGGCTCATGGCGCTGAAGGCCGGCCATCCGCGACAGGCGATCGGAGAGTTGGAGAACGCTGAACACTTCGAACTCGCCGTCCCCGGCGTTGCCTACAATGGGTTCTTTGGGGCGATGTACCCGGTGTACGTGCGCGGTATGGCGTACCTGGCCGCGCGCCAGCCGACAGAAGCCCTCGCACAATTCCAGAAGATCCTCGCTCATCGTGGGCTCGTGCTTGGCGATCCCATGGATGCGGTGGCGCGCCTCCAACTCGCACGAGCGTTCATGCAGTCCGGTGACACCGCCCAAGCGAAGGCGGCCTACGAAGACGTGTTGAACCTATGGAAAGACGCTGACGCCGATCTCCCAATTCTTATGAAGGCAAGGTCGGAATATGCACAGTGTTGTGAACGCCACCGCGTCGCGAGCGGTTCGGCTCAGTGATCGCGGCGTGACCCTGCTGCCGCGCATTGCGGAGAGCAGTGCGGAGCACAACCCGGTCCCGTCAGTTCGCCACATGATGAAGAAGTCCTCAGGGGCACGCGAGCGGGGGCACGTGGACTCAAACACCTGGCTGTGACGGCTCGCGCTTGATCCACTTGTAGGCCGCGATCGAATTCTTCCAAAAGTACTTCTCGGCGATCGCGCGCGGCTGGCTCATGAAGTACTCGCGCACGACGCCGACCACCTTGTCGAGGGGCGCCACGCCATCGCTGTTCGGCCAGTCGCTCCCGAAGAGGATGCGATTCTCCCCGAACATCGCCACCAGCTGATCGAGTCGATCCTTGTAGGGGGCCAGCTCCATCGACACCTTGCCGTCAACGCGATGAATTACCGCTGACAGCTTCACGTAGATTTGCGGACGCGCGTGGAGCTCGGCCAGAGCGGCGTCATAGCCTTGTCGCGTCTCCGGCGTCGGCTCCAGGCTCGGCAGATGATCCAGTACTACGCGAAGCTCCGGTAGCTTGTCGGTAATCTTCACGATCGCTTGGAGCAGATCGACACGCGGGTTGGCTGTATCGAGCACCAGATCCGCCTGCGCCAGCAACCGCAGGCCGTCGATGAACGCCGGGTTGTTCGCCTCCTTCGTGATGTCGCGTCCCCAGAGGTTGCCGTAGCGGATCCCTCGAAAGAGCCGATTCTTGTGATAGCGCTCCAGCATCTCGGCAAAGTCCGGCTTGCCGGGCTCGAGGTTGCCGACGACGCCGACGACAATCGTGTCGCGCTCGGCTACTTCGAGCACCCACAAGTTGTCCTCCACCCACGGACTCGCCTCGATCTTGACCGCACCCACGATGCCGAGCGGCGCGGCCAGCGCGCGGTAGCGGGGAGGTAGGGCCGGCTGCGGTGGTCCCGTTCCCGGAGCTCCGGAGTATGGCGCGCCCTGTGGACGCGTGGGATCAAAGAGATGGATGTGCGTGTCGATGATGGGAATCGCTGTTGCCGGAGCTTGCCCGGCGGTCGAATGGCTCGATAACGTGGCACCAGACGAGCGAGTCGTACTGGCGGCCGCGCCAGCCAGACCGGCCATGCCAGCCAGAAACTCGCGGCGTCCTGCATTGCTGGCTCGGTCCATGTCTCCCCCGTTCATCCGTCTCGAGCCTGACCGTCACCCTCGAAGCTCGGTCGTGATCGCGCCGTAGCGTCGGAGACAGAGTGCCACTTCACCGCAGCACGGCCTGAACTGTAGCATTCAACGGCAGGCTCCCCACGACCGTCAGTCCCGACGCTCACGTGTGGCGTCCTCACGGTCGGCGCGGGGCCCTCCGCCGCCCTCATTCGCCGCCGTGACGCAGGCGGAGGTCAAAAGCCGTGACAGCGGCTCAGGAAAGAAGCGCGATCGACTCGGGTCGACCCCGCATCAGAACGCCCACTCCACTCCGACCAGCGGCGCGATGCGATCGGTCAGGCCGTTGTTGACGATGTTGAAACGCAAGTTGAAGGCGACGAGCACTTTCGCCGCGACGTTCGCCTTGAACCCCACCGCACCGTCCGTTGACCAGTACGAACCGGTGGAAAACCGGATGTCCGGCAGCGACGCGCTGCCGGCGGCACCGCTCGCGTCGAGCGTATAGGTCGACAGCCGCGGCGAATTCAGCACGCGCTGGCCAAGGACGTCGACGATGATGCTGAACCGGTTATTCAGGCTCAAATCGCCACCGGCGGCATAGGTGAAGAGATCCGGCAGCGGCGCTTTGACGTTCTCGTGGACGTCACCGGCCAGGACGCTGCGGCCGTTCCACTGATATGCGATGTTCACGTGGGGCGCGAACGCGCGGTAGGAGGCCGAGAACGCGGCGAAGGGCCTTACCCCGAGGGCACCGGCGCCGAGCAGGTTCTGCTCGTCTCCGGTCGGCAGCCGGACGTCCACGCCGGTCGCCAGCGCGCGCGTGCCCTCCCGCAGCAGCGTCGCCTTGCTGCGGATGAACAGATCGCCGATCCCGCTCTCCGATCCCTCGATGAAGTACTGGTGCGTGGAGCCATATCCGCCGATGGCGAGGTCGTCGCGGAAGTAGTGGACCTGCACGGCGGTTCCCGTTCCCAGCCGGAAGATCTGCGCGTTCGAGAGCAGCGACAGGTGCGTGCTGACCAAGGGTACCGCCAGGGATACGTCGACGCGATCGGTGATGCCGTAGGTGAGCGCACCGGCGAACTGATTCACGCTCGCCTGGATCGTATTCGCCGTCGAGACGACGTCGGTACGGCCACCGCCGGTCTGGAAGGCGTCGTGTCGGAACACCGCGGGAATGTCCGTGAGCGGCACGCCGTCGAGGTGATCGAAGGAGAAGAACTGCGAGGTGAAGCCGAAGGCGACGCGCCCGCGGCCGATGGTCTCGGCGCGATCCGAGAGGATCGGACCGAAGCTGCTCGTGGACCTCAGGAACGTGCCCGTGCTGGAATCGAACTTGTAAGTAAACCCGGAGGCTGGCGAGGGTAGCGGGATGCCCGCGAGCTGGCTCGTGAGCGCGATGTTGACCAGCCGGAAGTCTGACTGGAAGGCACTGTTGAAGTGCGCCGCGTGCGTCGTCCCATCGAGCTGCACGTCGTCGCTGTTCAGCACCAGGCCGTTCGGGCCGTAGACGTCCTCGAACAGGGTGGCCAGCGACTCAGGATGCGTTTGGGCGGCAGCCGAAACCACCGAGAGGAGACAGCAGAGGCACGACGCGGCAATCATTCGCATGTGTCCATCCTTTGCAGAAGAAGTCGGCCCGCCCCTACCGGACGGGCTCGAAGCGGATCCCCTCGATGACCCAGGCCGATCCCGTTCGCCGGATGTCCATGGTCGCGCGGGTGTCGTTCCGGAGCCGCTGGCCGTCGGTCGTGAGGACGAGGTAGCGGCGCAGGAAGCTGACCGTGCCCGTGTTGCCCGAGACGGCAATCCGCGGCTCGAGCACGTCGACCGAGATCTGGCGGGCGTGATCGAACTCGCTCCGGAGCCTCGCTTCCGGCGTCCCCGAGAGATTCGGCCAGATTCGCCGCAGCGCACTCATGTCACGAGCCTCGAGCGCAGACTTGTAGCGTCCCAAGAGATCAGTGAGGTCCGCTTCCGGAGTCGTCGATCGCGCGGGTGCCTCCGCGGTCGATGGGGCCGGTGTCGGCGGCGCGGCGGCAGGTGGCGGCAGCGGCGGTGGGGGAGGCGCCACGGGCGTGGTGACCGTCGGCGGCACGCTGGGTGACGACGCCGATCCCGCCGGCGGCTGCGGAAGGGGAGCCGTGTCCTGCGGCCGGGTTGCGTCGGTGGGCGCCGGCGGGGGCGGCTGCGGCGCCGGGGCAGGATCCGGACGGGCCTGCGCTTCGTGGGCGGCAGACTCGTTCTGGGCGGCGACCTCGGCGCTGCGATAGAGGCCGCTGGCCTCGTAGAACTTCACCGTCGCATCGCCCGGCCGCGCCCCTCGATACAGCTGCTCGGCGTCGCGTTCGGCGGCGACGGCCGCGGCGTACGCCCTGGGCGACAGCCGCTGCGCGCCGGCCGATCGCGCGGCGGCTTTGGCTCGCGCGACCTGCGCCCTGGCTTCCTCCGCGCCGCGACCGTGCGAGCCAGCGGACCCCGCTTCCATGATTCGCTTCGCGTCTGCGTTCCCGGGAGCGACGCCCAGGACCGCACCAGCGGCGCGCGAGGCGTCCTCGAACTTGCCCTGGTCGAGGAGCGCCTGGGCCCTCTTGACCCCGTCGCTGACGGCGGCCGCCGCCGCCCGGGACCGCTGCAGAAGCTGTTGCGCCGCGGTGTTGCCTGGATCGCGGGCCAGGACGGCGCGCGCGTTCTGCTCGGCCGCGCTGTAATCCTCGGCGGCGAAGGCGCTCAGCGCTTTCTGCATCAGGTCCGTGATCGGCGGTTCGGTTGCGACGATCGGCGGCGCCGGCGTGACCGCGGCTGGAGGTCGCGGCCGGCCGACGGTCATCCACAGGATTGCCGCGGCCATCATGAGCACGATCACCGCTCCGCCTACCAGGAGACGTGGCGACGAGATGATGACGGGAGCCGCGCTGCCGGAGGCGGGTGGCTGAGAGCCGCCCTCCTCGACGGCGACCGGCACCGGCGACGCTGGCGTGCCCGACATGGGAGTCTGCGACGCCAGCCGCGCGTCGGGGGTGGCCCGCCGTATCACCGCTGGCGAGTCCATCGCCGTCAGCGCGAACCGGTACGCGGACAGATCGCGAAGCATGTCGCCGATCTGCTGATACCGCTCGTCGCGCGGTTTTGCCAAGGCCTTCTCGATGATCCGGACGACGTCGAGCGGCAGCGAGGAGTCGATCTCGAGCAGCGGCTGCGGCGGCACTTCGAGGATTTTGTACATCGTTGCGGCGAACGACTCCCCGACGAATGCGCGGTGCCCGGAGAAGAGCTCGTACAGAACCACAGCCGTCGAGAAGATGTCGGCGCGATGGTCCACCCGCTCGCCGCGAACCTGCTCGGGGGACATGTAGTTGATGGTCCCCATCATGACGTTGCTGCGGGTCAACTCCGAGGTGACGAGCCGCGCCAGCCCGAAGTCCACCAGCTTCACCGTCCCGCTGTCCGCGATGAAGATGTTCCCCGGCTTGATGTCGCGGTGAATGACGCCGTGCGCGTGGGCGTACTCGAGTCCTTCGCAAATCTCGCAGGCTACGTCCAGCTTGCGGCGGAGGCTCATTCGCGTCGGATCGGCCATCCGCGCCGCGAGGTCCTGGCCGGTGAGGTACTCCATGGCCAGATACGGCTGGCCCTCGTGCTCGCCCAGATCGTGGATGGTGACGATGTTCTTGTGCGACAGATGTCCGGCGGAGCGGGCTTCGCGAAAGAACCGCTCGCGGCGTTCCTCGTCTGCGTCAATCGGAGTGGAGATGACCTTGATCGCGACGATCCGCTGCAGCAGAGGATCCTGGGCGCGGTACACCACGCCCATGCCACCCTGGCCGAGCTTTTCGAGGAGGACATAGCGGCCGATCGTCGGCATAGGACGGCAGGCCCGGACTCGTTAGATACGCCGCGGGGCGGCTGGCAGTTCTATTGAAAGCCGGATGATACAGTGCCGTCGCGGGGTCCACAAGTGACCGGCTCGGCCTGAGAAGGAGCAACGGCTGCTTCTGGCCGGCGCTCGGACGTCACTTGCGAGCCAGGTAGCCAATCACTGCAGCGACGATCAGCAGCACGAAGGCAATGCCGGAGATCCAATCGTCCCGCTGGCGAATCGCGTCGGTCCACAGCCGGTGCTGGTTCGCGGTGGCGAACGCCTGCGCGAATGCCGGGTTGCGGACGGCATAGAACCGGCGGCGGCCGAACGGAAACCCGACGTTGTCGCTGAAATCACAGGCTCGGGTGATCTCCGTCAGGGGAGGCACGCGCAAGAAGCGGGCGTCACTCGCGGTCAGGGCCACGCCAAGCCCGACCAGCGAGACGATGCCAAACAAGGCGTACAGCCGGGCGCCGGCACTGATGCCTTCACCACCCTGAATGAAGATCGTCCACAGGATCGCCGCGACCGCGATGGCGCCGATGAACGAGAGCAGGGCGGGCGTGCGGAAGAAGCTTCCGATCAGCGATGGCACCGGCTTGACCAGCGCGCGGTGACGATCTGCACACGATTCGCAGAACGGAATTCGCATCCGGACGATGTAACGGTAAGGGCCGCTGTGCCGGCCACGACGGCCGAACGTCTTCGCCACGTTGATGTGGGTCGCCGCAGGGGCGCCGCAGGCAGGACATAGGGCCGGCCACGTCACGCGCCGGTGCGATCCAATCAAGGGAATGACCTGGCTCGCGGGCAGGTCCCGATGGTCGTCGAGGAATCGTTGGCGAGCGCGGTTGAGCGCCATCTCGTCTCCAGGCCGATACCGGGACCCAGAACTTGGGCCGGCTGAGAGGGACCTCGGCGGACGCATTATAGGACGGTGCACGCGAGCAGCGGATCGGCCCGATGCACGGCTGCCTACAACGGATCTCGCACCGCTCGCGCTTCGTCGTCGACGTCTTTGGTCTCCTGCGTGGCCGCCGCCGAGCACCGAGCCACTCCAACCCTGCGCGACCCGTCCAGCACGTCGCTCGCATATCCGTCGAGGGTGCCGATGCCACGTGAGAGGACCGAACTCAGCGGTGTTAGACTGCGCGGCGATCGCCTGCGCGTCCGAATCCGAGCCTGACTCCGGCGGCGAGCCACGTCCGGGATTCATTAGAGCCGACCATAGTGGGGGCGAGGCCGCGCGCTGACAAGGAGCCGGTTGCCATGAATCGACGAGCATTTCTCGGAACCGTCACGGCGTCGCTGGCGCTCGCACGAACCGGAACGGCGGGCCAGGACCAGGCCCCCAAGCCGCCTGCACCCAAGGGGCGCCTGAAGCAGGGGGTGACGCGCGGCGTCTTCGGACGCGGCGTGGCGCTCGAGGACTGCTTGCGGCAGGCGGCGAGCGTCGGCGTCCAGGGATTCGATCTGGTCACGCCGGCGGACTGGCCGGTGGTGAAGAAATACGGGCTCGTCCCGTCGATGGCCAGCGGTGGCGGTGGCTCGATCCCGACCGCGCTGAACCGCACCGAGAACCACGCCAAGATCGAGGCCTCGATGCGCGAGATGATCGATCAGGCAGCCGCGGCCGGTGTGCCGAATCTCATCACGTTCTCCGGAAACCGCGGCGGCATGGCCGAGGCCGAAGGTGCCGACAACTGCGTGGCCTTCCTCAATCGCGTGAAGGCCCAGGCCGAGGACAAGGGGGTCACGATCTGCATGGAGTATCTGAACAGCAAGGTGAACCACAAGGACTACATGTTCGACCACCTCGCGTGGGGGGTGGACGTGATGAAGCGGGTGAACTCACCGCGCGTCAAAATCCTGTTCGACATCTACCATGCCCAGATCATGGACGGCGACATCGTCCGGAATATCCGCGACAACTTCCAGTGGATCGGGCACTTCCACACCGGCGGCAATCCAGGGCGCCACGAAATCGACGACACCCAGGAGCTGAACTATCGGTTCGTGATGCAGGCGATCGCCGACCTCGGCTTCACGGGTTTCGTGAGCCACGAGTACTCGCCGGCCGAAGGACACGATCCGATGGACAGTCTCAAGAAGGCCATGGATATCTGCACCGTGTAGAACACGGGTTCTACGCCGGGATGTCATCGACCGCGCAGCTTGAAACGCTGAATCTTTCCGGTCGCGGTCGTCGGCAGCGCGGCCACGAACTCGATCCAGCGCGGACGCTTGTACTCGGCCAGGCGGGTGCGGGCAAACCGCTGCAGCTCCAGCGCCAGCTCGGCGTGCGGTGTCACGCCGGGGCGCGCGACGACATGAGCCATCGGCTTGACGAGGCCATCGGGATCCTCGCGTCCCGTCACACAACACGCCTCGACCGCCGGGTGCTCGAGCAGCGCGTGCTCGACTTCCGTGGGGCTGACCCATACGCCTCCCACCTTGAGCATGTCGTCCGATCGGCCGGCACACCAGAAGAAGCCATCGCCATCCAGCCAATACTTGTCGCCCGTCCGGATCCAATGACCTGAAATCGTGTTCTTCGTCTGTTCGTGCCGGTTCCAGTAGAAGGCACACGTCGAATCACCCTTGACGATCAGGTCGCCGATTTCGCCCGCGGGCAGGGGACGGTTGTCCTCATCGACGATCCGCGCCTCGTAGCCGGAGACGACGCGCCCACTCGACCCGGGCCGAATGCCGCCAGGCCGGTTGGAAATGAAGATGTGCAGCACTTCCGTCGAGCCGATGCCGTCGAGAATCTCAAGCCCGAAGCGATGTCGGAACCGCTCGAACAGGGCGGGGGGCAGCGCCTCGCCGGCCGATACGGCACAGCGGATGCTGGACAGATCGAATTCACGATCAGGTGCGTCGTGCGCCAGCAGCATGGCGTAGTGCGTCGGCACCGAGAAGAACAGCGTCGGCCGATAACGCTCGATGATGTCGTACACGGCAAGCGTCGTTGCGAGCCCTGGCCACAGGATGGCCGTCGCGCCGACGGCCAGCGGAAAGTACATCGCATTGCCCAGGCCATACGCGAAGTACAGCTTCGCCACGCTGAAGCAGCGGTCGCTCGCCTCGATGCCGAGCACCGTCCGCGCGTAGGTCTCGGCACACACCAGCATGTCGTGTTGCAGATGGACGCAGGCCTTGGGCAATCCGGTGCTGCCCGAGGAATACAACCAGAAGCACGGGGCGTCCCGGTGCGTCGGCTCGGCGGTCAGTTGTGGCGCCGCGCGGCTGGCGAGTGTTTCGAGCCGGGGCCCCGGGGCGTCGCCATCGGCGCCGGCGACCAGGACGTGGCGTACGGTTGGCGCGCGGCCGAGCGGCTCGACAATCTGTTGATAGAGCGGACCGCTGACAATGACGGCACGGGCGCCCGAGTCCTGCAGGACGTGGTCGTAATCAGCGGCCGTCCAGCGCGTGTTCACCGGTACCGGCACGGCGCCGATCTTGATCGCGCCAAAGAACGCGTAGACGAACTCAGGACCATCCAGCATCAGCAGCAGGACGCGCTGCTCGGCGTCGACGCCCACGTCCTTCAACACCGTCCCGACGCGGTTGACCTCTTCCTGCAGCAGCTGATACGTGATGCGGCGATCGCCGCACTCGATTGCCACCGCGGCGCCACGACCTTCGTCGAGGTGGCGGTCGATGAAGTACGTGGCGGCGTTGAACGTCTCTGGAGCCGTGCTCAAGGGGGCGGTCCCGCGCCGCCGAATTCCGTCACGGCGGCAGGTGTCAGGCGGATCTCTTCGAACGGATAATCACCCTCCATCTCGATCACCCCGTGCTCGACGAGCCACCGAAGCAGGTCGTAGAAGTGGCCGACGTCAAGCCCGCAGGCCTCCAGGACTTCCGGCGGCGTCGCCACGCCGGCCGGCTTCGGATGGATCGGTCCGCGCCGGGCTTGCCGGGCGATCAGCGCGAGCAGCTTGGGCGCGTCCGGTGGCGCGTCAGCCATGATGTCGCGGACAGAACGCTCATCCATCACTCGCCCCTCCGATCAATTGAAGCGGACGTATTCGAAGTCGATTGGCTGATTGTTGATGCCGCGCACCGGCGGAGCGATCCAGCCGGCAAACCGGCCAGGCTCCACCACCCGTCCCATCAAGGAACTCACGAACTCGTGGTCGGCAGCGGTGGGCAGCCAGCGCGATGCTTCCCGCTCCCACGCCTCGGCCGTGAGCAATCGGCCGTCGGGGCTCACGTGACGACCCGCGAAGGCGCCGATCTTGCGATGGAAGCCGACGTGCGGCAGGGCCAACCGGCGGTCGAGGCCAAACTTCTCGGGAATGCGGTTCCACCTGGCCATGGCGGCCTCGATTTCGCCCCGGTAGTCGTCGCGCAGCCGGGCATTGAGGGCGGTCAGGGCAGGCACACGCCGGACCACGATCTGATCGCCCTCGATCTGCGGCACCGCGTAGTCCGTCTGCGACAACTCGTGATCGTCCCCGACCTTTGCTTCCTCGTAGCGGCCCTTGAGCCCCCCGGTATAGGAACTGCCGGCGTTCGAGGAGATCTCCCCGCCGAACAGATCGAGCGTGACGCTGTAATGAAAGTTGACGAATCGCTGCAAGGTGTCGAAATCGATGACCCCGAGGCGGCGCACCGCGCCCGGGTCGGCATCCGTGAGCCGGTTGTCGCGCATCGCCTCGCAGGTCCGCTGAATGACTCGCGCGATCCCGGACTCGCCGACGAACATGTGATGAGCTTCTTCCGTCAGCATGAATCGGGTGGTGCGGGCCAACGGATCGAAAGCCGATTCGGCCAACGCCGAGAGCTGGAACTTGCCGTCGCGGTCGGTGAAGAACGCGAACATGAAGAAGGCCAGCCAGTGGCTGGTCTGCTCGTTGAACGCCGTCAGAATGCGCGGGTTGTTGACGTCTCCGGACCGGCGCTGCAGGAGCGCCTCACCCTCCTCCCGCCCCTCCCGCCCGAAGAAACGATGGAGCAGGTACACCATCGCCCACAGGTGCCGCCCTTCCTCGACATTGACCTGAAAGAGATTTCTGAGGTCGTAGAGCGACGGACAGGTGGCGCCAAGCAATCGTTGCTGCTCGACTGACGCCGGCTCCGTGTCTCCCTGCGTGACGATGAGGCGCTGCAGTTGCGAACGGTATTCACCGGGCACTTCCTGCCAGACCGGCTCGCCCTTGTGCGCGCCGAAATGGATCCGCCGATCCTCGTCGCGAGGCACGAGGAAAATGCCCCAGCGGTAGTCCGGCATCCTGACGTAATCGAAGTTGGCCCAGCCATCACGGTCGACGCTGACGGCGGTCCGCAAGTAGACCTGGAGGCTCGAGCTGTTGGACGGCCCCGCTTCCTGCCACCAGTTCAGGAAGGCTGGTTGCCACCGCTCGAGCGCGCGCTGGAGCGTGCGATCGCTGGCCAGATCGACGTTATTGGGAATCCGGTCCGCGTAGTTGATGACATTGTCGTCTGCCATGGCTCACACGCGCTCCTGATCGAACTGAACTCGCTGCCCGCTGCCATAGACCTTCAAGGCGCCGGACGGCCCGACCGCGTTGGGCCGCATGAAGATCCAGTTCTGCCACGCGGAGAGGCGGCCAAAGATGCGCGAGGCCATGGTTTCATGCGGGCCAAACCGGAGGTTCGCCTCCAGGCCGGTCAGCGCGTCGGGCGATAACGCCAGGCGCGCTTCGATGGCAATCCGCAGCTCGTCATCCCAGTCGATGTCGTCCGGCGCCGACGTCACCAGTCCAAGCCGCTCCGCCTCCCGGGCATCGAGCGGTGTGCCAAGCCGCGCATGCAGTGCCGCGACCGCCGTCGCGTCCTGATGGAAGCGGGACTCGAGTCGGGTGAGGCCATTGACGGCCGGCAGGCTTCCGAAACTGATTTCGGACAGGGTCAGCCGGGCGGCGCTGTCAGCCAGCATGTACACGCGATCGGCGGCCAGCGCCAGTTCGAGGAGGCTGCCGGTAAAGCAGGAGTCCGGCTCGACGATGGCGTAGATCGACCGCGAGGACACCTCGAGCCGGGCGAAGGTCCGCCGCAGCATGCCCAGGACCTCGCGAACGAACCAGTGCTCCCGATGCGCCAGGAGCGCCGCATCACTGGCCAGCACGGCTGACGGGTTGCCCCGCGTTGTCACGATCCAGAGTCCAACACTCGTGTGATTCGTGCGCAGCATCAGAATCGCGTCGTCCAACTCGCGGGCCATCTCGAGCGGCCACCAGCGCGCGCCGGCGGCGACGATGTCGGCGGGGGTGTCGGCGACGGATTGCTCCGGTGCAGATACCGTGAGCGTGGCGACCCCCTTCCGCGCGTCGATCCTGACATCGACGTACTCGTAGTGATAGCCGGCTTCGTCGTCGGTTCGCGCCAACCGCGACAGCACGATCCCTCGCTCGCCAGGCGGCCGGTCGCTTCCGGCCGCGCAGGCACGCGCCCGGTGCGCGACGTACGCGTCGAAGCCGTCCGGCTTGACGACGGCGTCGACCAGCCCCCAGTCCTTGGCGCGCGCGCCTTTCGCGCCATCGGGGGAGGTGCAGAAGACATCAGCCAGGTCGCGCCGCACGCGCCGCTTGTCGGTCACACGCGTCAAGCCGCCGGTGCCCGGCAGGACGCCGAGCAGAGGCACCTCCGGCAGGCTCACCGCTGACGACCGATCGTCGACAAGGACGATTTCGTCGCAGGCCAGTGCCAGCTCGTATCCGCCCCCAGCGGCCGCGCCTTTGCACGCCGCAATGAACTTCAGGCCGGAGAAGCGGCTCGCGTCTTCGATGCTGTTGCGGGTCTCATTCGTGAATTTGCAGAAGTTCACCTTCCAGGCGTGGCTGGAACTGCCCAGCATGTAGATGTTGGCGCCGGAACAGAACACGCGCGTTTTCGCCGTCCCGATGACGACCGCACGCACTTCCGGATGCTCGAAGCGGATCCGCTGAATGGCGTCGTGCAGCTCGAGGTCGACGCCGAGGTCGTACGAGTTGAGCTTCAACGTGTAGCCTGTACGGATCCCGCCATCTTCCTGGACGTCCATCAGGAGCGTCGCGATCTGGCCGTCAAACAGGAGCCGCCAGTGGCGGTAGCGCTCGGGTTCGGTCCGGTAATCGATCGACGGCAGGGCGCGGTCAGGCTGGTCCATGATCACTGCTCGTGAGGACATTGTGCCGCCAGCACGCGTCGCGGCATCCCGCGCCGCGCGCGCAGCTGACGCGCCCGGTCGCCGACCCGCGTGAGCAGGACCTCGCATTCTTTATCACCCGCCTGCTGGGGGGCACTTGTTGGCGGTTGGAGCGGTCGAACGGCGGCCATCGCAGTCGTAGCATACGATGACGCCGTTCCGGCAGCAGAGACGCCGCGCCGAGTGCGCGAGGGCCATCGCACGTGGTGGTGACAGTCGTCTATGGCTACTGAAAGTCAGCTATTGCGGCGCCTAAAATTCTTCGCCACGAAACGTAGACGGACTCTTATCTTCGCGCAGACGCGTGCCGCCTGCAGGGCGGATGAGACGTATGTGCGAGTGGCTCTTGGACTTGGCCCGAGGGATCCGCCGGTGGTCTAACCTCAGCTGTTAGGGATCGAGATTGCTGTGCGCCCAGGAGACGCCGCGGATTCCGCGGCCGTCTCACGCGCGTGTCAAAGCAATCCTCCGGCCCACAACAGCAGGCGCAGGCACAGGGCGATCGGGGTTCCGATGGCCACGATCACGAAGGGGATGCACACGGCGAGCGCCATCCCTCCAATCAGGTCGCCGGCGAGTACGGCGGCACGCGGCAGCGGGCCCGGGAGGGAGAGCCGCCGGGTCTCCTTGAACCGGGCCGGCGGCGCGCCGTCCAAGCGGCCCGTGGCAGTCGTCATGGTCTGCTGCCCGCCCCTTCGACTGACGCATCACGGGACGTCGCATCGTGAGGACTCTCCGTACCCCGCAGGCCTACACGTTCGCGATCATCAGCCCATTGGGCGTAGCCGGCCACCGCCGCCAACCGGCCGGCATCCCAGTGCTGCCCGCACCTGACGCATCGCCACTCGCCGCCGGCCTCGATCGCGCTCTGCGTGACACTCGCGGACGTGTGACACATCGGACACATTGGAGATCCGACGATCTTTTGCTCGTCGCGCTGTAGCACAGCGGTCGGAAGCCCGCCGGGCCTTGCGTCACTGATGATGCCCACGGATCGGGTACTGTTCATTGCAACACTCCTCATCTTCACCGACTCCATAGAGTGACACGCTGACTGGTGCACGTCTGTGCCGCAATGCACAGGTCTGCGCTGACAAGCATCCCGCGGGCAACGGCTATGCCTTCGCGGTGAGGAACTTCCTGTGCGACAGCTGAGGTCTCGAGCAGCGAGACCGTACGGTGCAGGGCCCGGCTCACGCGGCCTGTCTCGACCTGTCAGCGAGCGTCGGATGCCGGGGACGAGCCTGATTCACTTGTCCGGCGCGCGATGGGAGGCGATCTTCACGATGTGCGTCTGGTCCTCAGTCAGCCATGCATCGACGCTTCTCGCGTCTGCTTCTGAACGCCCGTCGCCTACGGCGGCATCGTGCGTCGGAGATACTGCGTGGGGTACGTCTGGGATGATGCTGATCTGGTGCTCACGCACGGCGGTGGAATGCGAGACGAGGACGTCCCCCGCCTTGACGTCTGACAACGACTGAGGTTTCGTCTGATTTGACACGATCCAGTGTGCCCTGCTTCCGGGAATTGCGCTGTTCCGTTCGGGACACAACGGGGCCGTCGCATCTTTGACCCGTCAGAAGGAATACAGGTCGCTGTCCGGTTCAGCACACGTCTCGTGCGGCACTCCCATGTAATCTGCCGGGAGGTGATGTCGTGAACGAACGCGGTAAAGACGACGTGGCCCGTGTGCTAGCGAAGGACCGGACGGCAGCTGACTCGAGCGAGACGGAACAGTTCAGTCGACTCGCCGAGGAAGCCCGTGAGGTCCGTGATCATCATCGCGAGGCGCTCGAGACAGTCCGAGAGGAGCGAGAGCGGCTGCGAGACACGGCTGAGGCCGCACGCGTGGCCCGCGAGGAGGCCCGCGTCGCAGCCGAAGTGGCGCGCGCGGCCAGTGAGGAAGCACGAGTCGCCACCGACGCGGCGCGCCATGCCGCGGTCGACGCGGTACGCGCGACAGCCGATGCGCTGAAGGCGTCGCTCGAACAGATGCAGGTCGTCGAAGACATGCGGCGGACGCTGCGCGAGATAAGGGACGTGAACAAACTCGATTCAAATTAGCGGGTCCACAGGCGTCCACAGCAGACCTGCCGTCGTTTTCGCCAGGGCCCCGCCCGAAAGCTCCCTGATTCTTCGGTATCGGGATTCGAGCAACGCGCGATTGCCGTCGATCGAGCCGCGCTCAGCACATTCGACGAGCATTGGACCAACGTCGCTCGAGTGCACCGCAGCCGCCGGCGCGACAGCCCCGGCCAGCGTGATGATCGTCCGAAGAGGGAATCCGATGCTGTACGAGTTCGTCACCACATATCGGGATGCGATTATCGCGAAAACGAGAGTCACGGTCAGCACCCGGCCGTGGCCGCCGGCGTCCAGCGCCGAACTGGAAAACGGACTGGCGATGTTTCTCACCCAGCTGGCCGAGACGCTTCGGCTGGAGAACACCGCGACACCGTTTTCGACCCACGCCATTGGTGAGAGCGCCACTCGACATGGGCGGGACTTGTTGGCTTTGGGTTTTACCGTCTCTCAAGTCGTGCACGACTATGGCGATATCTGCCAGGCGATCACGGAGCTCGCTGTCGAGCAGAACGCGCCGATTACCACCGAAGAATTCCACATCTTGAATCGGTGCCTCGACACGGCCATTGCCGACGCCGTGACCGAGCACGCCCGCATCACGGCAGACTCGCGGTCGACTGACGAACTCGAGCGAACGGGCCTCGTCACGCACGAGATTCGCAACATCGTCAATACCGCCATCCTGGCGTTCGACGTGGTGAAGCGCGGCACGGTTGGCGTGAATGGAAATACCGGAGCGGTGTTGGGCCGCAGCCTCACTGGACTCCGCGACCTCGTCGACAGCACGCTCTCCGACATTCGAACCGCCGCCAGCCACCAGCGCCCGGAGCTGATTTCAGTCGCCGCGTTTCTGAGCGACATCGCGGTCGCCGCGGCCTTGCAAGCCGCCTACAGCGGCTTGCAGTTCACGAGCGAGCCGTTCGATCCGGCCCTCGTCGTCAACGTCGACCGCCAGCTGCTGGCCTCCGCCGTCACCAACTTGCTGAGTAACGCCTTCAAGTACACGCCGGCCGGGGGCCGGGTGACGCTGCGGGCGCGCGCGCTCGACGACCATGTCGTGATCGAGGTGGAGGACGGGTGCGGCGGCCTTCCTGAGGGCAGGACCGATCTGTTCAAGCCGTTCGGCGAGCGGCGAGGAAAAAACCGTACGGGTCTCGGTTTGGGGTTATCGATCGCCAGACGGGCGGTTCGGGCGCAGGGTGGGGAGATCGAGGTCCGCGACCTGCCGGGCAAGGGCTGCGCGTTCGCGATCCACGTTCCCGCCGTCACAGACCTCACACCCCTGCCGGCGGGCGAGCCCGTCCCGTAGGAGGGGCGCGCGGCGAAGCGCGCGACACAGGACGGCTCACGTCTGGTAGACACGAGGGCTCCGGCAGCGCGGCGACGGCGTATCAACCGATTACGCTTCTGGCCGCCCGCAGGCGACCATTTCATCTTTCGTGGCCCCACTTCTCCGACCGGTGAAATGTCAGCGAGAAAGCGGGCCCGTATTATAGCGGCCATGGCCAGACACGCGGCCGTGACTCGGCGCGTCCTCATGGTTCTCACTTTCTATCGAATCGTTTTCGCGGGACGGGCCCCGGGATGGTTCGTGCCGGTGGTGCTCTCAGCGTTGCCGCGTGTCGCGACCGGGGATCGCACGGCCTAGCGGGTACCGCGGGACGCCGGCCGTCGATGCGAGCTGGCATAGCGCCGGATCGCGCAGCAGGCTGGCGGGAGGTCGCCATGCGGGTAAACGTAACGGCCCAGCATCTCGCCTACCAAATACGAGCGGGCGTGGCGTGGTGCGCGATCTGGATGCGTGCGATGCAGTTGCGGGCTAGGACGTTCGGAATAGTCCGCCGCGGAATGGCTGCGGGCTCCGTTCTGGTGGAGAACCTATGGACTGCGGGCAGCCACGAACGCCCATCAGAATTCTCTTGCACGGAAGGGCCGCAGGCGCAGGCCTCGAAGCAGCATCTTGGCCGGACTGGCATGAGTCCTCCGCAACGCTGTTGAAATTGGCGTCTCCTCACCCGCTTTTCCGTGAGAGGATGAGGGATTCACGCCATTGAGATCTCGTCAGCGAGTGATTGCGCCACGCGATCCCTGTGTCACTGAGCCACGGGATCGGTTGGCCGCACGGACGGACTTCCTACGAACCCGCGCCCTGGACAGCTGCGCGCGAATGCACCGAAACAGCACTATGAACACCGTACGCCTGCATTCCGGCGGTCGTCTGGGAGTAGCCGCCCTGCTTCTCGCGGCGCTCACGGCCTGCTCTGGTCAGCAGAAGGCCGCGGCGACCGCGACGGCGGCGCCATCACCATCGGCGGCTGACGCCGCAATCCCGCCAACAGCGTCGCCTTACGACACGCTCCCGGAAAGCGTGCGGCTGGTGAAGGATCGGCCCTGCACCGGGGACTTCGACGCGATGGTCAAACGGCGCGCGATTCGCGTCGGCGTGACGTTCAACCGAACGCACTACTTCATCGACAAGGGGCAGGAGCGCGGGCTGACTTATGAATCGTTGAAACTGTTCGAGAACGATCGTAACGCGGCGTGAAGACCGGCAATCTCAAGGTGCACATCGTGATCGTCCCGATGACGCGTTGGGCGCGCGTCCGCTCCGCAGACGCCCGGACTCCGTCCACCGTTGACGATCGTGCACGGTGCGACTTCGTCTGCGAAGACATAAGGAAGGTGTCATGCCCGTGAGGCAACGAATTGTGATTGGGGCTGTGTTGTTATCCGCGTCCTGCGGAGGGCCACAGTCCCCACCGGCCAAGCCCGCCGCGGAGCCGCCTGCCGCCGTACAACTGGGCGGTCCGCCGACCGGCGCCGGGACGTCCACCGCCGACACTGGCGAGATCAAGCCGGCCGATCCGGCCACGTTCTACAAGAAGCCTGGTTACTCGCCGTACGCCGGCAGGAATTACCCGGAGCGCCCGTATTTCGGCGACGAGCACGTCCACACCTCGTGGTCGGTTGATGCCGGCGGCAGCGGCGCGACGCTCGGTCCTGAGGAGGCCACGCGGTTTGCGCGGGGCGAGGAAGTCACCTCGACCAGCGGCCAGCCGGTGAGGCTCGGGCAGCCGCTCGACTGGGTCGCGATCACGGATCACTCCGACATGATGGGCATGATCACCGAGATCAAGGGTGCCAATCCCGAGATGATGGCCGATCCGACGATGAAGCGGTGGCATGACATGTTCGCCGGCGGCCCGGTGGAGGCCAAGAAGGGCGTGATGGAGCTGGTCGCCGCACAGGCGAACAAGAAGTTGCCGGCGATCGCCACGGATCCGCGGTTTGCCAAGAGTGTCTGGGCGAAGACCACCGCGATCGCGGAGAAGTACAACGAACCGGGGCGCTTCACGGCATTCATCGGCTACGAGTGGACGTCGAACGCCGGCGGCGGCGACAACCTGCACCGGAACATCATCTACCGCGACAACAAGGACAAGGCCGACCAGGTGCTG
>Ga0207701_10001453_pt1 | contig 24795 bp, 21 predicted proteins | sample KBSSwiSSwithPhiX_FD_184294 | JGI IMG/M metagenome (GOLD analysis project Ga0207701, IMG submission 184294) | Switchgrass rhizosphere bulk soil microbial communities from Kellogg Biological Station, Michigan, USA, with PhiX - S5 (SPAdes) (version 2) | ecosystem: Environmental > Terrestrial >... | reverse complement strand
GACCGGAACCGCTGGCCGCGGCGGGACGACCGGCACCGCCGGAACGACCGGGACGGCGGGCACGACCGGCACCGCCGGCACGACCGGGACTGCCGGAACGACCGGGACGGCGGGCACGATCGGCACCGCCGGGACCACCGGCGCGGCCGGTCGCGGCGGCACGACGGGGAGCGCCGGCCGCGGCGGGACGACCGGGACTGCGGGGACGACGGGCACCGCGGGTACGACGGGCGCGGGCGGTCGCGGCGGAACGACGGGCACGGGCGGCGCGCCCGCCAACTGCGTCGACGCGATCCGGATGATGGACTACGCGTACCCGCCGGCGAAGCCTTGCAGCATGTGCTTCGACAACCAGACGTCGCTCGAGACGAAGTGCAAGGCGATGGTCGATTGTCTGTTCACGATGTATCCGTGCACGAGCGGCAACTGCCAGACCAACTGCCTCAACATGGCGGGTGGCAGCAGCATCGTCGCCGGTTGCGCGAACGCATTGACCGCCGCCGCCTGCATGTAGAGGCGGGCAGGCCGCCCGCTCGTCGGAGAGGCGGCCGCGGCGCTACTGCGCCGAATCCGCGGCCGCCGCCTTCGACGCTTTGGCCGGGGCCTTGGCTGCCGGCTTCGCGGCCTCCGCCTTTTCCGCGCGTGGCGCGGCGCGCTTTGCCGCGACGGCGGCGTTGCGTTCGTTGACCTCGGCGGCCTCGGCGGCGACCAGCCGGCGGCGCCAGCGTTCCGCGTCGTCGTTGCGCGGCTCGCGGCGAAGCAGCTCGCGATAGAGGGCAGCCGCCTCGGCCCAGCGCCCGTCGGCGAACAGGCGATCCGCGCGCTGCATGATCGCGTCGTTCCCGCTGTTCGCGCTGGTCTTCGTGGCGACCTTCTTCTCGTCCTTCGCGGCCATCGCTTCGGGGGCCGCCTCATACGACTCCTCGGCCGCCGCTTCGCTCTTCTTGGCGCGCGCCTTCGCCAGCGCTGCGGGCGGTGGCGTCGCGGGCGCTGCCGCGGCTGGCGCCGCGGCGACCGACGCGACCGAGGCCACCGGCGCGGGGCGGGGCGCAGGCTGAGCGGCGCCGGCGCCGTATCCGTCGGATTTGGCGCGTGGCGCGGCGAGGCCGCCCAGCGCACCTTTGCCGCTCGCGCTTCCACCGCCGGCGCGCGCGCCCGGTGCGCCGCCCAGGAGGTCGTCGAGATTGCCGAGCGCCTGCGCCGGCGCCTTCCGTGCGGGCGCCGGCTTGGCCGCGGCAGCCGCCGACCGGGACGAGTCCGCGCGCGGCAGGTCCGCATCATCGAGCGGCGCGGCCGCCTTGTCGGCCCATTGACCCGCCGGCGCGCCCTCGCGCGGCGGCGGCGGTGGCGCGAACTTATTCTCGGCCGGCGCATCCCGCGCGACCTTCTCCTTGGCGGGTGCCTCCGCCCTGGCGCTGGCCGCCGGCCGCGCGGCGAACGCGTCCTCCGCGTCGCCACCCTTCTTGGCCTTCTTCATCTCGGCCCGCCCCTCGCCGCCGACGGCCCACTTGCCGTGATGCGCGCGGGCGTCGTCGTCGCCCGGTCCGCGCCGGCGATCCAGACGCGCCTCGCGTTCCCCTTGCGCCTCGCCTGCCGGCTTGGCCTCGTCCTGCATCTTCGGCTCGCTCGGCTCGGCCCCCGCACCCGGTTCGTGCGCCACCGCCGCCGCGGGCGCTTCGACCGCCGCCGGTCGCTGCTCCAGCGTCCGCTCCGGATTCAGGAACACGCGGTTCGCCACCATGAACACCGCGACGGCGCCGACGGTCGCGAGCGTCGGGAACGCCCAGCGCGCCCGCAGCCGATCCCAGAACGACGCCGTCTCGGGGGCCGCCGGTTTGCGTGCGGCCGCCGCGGGCTGCGCCTGCGCTTGCGTGGCCAGATGCGCGGCCGCCGCTTGCATGATGGCCGCGTGCACACGCGCGGGCGGCGCCTCATCCAGACCGCGCCGGGCGAGGGCGCGCGTCTTCTCGAAGCCGTCCAGCTCGGCGCGGCAGCGCGCGCAGCCTGCGACGTGCGCGTCGACGCTGGCGCGCGCGTCCGCCGGCAGCTCCCCGTAGAGGAGCTCCATCATCTGCGCGCTGACGTCTTCGCAGTTGCTCGCCATCGTCGTCATCCTGATCCCGAAGATTCTGCTGCTTTCGGAGGTTCGCCGCCCAGCTCGACCAGTGCGGCGCGCAGCTTCTCCAGTGCATAGCGCATCCGGCTCTTCACCGTAGGTTCGGACGCGCCGACCGCCGCTGCGATCTCCGCGAACGGCATCTCCATGACCTCACGCATGAGGAACACCTCGCGCTGATCGGCGGGCAGCGCAGCCACGGCCTCGTCGATCCGCCGCTTCGTCTCGCGATCGGACGCGAGCTCATCCGCGCGCCGATCCGTCGACGCGATCCGATCGTGCAGCGTCGTCGGCGAATCGCCGACGTTCCGCTCAGCGTCCAGCGAGGCCGCGTTCCGGTGAACCGAGCGGCGCGCGTGGTCGACGGTGAGGTTGCGCGCGATCGTGTAAAGCCAGGTGGAGAACTTCGCGGCGCCGCGCCATTCGTCCGCGCTCTTCACGACGCGCAAGAAGACATCCTGCAGCAGATCCTCGGCCGTCGCGGCGTCCTTCACGAAGCGGCGGATGAAATTCCAGATCGGCTTCTCGTAACGGGCGACGAGGCGTTCGAAGGCCCGCACGTCTCCTGCGCGGTAGGCCTGCAGAAGCACCTCGTCCGCCTCGTCGTTTGACACCCACCCGGGATCCTCGCCCGGCTTACCGCCAACCGCAAGGGCGCTGCCATCCGGGCGGGGGCGCGGCAAAGCGCCGGTCCGTGACCGGGAACGGATCAGCTGTGCGGCGGAGGTCGCCGTCGTCGTAGGGATTCCCGTAGCAGGTCTGGTCGTAATAGCTGTCGACCGGGATCCCCAGCGCGAGCAGGCCTTCGCGGTCGTTGTAGCGGGCGCCCAGCACCACGCTCGGGGTGCTGGCGTTCGCGCGGATGAACTGGACCTCGTAGATCTGCGATTGGACCGCTTCGCCGTACTCCGTGCCCAGGCCCGGACGGTTGCGCTGCGCGTAGGGCGCCGCTTCCGACCGCCCGCCTTTTCCGTACGCGCCCGAGCCCGCCTCGGGGGCGGCGTCGCGCGGCGGCGTCGCGCTGGGCGGAGCCGACGGGCCGGGCGCGGCGCCCGACGGCGCCTTGTCGGCCTTCGAGCGCGGCGCGGCGCCGCTCTCCGCGTCGCCGCCGTAATAGCCCTCGTCGTACGAACGCGGATACGGATTCGGATACGGATAGGTCCGATACGGAGGCGGGACACGATAGACGCGCGGCGGGAGATACCGCTCGGGGAACACGGCGACACCGATGACGCCGACATCGCGCGCGCTGCCGGTGCGGGCCGCGTACGAATCGGGCACCGACGAGAAACGGAATGCCGCGGCCTGCGCGTGCGAGATGCGCCAGCCCTCGACATCGACCGAGCCCCAAGCCGGGACGAGATAGCCGCGCTTCGATCGCCAGTCGGCGGGCCGGCCGTCGATCGCGTCACGTCCGTCGACCGACACGACAGCTTCGATGCGCCGTCCGGTGTGGTTCGTGATCCGCAGCGTGTAGTGCGAGCCGAGCTGCCCCAGCACGTACGTCTCCCCGTCATGCATGTACGTCCGTGCGGGGACGCCGTCGACGAGGACCGACAGCTCGTAGCCGCCGGCGCGATCGCGCAACGGGCGCGATCCCGGAAATGGCGAGGCGGCGCACGAGTCGGCGACGAGCAGGATTGAACCGATTCCGAGCAGACAGGTCATTGCGTTGCGCAGGATCATTTGAAACCTCCTGCGCGTTCCCGACGTGCGGTTGGGGCCGAAAGATCTCAACGCGTGTCAGCAATCTCACGAAATAACTTCGCGTCGCGACGTGGTGTCAGGACCTTGGCGAACGTTGGTTTCGCGGAAAGGCAGCAGATCTCATGCAGACCGATGTGAAGACGCAGACGGAAGACAAGGTCGTGACGCCCGGGGGACGATCACGGCGAAAAGTCATGTTCGTGTCATTGGCGGCCCTGATGTTGGCGGGCGCGGGCGGGCTGATCTCGACCGCGCGAGCGGCCGCTCCGGCGGGCGACGACGCCGCGGAAGGTGGCCCGAGGGGGCCGATGGGCCACATGCACCGGATCCTCGACAAGGTCGGGGCGACGGCGGCGCAGCGCGATCAGATTCGTGCGGTGTGGTCGGGGATTCGGCCGCAGCTGAAGGCCGAGCGCGCGACGCACCAGAACCTGCACCAGCAGATGGTGGCGGCGCTGACCGCCGCGAACATCAACGCCGGAGAGGTCGAACGGCTTCGCAAGCTGTCGATGGCGAGCGCGGACAAGATGTCGGCGCTGATCACCCAGGGAATGGTCGGATCGGCGCAGATCCTGACGCCGGATCAGCGCAAGCTGGCGCAGCAAGAGATGGCGAAGGGCGGCGGTTACCACCACTGGGGCCCGCCGACGCAGTGACGTCTGGTGCCGTGCGCGCGCTGTTCAGAGGCGCGTCCAGGCGACGGAGAAATCGAGCAGCGCGGTGAGCGCGGTCAGGATCGTCCAGAGGATGAGGAAGTGGCGGATGCGGCGGAAGGCGCTGGGGAGCGTCGATTCGCCGCGCAGGAAAGCGGCGACGTTTCGCCCGTAGCTCCAGAGCAGGGCGATCGCACCGATGCCGGCGAGGGCGAACAGCACGCCGCCGATCATCGTCGGCGCGGGCTGCGCGCTCGCAGCCTGCAGGATGCCGTCGGGATTCCGCACGGCCAGGTCGGTCAGGAGGATCAGCAGCAGGCCGAGGGCGACGGTGCCTGCTGTCGCTACGAAGCGTGCCGATGCGCCCGCCGCGTACAGGCGAGCCAGTTCCGGCTCGGCCAGCAGCTGGGGCAGCGGCTTCTCGGGCTCGGCGGTTCCGGATCCCGGCGCCGTCATCGGTAGATCCAGGAGAAGAAACGACCCGAGCCGATCGCGATCGCGAGCGAGAACGTGAAGACGCCCGCGCCGATCCCGACGACCACGGACGCGAGCTTCAGGTAGGACGCCTGCGCATCGATGATCGCGCCGACGGCGTCGCGGGCGCCGCCCCACAGCCGTTCGGATGCCGCCGCGTACCGGTTCAGCCGGACCAGGAAGAGGATCGCGATCGCGATCGGCACCGCAAAAGCTCCCACGACCCCCACGGTCGCGCTGGCGCCGCGGGTCCGACCAACGTCGATGATCAATCGCAGCACCTGGACCGCGATCGACACAGCGGTCAAACGGGCGAGGCCGCGGACCCAGCCGGCGGCCGCCGTCAGCTCGCGCAGCGCCTCCGGGGCGACGACGCGAGGACCGTTCACCGCCGGGGCGTCGCCGGCGAGGTCCGTCGTCCGCGGTGGTTCGAACGGGTTCGTCGTCGTCGCCATGATCGCCGCGCGCCGATCCTACACGCGATTCCGTGCTAGTCGTGAGTCGTGTCGTCCCCGTCGAAGGACCTCGACCTCGTCGCCCGCGATCTGGCGGTGTTCTGGCACCCGTGCAGCCAGATGCGCGACTACGAGGCGTTCCCGCCGCTGGTCGTGTCCGGCGCGCGCGGCGTCCGCCTGCGGCTGGACGACGGCCGCGAGATCCTCGACGCGATCTCCAGCTGGTGGTGCAAGGCGCTGGGCCACGGTCACCCGCGCCTGGTCGCCGCGCTGCGCGCGCAGCAAGACGTGTTCGAGCACGTCATCACCGCGAACACGACCAGCGCGTCGCTCGTCCGCTTCTGCGAACGCCTGCTCGCCGCGGCGAACGGGTTGCCGTCGTCGGCGTGGGGCGCGTCGGCGCCGGCCGGGCGCGCGCCCGGCCACTTCGGCAAGGTGTTCCTCGCCGACAACGGGTCCACCGCCGTCGAGATCGCGCTGAAGATGGCGCTGCAGGCGCAGGCGCAGCGCGGGTCGTCGCAGCGCACGCGCTTCGTCGCCTTCGAGAACGCGTATCACGGCGAGACGGCAGCGACGCTGTCGATTGGCGATCTCGATCTGTACGCGGCGCCGTATCGATCGTTGTGCTTCTCGGCGGGCCGCTTGACGGGACTGCCGTACCGGAGCGGGCCGGCGGATCCCGCCTGGCTGGACGCGAGCGCGGAGTGGCCCGCGATCGAGGCCGCGCTGGACGCCCAGGCGGAGACGCTGGCGGCGATCGTGTACGAACCGATCCTGCAGGCCGCCGGCGGCATGCTGTTCTTCAGCCCGGATCTGCTGCGCCGGCTGCGCGCGTGGGCGGACCGCCGCGGCGTCTTCTTGATCGCCGACGAGATCGCGGCCGGCATGGGTCGCCTGGGCGCGATCCTCGCGAGCCACCTGGTCGACGGATCGGCTCAGGTTTCGACGGCCGCGCTGCCGGACTTCGCCGTGCTGTCGAAAGGGCTCACCGCCGGCGTCCTGCCGCTGTCGGCTGTGCTGACGACCGACGCGATCTACGATCTGTTCGTCGCCGACTATGCGTCCGGGCGCGCGTTCCTGCACTCGAACACGTACACCGGGAACGCGCTCGCGGTCGCGGTCGGCCTGGCAGTACTTGACGTTTTCGCCGAAGAAAACGTTCTCGGACGCGTTTCCGCCCGCGCGCCGCAAGTGCTCGCAGCGCTGCAGAAAATTGCCGCAGACCGCCCGTATCTGCGCAATGTCCGGGGATGTGGGATGGTCGCGGCCGTCGATATCCGCGGGGCCGACGGCCGCCCGCTGGATGCGGGGCGGCGCACCGGATGGCACGTCTATCGCGAGGCGGTCCGACGGGGCGCCCTGCTGCGCCCGCTGGGCGACACCATGTACCTGTTCCCGCCGCTGACCGCCACCGACGACGACCTGGACCAGATGGCGGCCATCCTGGGCGACAGCCTGGATGCAATTATTCGCATTCGATGACCCGTTTCCGTAACTGGACCATCGCAGTCACGGCGTGTTAATTGTCGAACGCTCCGTGATACGGCCTTTCGCATTCGGCACAGTTCGCTTCTCGCTCGTCCTTCTGCTGGCGCTGACGGGTTGTCATTCTGTCGACAACCTCTTCTGCAACGGCGCTGGCTGCGAGTGGACCAAGGAAGAATGGACACGCGTGCAGTCGCTCGCCGCGCTCTGCGACGAGACCGACACCGATCCCAGCCGACCCTGCGATCGCGATCCCGACGTGCACGTCTCCGAGCAGGTCTACGCGCTGCTGCCGCCGGCCGACAATTCGAACGCCGTCCAGCGCGATGGAGCCGCTGTTCAGCTGGGGTGGCGGTTCTATTTCGACGCACGCTTCTCGGGTAACGCGACGCTGGTTGATTCGATCGGCCGCGCCGTTCCCTACGCGCGTTCCGCCAGCGGGCAGCCGACGGGCCTGTTCTGCGCGAGCTGCCACGATCCGCGCCGCGCGGGCGGCGACTTCACGTCGTCGCCCAACACGGTGTCGATCGGCGCCGGGTGGTACGACGTCAACGGCCAGCAGACCGTCAACGCCGCGTTCTACGATCTTCTCTACTGGAACGGGCGCAGCGACTCGCTGTGGTCACAGGCCGCGGCCGTCAGCGAGAGCGGCGTCTCGATGAACGGCGATCGTCTCAACACGTTCTGGATGATCGTCAGCTGGTACCGCGACCAGTACAACGCCGTGTTCCCCGACACGCCGGTGCCGCTGCCGGCGATGACGCGCGCGCAGGTCGCCGCGATGACGGTGACCGCCGCGGACGTGACCGCCGATCCGACCCTGGTCGTCGGCGAGTGCAAGCGCGTCGCGGGCGCGTGCCCGACGACGATGGGCTGCGTGGAGAAAGACGGGGCCTGCTGGCCGACGTTTCCGCTGCACGGCCGCCCGGGCCGCCGCGCCGGCTGCGAGACGCGCACTCCCGCCAAGCCCGCCGAGCCGTTTGGCGACGCGTATGACTGCGTGGCGGCGACGCTCGTCGACGGCAAGCCCGTCAGCGACATCGTCACGCAGGCGCTCGTCAACTTCGGAAAGGCGATCGCGGCGTACGAGACCAAGCTTGTCAGCCTGGAAGCGCCGTTCGATCGCTTCGTGCGCGAAGGCAAGGACTCGACCGCGATCTCGCCGGCCGCGAAGCGGGGCGCGCGCCTGTTCGTCGGCAAGGCGTCGTGCATCGACTGCCACAACGGACCGATGCTGACGGACAAGGGCTTCCACAACATCGGCATCCCGCAGGTCGGCGACCACATACCGACCCTCGCGGACTGCGGCGCCGGCAACGCGAGCTGCGATTGCTTCACGGAGGGCAAGGAGGACACCTGCCTTCCGTCGGGCGCGTGGGGCGGCCTGTGGAAGCTGACGCTCGCGTCGAACAAGCTGCGCCGGACGTCCCGGTGGGGCGACCCGCTCAGCGCGGAGCCGAACTCGGAGGAGAAGGACCAGTCGCTGAGCAGGTACTACTGCTCGCCGGTCGACCAGAGCCTGAAGGGCGCCTGGCGCACGCCGAGCCTGCGCGACGTCGCCATCACCGCGCCGTACATGCACAACGGCTACTACCGGACGATCGAAGACGTCGTGTGGCACTACAACAACGGCGGCACGGCGACCGGGTCGGACGACTTCCGTGGCTCGGGCGGGATCGCGAACGGCGAGACGGACGCGGGCGCGCCCGCGTGCACGCCGGCCGACCCCAGCATGCAGACGCCGGTGGCGCGCGCGGCGCAGATCAAACCGCTGGGGCTCACCGCCGAGGAGATGTCGGACCTCATCGACTTCCTGAAGTCGCTGAGCGGCAAGCCGCTGTATCCGAATCTGATCACCAACCCGCCTGACGCTCCGGCGCCGCAGGACGCGGGCACGGACGCCGGGACCGACGCTGGCATGGACGCGGGTACCGATTGACGATGCGGACTGGCGCATGGACCTCCACGCTGTTCCTTTCGATGGTGTTTTCCGCGGCCGCGTTCGCGCAGGTGCCAGCGCCTGCTGCGGCGCCCGCGCCCGCGGCGGGCGAGGCCGCTGAGGCCACCGAAGCGGCCGACGACACGGACACCGCGACGGGCATCCCCCTCGACTCGCAGACGCAGATCAACGATCTGCGCGAGCGCATGCTCGATCTCGAACAGCGCCTCGATCAGACGCGCCAGGTCGCGACGCTGCGGCGGCCGATCGTCAGCGTGGGCGGCTACATCGACGCCGGGTTCTTCGCGGCGCAGGGCACCGGCGTCGGCATCATTCAGGACTCGGGCCCTGTCGGGAGCCGCTTCTTCCCCGAATACGCGAACCGGTACGGCTGGGTGTTCGTCGGCGACATCCTGTCACCCGCGATCAACACGCGCGGCGAGGTCGCGGACCTCGGCGAGTTCGCCGGCATCCAGCGGTTCGACAGCGTGAACTCCGACGGCGCGCCGGGGTTCATCATCAACGAGGTCAACCTGGTTCTCAACGCGGCGCTGTCGCCCAGCGCGCTGGCGACCGCGAGCGTGAACTTCATTCCGCGCAGCGGGCATGAGTTCAGCATCGGCGACTTCATGGAGGTCGACATCGCGCAGCTCGAGTGGATGCCGACCCGCGATGGCCGGACGTCGATCTTCGTCGGTAAGTTCGACTCCGTCATCGGCATCGAGTACCGCGAGCGCAAGAGCCCGCAGCGCTTCGGCATCACGCCGTCGTTGATCGCTCGCTACACGACCGGGACGCCGATCGGCGTCAAGGTGCGCAGCAAGTTCTTCGACGGCGACAGGGTCGTCATCGCGGCCGCGCTGACCAACGGCTCGTCGACCACCGAGCAGTTCCACTTCTACGACGAGATCGACTCGAACGCCGGCAAGACGGCCAGCGGGCGTCTGTCGGTGAAGCCGCTGCCGGCGCTGGACCTGGAGATCGGCCTCTCCGGCGAATGGGGCGCGCAGGACCACGCGCTGGACAGCCTGGATCCCATGTGGTTCTGGGGCGTGGATCTGCTGGGCCACATCGGTCCTGTCGATATCAAGGCCCAGTACCTGCGCGGGGGCGCGGACGGCGAGCGCGCGGATCGCATCTACGATCCCAACCACCGCCCCTATGGCCTGGACCTGAAACATGGCGGCTACCTCGAGGTCGACTGGATGATCACGCCCGTCATCGGCGTTTACGGGCGCGGCGAGATACGCGACGCGCTGGTCTGGCTCGGAAACCCCGACAGTCTCACCGGTATCGGCGCTGACCGGCTTTACATCACGCAATCCTGGCGCGCGACCGGTGGTGCGCGCGCCGTTATCAACGAGCACATCGTGCTCAAGGCGGAGTATCTTCACAACGGCGAGTACGGGCGTGTTCCGCAGATCGCGAACGACGTCTTCACCAGCTCGCTCGTGCTGATCTACTGAGGTCGACCATGAACCGCGCCAGGAACTTTTCAAGCTGCGGACGTTTTGTGATGGCCATGACGGTCGCACTCGCGCCCCTATCCGTAATCGCAGCGGAGAGGGAGAAGTCTGCCGCCGAACCGCCCCCGCCGTCGGGCGCGGATTTCGCGCGGTTACAGCGTGAGGTGGCCGAGCAGCGGCAGCTGATCATCGAGATGATGCGGGTCGAGCAGCAGCGCTACGACATGCTGCTGCGGCTTCTGCAGTCGGGGGGCCAGGCGCCGCCGGCGGCCGCCTTGCCGCCGCCCCCCGCGCTGCCCCCTGCGGGCGGAACGGGGACGACGGCCACGCCGCCAGCCGCGACAGGCGGCAGCACCGCGGTCGCCAGCAGCAGTGGCGGCAGCAAGAGCGGCGAACGCCTCGGGACCGTGAGCGGCCGCGTCGACGCGCGCAACGGCTCGCTGAGGGACGCGTATGTCTACGTGGACCTCGCCAAGGGCGGTTCCGGCCGCGGCCACACGCTGGAGATCAAGCAGAAGGACAAGCAGTTCTGGCCGCAGACGGCCGTGGTCGTGAAGGGCACCAACGTGATCTTCCCGAACATGGACTCCGTGTTCCACAACGTGTTCTCCACGTCCGGGCGCAACAGCTTCGACCTGGGCAGCTACCGCTCCGGCGACACGCCGCGTTCTGTCGTGCTGACGACGCCCGGTGTCGTCGAGGTGTTCTGCAACATCCACTCGAAGATGAACGCGAACATCCTGGTCGTTCCGGGCGGGCTCTTCGCCAAGGTCGGCGCGGACGGCAGCTACCGCATCGAGAACGTGCCCGTCGGCGCCCGCAAGGTCGTCGCCTGGAGCCCGAGCGCGAAGCCGGCCCAGCAGAAGATCGACGTGAGCTCCGGCGGCGGCCAGGCGAACTTCACACTGGAGGTCGAGCCCGGGAAGGCCCACACGAACAAGCTGGGGCAGCCTTACGGCTCCTATAAAGAATAGTTGTAACGGATGACCGAGCGCTGCATCGACCCATCACCATGACGCCCGGTCGCACCACAGCCTCTTTGATCTGCGCGGTCGCCGCCCTGGGCGCCGCCGCGGGGGCGGTGGTCGTGCGGCGGAACCAGACCGCGGCGGGCGTGACCGCCGTTCAGCGCAATCAGAACGAAGCGTCCGGCGTGCTGGACGCGACGCAGAAGTCGCTGGAGGGCCTCGAGCGCGGTCTGGAGATCGAGGTCAAGAACGCGGCCGCGATCCCGCAGCTGAAGGCGGCCCTCGGAGACGGCGTCGACGCTGCCACCATCCTCGACCTGTTCGACAGCGAGGACTGGTGGGCGCCGTTCCGCGCGCGTGGCGCGGCGCTGGTGACGGCGGGGCGCACGCTGGCGGCGCGCATGGACAAGAGCGATCGCCGGATGCCGCTGCCGGATGCCGTGATGCTGGAACGTTCGCAGACGGCGGGCGTCGCGTCCGGTGTGCTCGTGGGAGACCGCGCGGTCATCGCGGCGGTCGTTCCCGTCAACGGCGCGCGGCGGGGCGATTCGACGTACCTGGTGCTGGCGATGCCGCTGGATGCGCAGGACCTGCAGCGGGCGACCGGCGTTCCGGTGCTGATCTCGGACGGCCAGCGCGCGGTTTCGGTCGCGGGCAGTGCGACGCAGCAGGCGGCGTTGAGCCGGCTGGTCGGCAAGGAGGCGGAGGGGCGGGCGCAGGATCCGGAGGCGACGTGGCTGGCGCTGGCGGCGCCGCTGGGACCGAAGCTGTGGCTCTGGGTGTTGCATCCGGTGACGGCGGCGGCGGCCTCGGACGCGGTGCCGATCGCGCTGGGCGCCGTCGCGCTGTTGCTCGGGGTGGTCGCTTTCGTCGTGCGGCGGGGTGGAGCGCAGACCGCGCAGCCTGCGGCGGTGCCCACGTCGGGCCTCCAGGTGTTCGGTTCGCCGCGGATGACCGACGAGCTGGGTGAGCGCAAGCGTCGCGGCACGCAGCCGTACGATCAGCCCGAGGAGGTCGGCCATCGACCGACCGAGGCCGCGAAGAGCGGGACGCCGCCCGTGTCGGGCGCGATGCCCGCGTGGAGCGGCGGCGGCATCGCGGGGCGCGCCGTGGAGCTGGCCGCCGAAGCGTATCCCGAGCGCGCGCGTGTCGAGACGGGCGCGAGCACCTTCGGGCGCTATCGCTTGCTGGAACGACTGGGCGAGGGTGGGATGGCGGAGCTTTACACCGCCGTCCTGCACGGCGCCGAGGGCTTCCGGCGGGTCTACGTCGTCAAGCGGCTGCGCCCGCAGGTCGCGCGCAACCGCGCCGCCGTCGAGCAGTTCATCGACGAGGCGAAGCTGGGATCGACGCTGGTGCACTCGAACATCGTTCCGGTGTTCGACTTCGGCAAGGTCGGCGACGAGTACTTCCTCGCGCAGGAGTACATCATCGGGCGCGACGTCGGCAAGGTGTTGAACCGCCACATGGAGATGTACGGCCGCCCGCTCGGCGAGCGGCTGGTGCTGTACATCGTGCACGAGGTTCTCGAGGCGCTGGCCTATGCGCACCACCGGACGGACGCGAACGGGCGGCCCATCGGCCTCGTTCACCGCGACATCTCGCCGGGCAACGTCATGGTCACGGCGCGCGGCGAGGTGAAGCTGTTCGACTTCGGCATCGTGAAGGGCGAAGGGCGCGTCTCGAAGACCGACGTCGGCGTCGTGAAGGGTAATGTCTCGTTCATGTCGCCCGAGCAGGCGCGCGGACAGACGGTGGACGCGCGTTCGGATCTGTTCTCGCTGGGGCTGGTCCTCTATTACGGCCTGACCGGCGACCAGCTGTATCCGGGACAGAGCACGTTCGATCAGCTGATGCGAGCGGCGACCGGGCCGAAGACCGAGCAGCTGAAGCTGTTCACGGAGCTGCCGCCCGTCTCCAGCTCGGTGATCTCGCGGGTGCTCGCCGTCGATCCGGGCCTGCGCTACCAGACGGCGTCGGAGTTTGCCGCCGCCCTCGCGCCGCACATCTCTGGCGGCAAGGGCGAGGCGTCCGACGTGATGCAGAAGCTGTTCGCCGAAGAGTTCAAGCGCGAGAACGCGACCTGACGCGCGTGTAGCTAGAACAGCCGGCCCGCGACGGGCCAGGCCCAGAGCAGGCCCAGCGCCGCGGAGGCTGCGCCGATCGTCCCCATCAGCAGGCGCGACGCGCGCGGATTCCGCGCGAGGCGCGCGAGCGGCCAGCCGGCGAGGCCCGACAGCGCGCACATGCCGACGATCGAGCCCGCGCTGAACAGCGCCATGTACGTGAAGCGAAGGTGCGCCGAGGGCAGCCGCGCGAGCACGAGCGCGGTCAGCGCGCCGCTGCCCGCCAGGCCGTGAACGACGCCGACGGCGAGCGGGCGCAGCGCGACGGTCCGCCGCGCGACGTGAACGTGCGCCGTCGGGCCCGCGTGACGGTGCGGGACGCCGGCGTGCACGTGCTCGCGGGCCGGACCAGCATCCGCGCTTCGCAGCGCGCGGACGAGGGCGCGCGCACCGAGCAAGATCAGCATCGCCGCCACCGCCAGCTCGAAGGCGTCAGCGAGGGCCGCGGGCAGCTCCGCCGCCAGCGCGGCGAGCACCACGCCGGTCCCCATCAGCGCCGCCGCGTGGCCGACGCCCCAGAGCGCGCCGAGCACGGCGCCCCGGCGCGGCCCCGGATCGTCCGCCGCCAGCACCGAGACCGCGGCCAGGTGGTCGGGATCGAGCGCGTGGCGCGCACCCATCGCCACCCCCAGCAGCAATCCGACGAACGAGCCCGTCACGGGGGCAGAGTAGCAAACCTGGCGGCGCAGGCGTTCGATCAAAAAGACGCGGCGGCCAGGAAGTACCACTGGTTGCCGCCCGGCGCCGAGAAGCCGTACGCGTAGCCGAGCTTCAACTGCGTCTCGAGGTAGTAGAACAGGTTCATGCTGACGTTGAGCTCGGCGCCGACGTCCGTCTTCAGATCGGCCGGGACGAACCGCCCCTGGTAGGCGTTGCCCGTGTCGACGAACACCGCGCCCCAAAGCTGCCGGAAATACGTCGGGAACGTCTGGTAGCCGCGCTCGATGCGCAGCAGCGGCGCGCGGTACTCGGCCGACACCATCTGGTAGTGATCGCCGACGAAGCTGTTCGGCGGATAGCCGCGCAGGAACGTGCAGCACTGCGGCCGACCCAGGAACAGCGTCTTCAGCACGTCCTGGTCGAAGAACCCGCCCAGCCCGAAGAAGTCGCGCTTGTCGCCGATGCCGATGCCGCCGCTCCAGAGCAAGGCCAGCACGTGCAAACGCGCCCACGGCATCGTCACGTACTCTTGCCAGCTGCCGCTGATCTCGGTGGTGTGAAACCGGCCGCCCAGCGACGGGTCGGAGAAGCGGAGGTTGAGCCGGACGTAACGTCCTTCCTGGCTGCTGATCGAGTAGTGCCAGGAATGGACGTTCGAGAAGTACCACCACATGAAGACGTTCGCGTCCGGCCCGATCTCCGGCTTCACGATGATCCCGCCGGTCGGATCGGCGACGGGAACGGGGTCGGCGGGCGCGTACGCGTTGTAGTCGTACCCGAACGACAGCTCGCCCGACGACGACGGCGTCTGCAGGTACGTCAGGCGTGTGGACGCGGTGCCGCCCAGCACGTGCTGCCGGTAATACGTGTTGATGCCGTCGATGATCAGCCCGGGCACCTGCTGCGCCGTCCGCCGGAAGTTCAGGTCGAACGACGGAAACAGCCGCGTGTACGAATAGGCGACGTTGATCGACGGGTCGCCCTCCGTCACCGGCACCAGCAGGTTGGCGGAGATGTTGTGGTTGCCGACCGGATCGCTGATGGTCGTGCTGACGAAGGCCGACGGGCCCATCCCCAACGCGTCGGAGTAGATGCTGAGCCGCCAGGTCCGCGGGTACATGTACTTCCACGGCTTGTAGCTGGTGGTCTGCATGATCGTCGGCACCCCGGCCGCGCCCACCACCGAGTCCGGCGAATCGTTGTCGGCGTCCAGATTCGCCGCGGCGTCCGGGCGACTGTTGGCGAACGGCTGCGCCAGCCGCAACGACTGCGGCTCGAACGGCATCGCGTAGAGGTCGAAGCCGTCGCTGGTGAACCCGGAGTACACGACCTGTTTGCCGTCGGTGGAGACGACAGGCTGGAACGCGCCCGTCAGCACGTTCGTGACCTGATACAGCTGCGCTGTCGCGAGCTCGTACGCGTAGACGTCGTAGATGCCGGTGCGGTCCGACGCCCACAGCAGGTAGCGCCCGTCGGGCGTGAAGCGTGGATCGACGTCCATCGCGCGATCGACCGTCAGCGCGCGATCGGTGCGGGCGTCCAGATCGTAGATGTGAATGTCGCGGAAGCCGCCCGGCTTGATGCGCGAGTACGCGATCTGCTTGCCGCTGGGCGAGAACGCCGGCGTGTACGCCATCCCGGGCACCTCGGGCGCCAGCACCTGCGGCGCGCCGCCGCCGATCGGAACGACCGCGAGCTGGCGCGACCGCTCGCCGATCGTGACGACGCAGGCGACCTGGGTGCCGTCGGGGGACACGTCGGGCTCGTGCGCGCGAAAGCCTCGGGTCAGCGGCCGCACCGTCCGGCGTTCGATGTCGTAGTGATAGATGTCGTCCCAGCTGAGGAAGGCGTAGCCCGACAGCCGCCAGCCCAGCGGGATGTAGTTGACCCGCTGGAACACGAAGCCACGGCCGTCCGGCGTCGGCGACGCGGGGCCGCCGCCGTGCGCCTGCATCAACACATCGCGCTCGCCGGTGGCGGGGTTCAGGCGCACGTACGCCGGTTCCTCGTCGTTGTTCTCGCGCTGGTAGATCAGCGTCCCGTCGGGAAAGAAGATTGGACGCGGCAGCGTCCCGCGCGGCGACGGCGCGTCGAACGTCAGCCGGCGCGCGCCGGTCAGCCCGCGCCGCTCGGCGTCCTCGGCCTGTAGCGCGTATCTGTGCGAGGCGGAGCGCTTCCAGTCGTTCCAGATGTCGGCGCCGAACGCGCTCGTGTAGGGACGGCCCAGCGCCGACCACGCGACGCGGTTGATCCCGCCCGCGATGCATTCATCGGCGTAGCGGTGCGAGATCTCGCGGACCTTGTCGGGACCGTAGCGATCCTCGATGTAGCGCAGCAGCTGCGAACCATAGAGATAGGGGACGCTGCCGCCCGGGTAGACGAGCGGCCCGTAGCCGACGGAGACCTTGTCCAGCCCCATCACCCGGTCCTCGAGGAAGGGCACCCGCAGGTGCATGTCGAAGAACGTGCTGCGCAGTCGCCCCGCGGTCGTCTGCCGCGACTCCATCAGCACCGCCAGCCCCTCGATGAACCAGGTCGGCTGCGCCAGGTTGGGCGCGTAGATCTTTCCCAGCACGGAGTTCACCAGCCGCGGGCACCAGCTGAGGATCGTGTCCAGGTGCGCGACGTGCGTGAACTCGTGCGTGATCAGCAGCTTCACGAAGTCGTCGAAGTCCGACAGCTCGTCCAGCCCGTCGGGCGGCGCGCCGTACGCGTAGATGAAGTTGTACGGCACCGAGCTGGCGCCGCCGTTCGCGGCGTCGCCTTGATCGGTCAGCACGACGCTGACCCGTCCGCGCGGCTCCCAGTTCAGGTAGCGCGTGATCAGGCGATAGGCCCGCTCGGCGACGCGCGCCGACTTGATCGCGAACTCCTGCTCGTCCGGATAGAAGTGCAGCTCGAAGTGCGGCGTCTCGAGGGTGAGCCACTGCGCGCGCGGCAGCGGCGGCGCGGGCAGGGCGCGCAGGTCCTCGTCGACGTCCGTGTCGACGTCGGCGTGTGCGAGGCGAGCACAGGCCATTGCTCCTGTGAGCACGGCCACGGCCCAGCGACGGTTGCCCATCCGGGCGGCTAGCTTAGTTCAGGAACACGGGCCGGCAGTAGCGCTCTGCGATCTCCAGCAAACTATCGACGCGGAGGGGCTTGCGGAGGTAGTCGACGGCGCCCAGGGCCAGGGCGGCGTCACGCACGTCCCCGTGGCCCGACAGGATCACGATCGGGATGGACGCCAGGTCAGGCGACTTCTTCAGCTCCTGGCGCAGGAGCCAGCCATCCATTTCGGGCATCATCATGTCCAGCAGGATCAGGCTGGGGAGCGTGTGGTCCTGTAGGTGTTGCAGGGCCTCTCGCCCGCTGGCCACGCCTGTCACGCCGTAGCCCTCGTCGACCAGAACGTCGGCGACGGCATCACGTACGTCCGGATCGTCGTCGACGATCAGGATCTGGCGGCAGGAAAGCTCGGGAACAATCACCGGCGGTGCGGAGAAGGTAACGCTCAGCCGTGGCCGGGGCAAGACGTCCCCGCGTCGCTCTCTTACCGCTGGCGGCGCGCGAGATCGCGGCAGATGCGCAGGTGTCGCAGGGCGGACGCATAGTCACCCATCAGGTCGTACAGCCGGGCGGCGTTGTAATGCGCGTCCGCGTTCCGCTCGTCGGAGGCGATAGCGCGCCGGTACGCTTCCAGTGCGTCGGCGTGGTGGCCGCCGTCCTCCAGCACCACCCCGAGGTTGAAGCTGGCCGTCGGGTCGTGCGGGCGGATCGTGAGCGCGTGGCGGTAATGCTCCTCGGCGGCCGGGAGATCGCCGCGCTCGTGGAGGATGCGGCCCAGATTGATGTGCGCGTCGGCGTGCTGAGGCGCCTGGGCGATCACCTGGCGGTAGCTCGATTCCGCGCGCTCGGGGTCGGCCTCGTCGAGATCACAGGCCAGCTCGTAGATCTCCTCGACGGTCGGCGGCACGACGTCGCCGCCGGGCTTCTCGGCGGGCCGCGTGGGCAGCGCCACCAGCGGCACGTCGCCGGTCTCTGTCAGGCTCTGCTTTTCGAACGCCAGCAGCACCTGGCCGGACTCGACCTGCCAGCGCGCGCCCCGTTCGTGGACGACGACCTCGGGGCCCTCGGTGCCCAGCGACACGCCGGTCAGCGGCTGCTCGTCGGTGAGTCGCTCGCGCAGCTTTCTCAGCGCGCGCCGCACCCGGTGCGGCGGGATGCGCTGGCTGACGAGACCCTCGGCCTTGCGGAGAAGCAGCAGGTCCTGGAACGAGAAGCGCAGCTCGCCGCGCGTTCCCTTCTCGGGCGACAGCACACCGGCCCGCAAATACGCGCGCAAGCGGCCCGCGCTGACGCCGATCATGCGGGCCACGTCCTGTGTCGTGTAGCCGCCCACGCGCGGGCAATATACCAGCGCAAATCCGAACGCCGCTGAATTCGACCAGGCGCCTGTGGACAACTTCAGGCCGCGGCGCCCGGGCCGCGCCGGCGCGATTACCGCTTTCGGGCGCGCTTCGGCTCGGCGGCGGCGGTCGCAGATTTCTGCGCGCCCCGGCGCGAGGCAGCCGGTTCCTCGACGGGGGCGGGCGCGGGCTCGGCGGCCGGTTGCTTGCCCTTGCCGAGGCTCGCCTTCAGGGCGGCCATCAGGTCGATGATGCGGGCGGGCTCGGCGGCCGGCTCGACGGCCTCGGTGATGTCCTGGCCCTGCACCTTCTTCTCGATGTCCGCCTGGATCCGCTCGCGGACCTCGTCGCGGTACTGCGTCGGATCGAACGTCTCCGACGCGATCTGGTCGATCAGCTGCTTCGCCAGCTTCAGCTCGGGCTCGCGCACCTCGCCGTCGGGCAACCCGACGTCCGCGATCGGGCGGACCTCGTCGGCGTACAGCAGCTGCTGCAGCACCAGCCCGCGCCCGTCGAGGCTGGGGCGGAGCATGACCAGATACTGCTTGCCGCGGGCGGCGTAGCGGGCGAGGGCGGCCCGCCCGGTCTCGCGCATCGCCTCGCCGAGGAGCAGGTACGCCTTGTCGCCGCCCTTCTCGGGACCGAGGTAGTAGGGCCGATCGAAGTAGACGGGATCGATGGCGGCCAGCGGGACGAACTCGGCGATGTCGATGCTGCCCGTCGCCTTTTCCTCCAGCGACTTCAGCTCGTCGGGCGTGAAGGTGACGTACTGGTCCTTCGCGAACTCGTAGCCCTTCACCATGTCGTCGCGGCTGACGATCTCGTTGTCCGTCGGGCAGATGTACTGCTGCTTCAGCCTGGTGTTGCACTTCTTGTGGAGCAGGTTGAAGGAGACGCCGGCTGAAGCCTGCGTCGCCGCGAACAGCTTCACGGGAATCGAGACCAGCCCGAACGAGATGGTGGCGCCGGCGATTGCTCTTGCCATGGTGTGTGCCAGTGTATTGCCAGGTAGGATACGTTGCCAATTTTTTGACAACCGCTGTCCGTCCCGGTCGAGCTCACATCATCATCTTTCGGAAGGAATCGGCAAGGGCCGGACCGGCGCCTTCGGTCTCGTGCTTGAAGAACACGAACGCCTGGTCGAAGCGCTCTTTTCGGAGGCGTTCGGCCCAGCGCCGCAGCGCCGCCTTGCCGTAGTCCTGCCGGCGGAGGCGCAGGTAGCCCCAGCTCGCCGTGGCCACCAGCGGCGTCGCCAGCTCTTCCGAGTCGGCCACGCACAGCGCGGCGTCGTGCCGCCGCAGCGCCGCGTACACGTCGTCGGTCAGCCATGACTCGTGCCGGAACTCGAACGCGGCGCGCAGCTTTCCCGGCGCCGCCGCCAGCGTCGACAGTGTCGACAGTGTCGACAGTGTCGAGAGGAAGGCCTCGAGCACGCCCACGTCCTTGCGCAGGTTCGCGGGCAGCTGAAACAGGATCGGCCCCAGGCGATCGCCGAAGGCGCGGACGCCGTCCGCGAGCTGCGCCACCGCGGCGTCGGCGCCGACGAGCCGCCGCATGTGGGTGATGCTGCGCGGACTCTTCAGCGCGAACCGGAAGGTCGGCGGCGTGTCGGCCGCCCAGCGTTCGAGCACGGCCGGTCGGGGCATCCGGTAGAAGGTGTTGTTGATCTCGACCGTGCCGAGCTTGCCCGCGTAGAACGCCAGCATCTTTCCGACCGCGAGCTTCTCGGGATAGAAGCTGCCCCGCCACGCGGGGTAGGAGAAACCGCTGGTGCCGGTCATTACTTGCATGGCTTTTCGCGGGTCGCAGGAATTGCGTGCTCGACGGACCGGCCGGTAAAATAGCAACAATGGCGGCTCAGCGCGTCGGCGACGATCCGCTCGACGACACCACCCGGACGTCGCCCTCGCCCGAGGGTGCGGTCGTCACCGGCCAGACCGCCTACCTGGTGGTCATGGCGGGGTCGAACCTTGGCCAGATGTACAAGCTGGACAAGGTGCAGCTGATCATCGGCCGTGGTGACAAGGCCGGTCTGCGTCTGGTCGACGACGGCATCTCGCGCGACCACGCCCGCATCGTCAACGAGAACGGGCAGATGCTCCTCGAGGATCTCGGCTCGACGAACGGCACGTACTGCAACGGCACGCGCGTCACCCGTCAGGCGCTGGCGGAAGGCGACAAGATCCTGCTCGGGTCGACGACCATCCTGAAGTTCAGCTACCACGATCAGCTGGACGAGGCGTTCCAGCGTCAGATGTCCGAATCGGCGCTGCGCGACGGCCTCACGCGCGCCTACAACAAGCGCTACTTCGGCGAGCGGCTCGAGAGCGAGCTGAACTACGCGCTTCGCCACGACGGCGCGCCGGTGTCGCTGATCTTCCTCGACATCGATCACTTCAAGCGCATCAACGACGTCCACGGGCACCAGGCCGGCGACCACGTGCTGGTGCAGCTGAGCACGCTGGCGATGTCGATGCTGGGCGAGGACGACGTGTTCGCGCGCTACGGTGGCGAGGAGTTCGCCGTGATCGCGCGGGGCATGGACATCTCGACCGCCGAGAAGCTGGCGGAACGCCTGCGCGCCACCGTCGAGGAGCACCGGTTCGTGTTCGGCGACGCGCCGATCCCCGTCACGATCAGCATCGGCGTCTCTTACGCGCCCGGGCTGGGGATCGCGAACACCGTCGACTTCGTGGCGCGCGCCGACGAGGCGCTGTACGCGGCGAAGCGCACCGGCCGCAACCGGGTCGTCGTCGCGAAGCCGCCGCCGCCGCGCACGCCGCCCGTCGGGATCAAGCAGCCGTGAACGTTGCGCGCTTGGTCAGCGCGCGGCGCAACCGGGCCAGGTAGTCGGCGCGCGGAATCTCGATCGCGCCGAGCCGCGCGAGGTGCGGCGTCGGCACCTGCGCATCGCACAGCGAGAAGCCGCCCGCGCGCAGCCGTTCGATCAGGAAGCCGACCGCCGCCTTCGACGCGTCGGTCGCGCGATGAAACATCGATTCACCGCCGAAGAATCCGCCGAGCGTCACGCCGTATAGCCCGCCGACCATCTCGGCGCCGTCCCAGACCTCGACGCTGTGGGCGAGCCCGCGACGATGCAGCTCGCTGTACGAGCGTTCGAAGTCGGGCGTGATCCACGTCGACGGCCGATCGGCCGCCGGCGCGGCGCACGCGCGCATCACACCGATGAAGTCCGTGTCGACCGTGAAACGCCAGCCGGCGCGCCGCACGCTGCGCCCCGTGCTGCGATGCGGGCGCCAGCTGTCCAGGTCGAAGATCGCGCGTGGATCAGGCGACCACCAGGAGATCACCGGGTCGGACGACCAGGGAAAGATCCCCGCGCGGTAGGCCGAGATCAGAGTCTCGGGATCAAGAGTCCCGCCGGTTGCGACGAGTCCCGCATCGTCGTGCGAATCCACGACGCTCAGTTTACACGGGTATATCGCCGGAACCCCCAGCGGGGCTCGTCCGTGTTTGCCTGATCAGACTGCCGTGGGCGATGCGTCCGAGCTGGTATCCGTGCTTTCGGACTCGGACTCTCGTTCGCTGCCTTCGCGCTCTGGCGATTCACGACGGCTCTGCTGTGCTGCCTGCTCGCGCGCACGGCGGCGCCCGCCGCTGACCATGCCGCCTTTGCGGCCGGCCTCGCGCGCTTCATTCGAGTCGAACTCGTGCGCCGTTCCTTTCTGATGAGCCGCCTTGCCGCCTTGAGACGAGATCTGGCGCTGCCGCTCCGGATCCATCCCAGCGAACCCCCGCCCGCGACTTTCCCCCTTCTCGTTCGTGCTCGCCATGACGATTTCCTTTCCTCCCGGAGAGACGTGCCTCCCCGATGAAAAGCTGTGCACGGTCGCGCCGCCCGGACAGGGGGGCCGGGGGAGGTCTTTATGCTTCTAGGATCTCTTCGGGGTCGAGCTCGACCACGCCGGGCACGGGCGGCGGGACGTTACGGACGGCTGGGTCGCGAACCGCGAGCACCTTGACGCGATATTCGATGTCGCGGCCGACGAGCGGGTGGAGCAGCCGGACCTTTGCGATGTCGTTTGTGACCGACAGGATCTTGAAACGGACCTGTGACCCGAGCGCGGGATCCTTGCCCTCGAACACGGAGCCCGCGGCGAGCTTCACGCCCGACGGAAAGCTCGAGGCCGGCATCTCCTTGATCGGCAGCATCTCTTCCGTGCCGAACGCCTCGCGCGCCGGGATCTCACCGCTGCGCTCGTCGCCGGGCTCGAGTCCTTCGAGACGCTTCTCGAGGCCGGGCAGCATTTTTCCGTCGCCGTGGACGTAGCGGAGTGGACCGGTGCGCGCCGACGATTCGAGCACGGCGCCGCCTTTGATCTTCAGTTCGTACTCGATCTCCGCAGCCAGGCCCCGACCGATCTTCATTTTTGCATCACTAGCCTAATCCCCGCGCTTGTCGCTGGAAAGGGCGTTGATGAGTGGATTTCGGCTCAGCTCCAAGCGTAAGATAAGCGACGCCCTTTGCTCACCTGATTCATGGGTGATGAAACGCCCGCGAGCCAGGCACGCACGTAGTTAATGCCCCTAGCGAAAGGTTTGTTGATGGCCGTAGCTTTGGTTCGCCGCACGGCATGTTGCGCGCTTCTGGTCGCGCTAGCGGCGGCCGGGGCCTGCGGCGGCGGGGGCGAAGCTCGGCAGATCGACGCGGGCAAGGACGCGCCCGCCGACATGATCACGATCGGCGACACCGGAATGCCGGACAAGCCCTTGAAGCAGCTGGGCGAATCGTGCGCGACCGCCACCGACTGCGGCTCCGGGCAGTGCGTGGAAGGCGTCTGCTGCGACACCGCCTGCGCCGAGGCGTGCTTCACGTGCAAGAACCCCGGCACCGAGGGCACCTGCTTGCCCGCGCTGCCCGGCACGGATCCGGGCGATCGTTGCGCGACCCAGGATCCCACCAGCTGCGGAACGACCGGCGTGTGCGATGGCACCGGAGCGTGTGCGCGTTACAGCGGCAACGCCGGCGTCGTCTGCGCCGCCGAGGCCTGCGTCGGCTCGGTGCGCACCACGACCGGGACATGCGACGACAGCGGCGAGTGCTCGGGAACGACCACGCAGCCGTGCACGCCGTACCAGTGCGCCGCCGACGGGAAGACCTGCCGGATCAGCTGCATGACGGACGCCGACTGCGTCGCCCCCAACACCTGCGTCAACAACAGCTGCGGCAAGAAGCCGCTGGGCGCGGCCTGCGGCGCCGACGACGAGTGCAACTCGGCGATCTGCGCGCAGGGCCGCTGCTGCTCGGCGACCTGCACCGGGACGTGCAAGTCGTGCGCTGTCGCGGGCAGCGAGGGCACCTGCCGGAACGTGCCCGACGGCATGGATCCGCTGGGCCAGTGCGCTGACGAGGGCGCGATGACCTGCGGCCTGGACGGCCAGTGCAACGGCGTGGGCGCCTGCCGCAAGTACGCGGCCACCACGACGTGCGGGGCGGATTCCTGCAGCGCCGGCGCCGAGCACCCGGCTCCCCGCTGCGACACGAGCGGGACCTGCGCGCCCGGCGCGCTGCGATCGTGCAGCCCGTACATCTGCGGGACGACGAACTGCAAGACCAGCTGCGCGAGCAACGCGGACTGCGTCGCGGGGTTCAGCTGCATCGGAAGCGTCTGCACCCAGCTGACGAACGGCACGGCGTGCACGTCGGCGGCGATGTGCGCGTCCGGCTACTGCGAGCAGGGCGTCTGCTGCAACACCGGCTGCGCGGCGGCTTGCGTGGCTTGCAACCTGACCGGGAAGGTCGGGACCTGCTCGCCGATCGCCGCAGGCACGGCGCCCCTGGTCGCCACGCAGTGCACGGACATGGGGTCGACTTCGTGCGGGACCGACGGCAAGTGCAACGGCGCGGGCGCCTGCCGCAACTACGCGGTCGGCACGGCGTGCGGCGCCGCGAGCTGCACGGGATCGACGCTGTCGTCGCCGCGGTCGTGCGACGGCGCGGGCGCGTGCCGGCCCGCGACCACCAGCTCGTGCGTGCCCTACCAGTGCGGGACCGCGGCGTGCAAGACATCCTGCACCACGACGGCCGCCGACTGCACGTCCGGCAACACCTGCGTCACCAATAGCTGCGGCAAGATCCCGATCGGCGGGACGTGCTCGTCGGGGCTGAACTCGGACTGTGCGTCCGGGTTCTGCGTCAACAACGTGTGCTGCAACGCCGCCTGCACGGGCACGTGCATGTCGTGCTCGCTGACGGGCAGCGTGGGGACGTGCTCGCCGATCGCGGCGGGCGATCCGCCGCTGGTCGCTTCGCAGTGTCCGATGGCCGCCGCGACGACGTGCGGGAACGACGGCACCTGCAACGGCGCGGGCGCGTGCCGCAAGTACGCCGTCGGAA
>Ga0207701_10001452_pt1 | contig 24836 bp, 18 predicted proteins | sample KBSSwiSSwithPhiX_FD_184294 | JGI IMG/M metagenome (GOLD analysis project Ga0207701, IMG submission 184294) | Switchgrass rhizosphere bulk soil microbial communities from Kellogg Biological Station, Michigan, USA, with PhiX - S5 (SPAdes) (version 2) | ecosystem: Environmental > Terrestrial >... | reverse complement strand
CCACGTCCATATGGCCGGGATACTTGATAGCCTCGGCGAACTGAAGATCCTGCGCGGCGAATTTCAGGAAGGCCAGATCCTCCTGGAAAAAGCGGTTTCAGTTGCACGCGAGCGAAAACGTGAGTGGTACGAAGCGCAGGCATTACGAAACCTGGCACGCTGTTTTCTAGCCCAGGGAAAGATCGAAAAGGCGGCAGAAACGGCCCGAAAGACCATCGATCTGTCGGAAAAGATCGGCGAGAAGCATTACGCCAATATGGCGGGACTGGTACTCGCAGAAAGTTATCTCAAGAACGGCGGGGTCGACGCATGTGAGAACTATCTGAAAGTGATCGAAGACGGCGATCCAAGTTCAGATTTTTTCGTTCTCGGCGACATTCAGCGGATACGCGGGCTCGCTGCTCTCGAGCAAGGCGACCGCGAGCTGGCAGTACATCATTTCAATCGAAGCCTCACGATATTTGAATCGGCTTCAGACCTTTATCACACGGGACTTTCAAATCTGCTGATCGGCTCGAATCTTAATTCCAAATTGCGATCGAGGGCGGTCCGGCATTTGAACACCGCTCGCGACATTTTTAAGAAATTAGGCGTCGGCGATTTGGAGAAATCCGCAGTCGAAAAAACGGAGGAGCTGTCCGCATCGTCTGTAATGGACCCAGTCGAGACAACCCGTGCAAAGTCAAATTCGGTTGTTTCGCAGCTATTAATGGTCCGGCTTGCCGAAGCGACGGCTTCGAGGGAACTGATTTTCCGCGAGTTGGTCGCAGTCCTGCAGCAGGAAAGCCAGGCAAAAAAGATCATTATTGCCGAATACGACGAGAATCACGTCCTATTTCCGTTTATAACGCACGGCATCACGTCGCAGGACTGCGGAAAGACACTGCAGCGCTTGGACGAGGCGGTCAGGAAAGACGAGATTCCCGGTTTTGAAAAAAAGAACAATGCCGCCGTATTCAAGCTTCGCCCAACAAACGCTCCGCACGCATTTCTAATTGTTTTACCAAAGGCGGGCGCGGTCCTAAATGATGACAGCCCGATGCAGCCATTGCTGAGCGTCGTAGACCTTGGGCTCGACGTCATTTCTCTGCGTGAAAAAGAGCGTTCGGCACCGGACGAATCGGAAGCCGCTGCAAGCGCCTCCGCAAGCGTGATGCCCGGGTTCATCCATTCGTCACCGGCAATGGCGTCGCTTGTCGAAGAGATCCACAAGATCCGTTCGTCCGATGTTACGGTCCTTGTAACCGGCGAATCCGGAACCGGTAAAGAGCTTGTTTCGCGGGCGATCCATACACTTTCCAACCGTAAAGATAAGGTGTTCGTACCGTTCAACTGCACTGCGGTCCCGAAGGAACTCGCTGAAGGCCATCTCTTCGGCTACCGTAAAGGTGCGTTTACAGGCGCGGTGACAGATTCTCCGGGAATGATCCGGGCGGCCGACGGCGGGACACTTTTCCTTGACGAGGTCGGCGATCTCCCGATCGATGTGCAGCCAAAACTACTTCGATTTTTGCAAGAGGGCGAGGTTCAGCCGATCGGGGAAAAGAAACCGATCAAGGTCGACGTTCGAATTATCGCCGCGACAAACATGCCCCTGGAAGAGAAAGTCGCCGACGGTTCGTTTCGCGAGGACCTTTATTATCGATTGAATGTGATCAGGCTTCGTGTGCCGCCGCTTCGAGAACGGCGATCCGAGATACCGCCGATAGTGAGTTACTACGTCGATCATTATTCGTCTCGTTTCGGGAAGAACAACGTGACAATCACGCCGCAGACCGTCGACCTTCTAATGGTTTGCGAATGGGAGGGCAATGTACGGCAACTGTGCAACGAGATCCAGAGGATCGTGGCCCGTGCCGTTGACGGCGATGTGATCACGCCAGACCACCTGTCGCCAGAACTGAAACGAAGTGCTCAGCCGCTTGCGGTGTTCGGTGCTTCATCTAACGCGAAACCGATCGCGACATTTGACGGGCCGTTTGCGCCATTTGCAAATATCCCGGACGGCGGAACGCTCGAAGACGCTGTTACCGAACTGGAGATGCAAATGATCAAATCGTCGCTCTCCAGAAACAACTGGAACATCTCGCGGGTCGCGGGCGAACTCGGGTTGACCCGCCGCGGCCTGTATCTAAAACTTTCGCGTTACGGCATCGAAAAGGCTGCCTGATCAACCAGCGATCGCGCGAAGATCCGCAATGATCTTCGGCAGTATCGCGGTTACAGCATCGATCTCATCTTCCCGAGTCAATCGGCTCAGCGAAAACCGTATTGAACCCATGGCTTTTGAATAGGGAATATTCATCGCGTGCAAAACGGGCGAAGCTTTATGGTCCGCGGAATTACAAGCCGAACCGGTCGAAACGCAAATTCCTGCGTCGTCGAGTTGATACAGGATCATCTCCCCGTTGGTGTTCTCAAACGAAATATTCGAGGTATTTGGCAGTCGCCTCATCGGGTCGCGCGTGCCATTCACCGAAGTGTTCGGGATCGATTCCAATATAAAAGATTCCAAATTGTCGCGAAGTGAACGAATCTTTGCTGTCGAGCCGGTTTCGGATACATATTTGGCCGCGGCGCCCATTCCGACTATCTGATGTACGGCTTCCGTTCCCGCGCGTCTTGAACGCTCTTGCCCGCCGCCGATCTGTATCGACGGTAGATCAACACCGTTTCGAATATAGAAAGCTCCGATGCCTTTCGGGCCGTGAAATTTGTGAGCTGAGATCGAGAAGAGATCGATCCTGGTATTTTTCAGCTCGATAGTAACCTTTCCGGCTGCATTGACGCCGTCGACGTGAAACAGCGCGTCGCTGCGATCTTTTACGATCTCAGCGATCTCCGCAACAGGGAACAAAACGCCGGTTTCGTTGTTCGCCATCATCACGGAAACGAAAGCCGTTTCCGGCGTAATGGCTTCGCGAAGCTGATCGAGGTCGAGGGAGCCCTCGCCGTCAACATCGAGCCAGGTTAAGGGATTGCCTTTCGCCTCAAGTTTTTCGCAGAGATTCCGGACGGCTTCGTGCTCGACGCGGGTGGTGACGATTCTGCGCCTGTCCGGGTTTGTTTCCAGTGCACCAAGGATCGCCCAATTGTCGCTCTCGGTCCCACCCGACGTGAAGACGATCTCATCCGCAAGTGCAGCGCCAAGCAGCACCGCTACGCTCTCACGGGCAGCTTCGATCGCTCGCTTTGACCCCTGTCCCAACGAGTAAGCCGACGATGGGTTACCAAAGCTAGCATCCAGGAACGGCCGCATTGCATCGAAAACCTCCGGAACAATGGGGGTCGTGGCGTTATTGTCGAGATAGATCATCGGGGTGGTCGTCCTCAATTTACCATTTGGGTTTTAGCATTTACAATGAAGTCACACGCATGAGCGCAGTTTTAAAGATCACGGAGCCCGACGGCCGCATCTGGGAGAAACCTCTTGTCCCCGGAGCGACCTTCACCATTGGACGGGCAAAGGAAAACGACATCGTTTTGAATGACCGCCGCGTTTCGCGTAAACATGCTTTTGTCTCGTCGGACGGCAACGTCTTCGGGATCGTCGACGGATCGATCGAGAACGGCGAACTGAAACGGAGTGTAAATCACGTTTTCGTCAACGGCTCGCCGATGCTTGAAAAAACGCTCGAACCGGGCGACCTCATCGTTATAGGCGAAAGCCGGCTCGAATTCTTTCGAAAGGTTTCCGAAGTCCATATCAGCATTCCGCCTATCGGGCAGCCGAAAGCCGCAGCGCCGGCATTCGCGCCTGCAAAATCTCAAGCTCCGACAACCGCCGGAGTTCCAAAGGGCCTTGATTTTGACGACAACCCGCTCGGCCAAACGCAGATGAAGCTCTCCGCGAATGAGATCATCGGCGGCCCGTCGCATACCTCTATCGAATCGTCGTTTGCGACCCCCGAGGAGATCAAAGACCTGCGGCGAAAGGCGAAGACGCTCGAACTGCTTTACGAGATGAGCAGGTCGCTCGGGACCGTCTTCGACCACAAGGAGATCTTCGATAAGGCCACGGACTTGATCTTTCGCGGTTCGCCTGCTGATCGCGTCGTTGCACTTCTGGCTGACGAAACGGTCGATGGGCGCATTCTGGATTACAGCCTAAACCCCGTAAGCATCAAGACACGAGACGAAAAGATCGAACAGGTGACCTCCAGCCTTACCGTGAGCCGCACGATCACACAAAAGGTAATGCGCGAAAAGATCGCCCTGCTTTCGCAGGATGCAACGACGGACGAGCAGTTTTTCGGGGCTCAGTCGATCGTTTCCCAGGGCGTCCGCTCGACGATCTGCGCGCCGCTCATTACCGAATCGAACGTGCACGGCGTTTTGTATGCTGACAGGCTCGATCCTTTTGCGGCATTTTCGCAGGACCACCTTGAGCTGATCAGCGCGGTCGCGGCACAGACGGCTATAACCGTTGAAACCGTCAAAGCTCATACGCGACTTGCCCGCGAAGAGGTCGCGCGTGCGAACTACAGCCGGTTCATGCCCGAGTATGTTGTCAAACAGCTGCTCGACAATCCGTCTTCGTTCAAGCTTGGCGGCGTAAATCAAAAGATCACAGTTTTGTTCGCGGACATTCGCGGGTTCACATCGATCTCCGAAAAAGAAAATCCCGAAAAGGTCGTCGGCCTCTTGAACCGATTCTTTTCCGCGATGACCGAGATCATTTTCGAAAATGGCGGCACCCTTGATAAATACATCGGCGACGGTTTGATGGCCCTCTTCGGAGCACCCACCGCGACCGAAGAGGATGCGCTCAATTCGGTAAAGGCAGCGGTAACGATGCAGAAGAAACTTGCCACCGTCAATCCCGAGCTGCGTGCCGAGGGCTTACCTCAGATCACGATGGGCATCGGACTGCACACAGGTGTTGCGACGATCGGCTATATCGGTTCGGACCGCCGTTCGGAGTACACCGCAATAGGCGACACCGTTAATCTCGCGTCCCGTCTGCAATCGAACGCAGAGGGCGGCCAGATCCTGATGAGCGACGCCACCGCTGAGGCTTGCGGCAATCGCATACCCGTTACGCCGCGTGAGCCGCTTATTGTAAAGAACCGCACGCAGCCCGTTAACGTTCTTGAAGTACGCTGGACGTAAGGAAAAAGCCACTCTCTCCGATTTTCATTGCAGCCGTTCCTACAATAGGAATATAATTGTTCGCAACCCCGAACATATGCTGAAGATCTCTTCTCTTAAAAAGCTCGTAACCGACTCGATGGCGGTCGATCTCGGTACGGCCAGCACGATAATCGCCGTAAAGGGCCGAGGTGTCGTGCTTGACGAGCCATCGCTCGTCGCGATCAATGAACTCACGGAAGAGATCGTTGCTTTCGGCCAGGAAGCCGCCGATATGACCGGCCGCGAGGGCCGCGACATCATCGTGAAGGCGCCTATGATCGGCGGCGTTGTCGGCGATTTCGAACGCACGAAAAAGATGCTCGCGCACTTCGTCAAAAAGGCGAAGACCGGCGGATCGAACATTTCACTGCAAGCAGTGATGAGCATGGTTTCCGATGTTACACACGTCGAGCAGCGTGCTCTGATGAATGCGGCCGACGAGGCCGGCATCGGAAGGGTTTTCATGATGGAAGAAGGCCTTGCCGCCGCGTTCGGCGCCGGTGTTCTGCCGACGGACAAGAGGGCGTCTGCGATCGTCGATATTGGTGCCGGAACGACGAACGTCGCGATCGTAGCCAAAGGCTCGGTCGTCCATTCGACTTCGGAACGTTACGGCAGCAACGCGATAAACGACGTAGTTGCCACGCATCTCAGACGGCATCGAGGCTTGCAGGTCGGCGAAGAAACGACCGAATCGATGAAAGCGAACTTCGTTTCGACATTTTTGCCGGACGACATTTCGAAAACGCTCGAGGTTCGCGGCCGTGACGTCCAGACCGGAAGTCCTGCAGCGGTTGAAGTTACGACCGGCGAACTCTATCCGATAGTTGAGGCTGTTGTCCGCCGTATTGCCCAACTCGTCAAAGACACGCTCACCGAGCTTCGTCCCGAGGTGGCAGCCGACGTTTACGACCGCGGCGTCATCCTGACAGGCGGCGGTGCATTACTCGACGGCATCGATCAGTATATGCGGGCTTACATCAACCTAGCGGTCACGGTAGCTGATGAACCGCGTTACGCTACCGTGAACGGCCTGATAAAGATGTTCGACGATCCGAAACTGCTCGAACGCGTCACAAACAACGAACTTCACGTCCTCCAAAACGCCGAGATTCCATTCGAAGCGTGATCGTCGACAACCAAATCATCCACTAATATTTCGTGAATCGGGATCCGTGTCCCGATACCAAAGGCTATGCAGGCCGGACGCCTGCGCTCCCGTCGTTTCAAGCTTTTGTAGGAAATGTTGGAAGAAATTGCGGCGTGACACGGCCTTTCGTTTTTTGTTCGAACGCGTAAGCGTATTTGATCAATTGCGGTTCACTCCATGCTGTGCCGAAAAAGAACATTCCCGGTGTTTGGATCGACGCCGGGGCCGCGGGAAGATTTCCCGAAGCCGCAGCTGCAGGAACGTCGCGCAATCCGAGCGGAACGGTGATCGACGGATAACCGGCGACGGCGGCGATCGACCATGCGGCGCCGCTTGTCGGCCCGACAAACGCATCTAGCTTGTTTGCCGCAAGCAGCGCGTCGATGCCCTCTTCGCGGGTCTGCTTCCTGATCCTTGCAAGTGCATCCAAATAAGTTTTGTCGGTGAGGTCGCCGCGAGCCTGCGAATTTACAAAGATCTCCTGCCCGAATTTCGGAAGTTCCTTCTCTTTGTGCTCTTCGTTAAATTTGATGAGCTGTTCGAGCGTCGTGTAGGTGCCGCCGCGTGTCGCGAGGTATTTGTTCAGGTCCGCCTTGAACTCGAATTGCAGGACGGCGAGGCGGTCCGCACCTGCATTCTGCCCGAAATCGGGAAATTTTATTTCGACCAGCGTCGCTCCCGCTTGGCGTAGCGTCTCGAAGAACGGTTCAAAGTATGCCTTCCACGCGTCGGTGTTTCGCTGCGGCGGAAACGTCACCAAACCGAGGCGAGCGCCTTTTAGCCCCTGTGGGTCGAGAAACTTCGTATAGTCTTTGGCTGCATGCTTGTCGGTTTCGGCGGTCGCGATGTCACTCTTGTCCTTCCCCGCCATGGCTGTGAGCATGATCGCGGCATCAGTTACGGAGCGCGTCATCGGGCCGGCCGTGTCCTGTGAATGCGATATCGGAATGATGCCGCTGCGCGAGACCAGTCCGACCGTGGGCTTTATGCCAACAACGCCGTTCGTCACCGCGGGGCAGATGATCGAACCGTTGGTTTCTGTTCCGACGGCTGCCGCGCAAAGATTTGCCGAAACGGCGACACCCGAGCCGGAGCTCGAGCCGCACGGATTTTGATCGAGAAAATATGGATTGTTCGTTTGAAGACCGCGTCCCGACCAACCACTGATCGAGCGCGTCGAGCGGAAATTTGCCCATTCGCTAAGATTGGTTTTGCCGATGATCACGGCACCGGCTGTTCGAAGTTGCTGCGCGACGAACGCGTCCTGCTTCGGAACCGGCGCGTCCAGAAGCGCGAGCGAACCGGCGGTGGTGTGCATCTTGTCGGCGGTGTCGATGTTGTCTTTTATGAGCACCGGGATTCCGTGAAGCTGCGAGCGGACCTTTCCTTTTTTTCGCTCCTTGTCGAGTGCGTCAGCAATCGAAAGCGCCTCTGGATTTACCTCGAGCACTGAGCGCGTTTTCTGATCGATCTGCTCGATACGCTTCAAATACATTTCCGTCAAACGCCGCGCGGTCAGCTCGCCCGACTTCATCTTCGCCTGAAGCTCGGGGATCGTGATCTCGATCAATTCGGGGAATGGTTCGGCGTCGGAATTAAACATCACTTCACCTTTTGCGTTTCGAAACAACGTGAACACGGCGAGGCCGGCGGCACTTGCTTTTAGAAAATCGCGCCGGTTGGGATCGGTTTTTCTCATAATTTTTGGTAAGTGTAGCAGAAAATGCAGCAGGCTCATTCCTGGTAAAACCGCATGATCCGTTCGGCGAGTTCGCCGCGGCCGAACAACTCGCTGACGAACATCTTGAAGTCTGAAATGCTGATCCAATACATCTCGCCGATCTCTTCGCCTTTGTTCATCGGATGAAAAATTACGCTGCCAAGCAGGCCGCATACGAGACCGCTCGGCAGCAGCAGCTTGTCCTTTTTGATCTCAAATTTACCGGTGGAATTAAATGAGAATTCGGTCGGCATCTGGCGCACCTTGAGCGTTTCGGTGACGAGAAGCGAAACTATCTCGAGCGCGCCGTGAAGGCTGTTGAATGTGGGCATTATCTTTTTGAACGCGAAGGGGATGCTCAATTCAAGCGGAAGCGCCCGCGGCATTCCCATGAACGTGATCAGCGCCCAGTTGTCTTTGATAAACCGGCTGCATTCGAGTTCTGAGAACGTATCTTTTTCGGTTATCTTTCGGACCGTGAGATCGATCGCCGCAGCCGTCGGCGGCACTGCCCGTTCATACGCGCCGCTGTTCATCAGATCAACAGCTTCCTGCACAAGTTCGCCGACGGTTGTCATAACGGCAGATTATAATGCACGCCGGCATTAACGATAAATGTTGCAAGCAGGTAAAGCTTCCGTGTTAATATGTTTCCGTTCTGTTTTCGGTTTCGCCGGATTGATGCAGCCCACCTCACAGCAAAGTTTTGAAGAAAAACGGTTCGCGCTTCGGATGGCGCTCCGCCTGCCTGTCGTTGTGTCCGGGCGGACCGAGGACGGCGCGACCTGGAGTGAACCGACCGAGACCGACGATATTTCGACGTTGGGAGCGCTTTTTCAGCTTAATCAAAAGATCGCTCACGGCGACATACTTTATATTCGCTCGCACCGCCCGGACGGGGTGCCGGTTGAAGTAAAGGCCTCTGTGGTCAGATTGTCCGCGGCCAGCTACGGCACGACGCGCGTCGGCGTTTCGATAACCGAACAAAAAGAAAGCTGGATGCGGCTCTTCGTCGCATGGGTCGCCGACGATAACATACACGACGGGCGTGACGAATAAAAGACCGGTTTGTAATTTTCAGTGATGATTCGACAGACTAAAGGTCTGTCGTACTTTTTTATGTCAACCTACGAAACGATCACGGTAGAGAAACGCGGAGCGGTCGCGATATTGACGATCAACCGGCCCGACAAATTAAATGCATTGAGCAGCGCGGTCCACGCGGAAGGCGTTGCGGCGTTAGACGAGCTAAGAGTTGATGACGACGTTCGCGTTTTGGTGATAACCGGTGCCGGCGAAAAGTCATTTATCGCGGGCGCCGATATCAGCGAATTTGCCGACCGAACGCCGGTGACGCAGCGGCAAAAGTTTTACGAACGATCGCTTTTCAATTCGATCGATTCGTTTCCGAAACCCGTGATCGCGATGGTGAACGGTTTTTGTTTAGGCGGCGGAAACGAGTTGGCGATGGCGTGCGACATTCGCATCTGCTCGCCGAATGCGCGCTTTTCGCAACCGGAGATAAATCTGGGCATAATGCCTGGTGGCGGCGGCACGCAGCGGCTGACGCGGCTGATAGGCGAGGGCCGTTCGATGGAAATGATGCTCACAGGCGACATGATCGACGCCGAGACGGCGCATAATTTTGGGCTGGTAAATCACGTTTACAACGCCGACGAATTGGAAACGAGGACGATGGAAATGGCGAACAAGATCGCCGAAAAAGCGCCGATCGCGTTGGCGTTGTGCAAGGAAGCGGTGAAATTCGCGTCGCGTTCGAATTTGGACGAGGGCCTTCGCCGCGAGGTCGACCTGTTCGCGATCTGCTTTTCCACCGAAGACAAAACTGAAGGCGTTTCGGCGTTTCTCGAGAAGCGAAAGCCGGTTTTCAAGGGAAAATGATGAATTTCGAATTTCGAATGACGAATCGCGAGATCTGAACCGTTTGCTATGCCCCGATCCGGTCATTTATAATTCGTAGTTCGCAATTCGTCGTTCGAAATTGCGTTTCGGGGACGTAGCTCAGCTGGGAGAGCGCATGAATGGCATTCATGAGGTCAGGGGTTCGATCCCCCTCGTCTCCACCAATAAATTCAATTAAGAAGGGCACCCATCGCGGTGCCCTTTTCTTGTTTGTTGTGCCAAAGGTGTATCAGATGTCCTAACGCTCAGATTTAACTGTAAAAGAATCCAGATGCAAGATATTCCTATTTCTCAACGCGAATTCAAGTATCAAGCCGCATGCTCTAACGCCGCAAAGTTATCAAATTGGGCGGCAGGCCGAGATTTTGGTTGAAACCCATAGTACTTAGAAACCGTTCCTTGGATTCGCTGATAAGTTCCTATTTTTCAGAGGATCGGCACAAACTGCGTCTAACGTTCATTTTTTTCACACTTCTTAAGTTATGGCGTAATATAGGGTTACGTATGGCTAAGAATCTTGTGCTCTCCTTGGATGGGAAGGAGTTTGCAGTTGTCCTCACGCGGATCGATCGAGACGACCTATACGGAAAAGTTGAGATCGAGGCATTTGACGAAAAGGGCCGTCCGGCGACGCTGAAGATCTTGGCAGCCGACGGCAAAACCCTGATCGAGAAAGGTGGAACCGCACTCGCGGTTTTGAACGAAAAAGGCGACTCGATAGATCGCACCCAACTTACTCCAGTAGATCTGGAGGGTAAAGAGATCAAGAAAGTCGAGTCATCATTTAACGCACCAAATGTTCTTAAAAAGGCCGAGCCGGACGACTATCTCGCACTTGTCGTCAAATCGGTTTATCTGCTCGACCAGGCGGAAGAATCCGACCTCCAGTATCTTCATGATCACCTTGCGGGAAAACAACTGTTTTCGTTTCCCTTTAGTTATCGCGGCGGTATCGAGCATGACGCAGCTTACATTCTTGGCGATGGAAACGATGCTTTCATGGTGGTAGGCAAAGAAGGAAATATAGATTATTTGAAACTAAATCAGTCGGGCGCACTTTCATCCGACGAGGAAGAAGACATCTCGGCGGATGATCTGAGCTTCGATCTTCTTTAACAAAGAACAATGGCGATCAATATAAGCAATGCGAACAATAGGGACGCGGTCGTAGCGGTCGAGGGCCTGATCGCGAAGCGTGAAGTTAGATATGTTGACAAGAACGGCGCGCCAACATCGAACGCAAGGATCCTTAAGGCGGATGCAGAGCATGAACTAGCGGTGATCCAGAAAAAACACAAAACTCTCGACAAGGTCGCCAAAGTAATTGTAAAGGATGATCCTGAGGTCAACATTGAAAACGCCGGGATGTTTCTTGTCGACACCTCTAAAGTTTATGTGTCGCAATCCGGAATACTTCATCTTGTCGACGAGTTCGAGTTGATCTACAAGCCTAACGGCGATCTTGTGAAACGCAGGCCGAGAGAGAAAAAACCTCAGAACATCAATTCAGACGTTCCGGTCCGGTGGACGGGAAAGTTCATAAAAAAAGAAGAGGCCATCGGCCGCTTTGTGTTCACGATGACCAAACAACTCGTTCATATCAATGGCCTGACTTTCGATTTTCTCTTTAAGATGGCCGAAGATCTTCACAAAAAAGATTCGCTGCTGCTGCTCAGGGCCGGTGAAAGCGGTGATGAGCCTATCGTGCTGAATCGCGGAGGCAAACAATATAACGCCTTTTTGGAAGGACGTGTAAAAGGGCAAAGTTACTGTCTCTTGCTACATCTTTCCAATATGGAATTGAAGAGGCCGGAGGTGAACTAGTATGGATGCCGGTTTCGATAAGAAGAAGTTCAAGTGCAAATTTGATTACTGCGTTGGACGGGCTAAAGACCTTTCCGACCCATCGCTTCAGGCGACGACGGTCAATTACAAGCGCAAGTTAAGCGCCGCGATGAAAGCCGTTTCGGGCCAGGACATTGGCCGTATACCTTCGGCAAAGGGCTATTTCGTTACCAGGAAATACGACGGCGAATTCGCGCTGGTCTTTTACGACGGCGAAAACATTGTTGCACTTCATCCAAGCGGAACCGTTCGCTCCGGATTGCCGTGTCTTGACGACGCTGCAAGGCTCATGAAAAAGGCGAAGGTCAAATCCTGCATACTTGCCGGCGAATATTATCTTGCTGACAGCGTGGCTGAGGCCCGGGCATTGGAACAAGTGCTCGGAGTCCTCCGTTCGCCTTCTTCGAAAAAGGAGCTGGAGCGAATTAACTTTGCAGTCTTTGACCTGGTAGAACTCGACGGTAAACCGGTTACGGCGGCTGCGAAAGTATTTTCGACCCTGGATAAATGGTTTGGCAAGAACAAAAGAGTTCACACCGTCGAATACAAAGAAGTTAACAAGAACGAGTCGATCCTCGAGCTTTACCTTGACTGGGTGATAAATGAAGGAGCCGAGGGTCTGGTCGTCCGCCACGATAAGGCCGGTTATTACAAGGTAAAGGTACGACATAATCTGGACGTTGCGATAATCGGCTTTTCCGAGGGAATCGAGGAACGAAAGGGAGTGCTGCACGACCTTCTGGTCGGTGTCGTCCGTCCGGATGGAACTTTTCAGGAACTGACCCGCGTAGGCGGCGGATTCAAGGACGCGGAGCGAAAGAAATTTGTTACGGACTTGAAGAAAATGATCGTTCCTTCTGAATACATTGCGGTGAACAATGATTATGTGGCTTATGAAATGATCAAACCCGGCCCGGTGATCGAGATCTCATGCCTTGATATGATCGCGGAAAGATCGAAGGGCGGCCCGGTAAACCGTATGGTCTTGGAATGGACCGGGAAAGAATATCGAGCACTTTCGCGGATGCCATTGGTCAGTGTCATTTCGCCGCAGTTCATAAGGCTTCGTGACGACAAAGAGGCCGGTATTGAAGAAACGAGCATTCACCAGGTTACCGATCAGGCGAATGTCGCGGATGCCTCGAAATCAGCAGACACGTCAAAAAGGAAGCCAAGCAAATTACTTGACCGGGTCGTATATACAAAGGTGATGAAAGAAAATCTCATGGTCCGAAAACTACTTCTTTGGAAAACGAACAAAGAAGACACTACCGAATTTCCGGCGTTCGTCGTTTATCTCACCGATTTTAGTCCCAACAGAAAGACGCCGCTTGAGCGCGACATCAAAGTTGCGAGTTCGGAAAAAACGGCCCGAGTGCTGTTCAAGGAGATCGCGGAAAAGAACTTCGTCGGCGGTTGGGAGAAGGTCAAATAACTATGCCGCAGCCGTGGTTCGAATTTCAAAAAGACAAACATCTCCTTTGGATCGCACATGAATGGGATAACTATTCCGATGAGCTCGCTGCCTGGGCGATGGAACGCCTTGTCAATCGGCGAGACGTCTGGAGCCAGTACACAGTGTCGAAGGGCGAGGTCAAGGTCTTCATGCTGCCGGTTGCTGAACGTCGAAAGCTCGGAACCGACATGGTGTCCATCGAAAAGTTAAAACGGCATTTCTCGGGTAAACAGGTCGGACATCTCATCGGTCTTCATTCTATAAGCGATCACAAAACGGCCAAATGGTTTGCGATCGACATCGACCTGCACGACGAGACCGCGATCAACGCCGGCGAATTGGCTCGGGCGAATTTCGCCGCCGCGATTGAATGGAGTTTGCGGATCCAGGCTGATGGATTCGATCCTTGGTTAGCAGACAGCAACGGCGTCGGCGGTTATCATGTGTGGGCACTCTTGGATAAGGAGTATCCGCTTGCAGACGTTTACGATTACGCGGATGCCATTCGGTCGGACTACGCAAGCTTTGGACTTTTAAAAAAGCCGGAAATATTTCCGCCGCGGCGTGATGTCGAAAAGGACTCGCTTCCTTACACGCTTCGGCTTCCGGGGCGTCATCCGCGGCGGCCTCATTACAATCGCATCTGGAATTTTGATCCGCTCGGCGAAACTCAATGGCTCGAAGGCGGAGAAGCCATCGAAGCGATGATCGCTTGCAAGCCATCGCCTCTCCCTCAAACGGCAACAAAACCTCGGCGCAAACTTCGAGAGGTCGCGCCAAAGCCCGTCACTAAAATTCCAAAAACTAAAAAACGCCGTATCTGCCTCGATCTCGACGGAGTGCTTGCGGAGTATAACGGTTGGGAGGGTTCGGATCACATTGGCCCGCCCATACCCGGCGCATTGGAGTTTGCCCGTTCGATCGCAAAACTTGCCGATATCGTTATTTTTACGGGCCGATGCTCGGACGAAGCTGGAGATCGGGATGTCGTTAAAGGACTCACGCCTGGTCAAATGCGCATTAGAGTTGTTGATTGGCTGGAAAAACACGGCTTTCCGTTCGCAGATGTTTATATCGGGCAAGGTAAACCACGCGTAGCCGCGTTTATCGATGACCGCGCAATTCGGTGCTCGCCGCAGTCAGACCCCAGCGCTTTTGAAGAAGCTCAAGCCGCACTCCGTTCTTTGCTGAAACGAAAACCCGTGAAAGCTAGTGTAAAGGAACCAAAATTTAATATTCGCCGCGGAAGAATCGAATAAATAAATACTCGGCCAAGGGTTTCCGCAATACGCCCGAACGCGTCAGACCTTCGAGGGGGCATACGGCGAAATAAGCCCCCTTCGGCAAAAACCGGAATCTCAGCTGAAGCTATTGGCCGATAACGGCTCGTTGGCGCCGTCCGATATTTGGGCTGCTTTAGATATATTTCGAAAGCCGGGATGATCGAATTGAGTTCGCCGGAAGGAAGACGCGTCCAAAGAAATCGCCGACTGTTCGTTGAAGAATGCCGATCGCAGGGATCATTAACGACAGATGTCATTTACTAATTCGGGTATATCGCCGACACTTTTATTTTTTGGGTTCAGAACCCCGAATTGCAAAACCGGCCTTTACTAGCGCCTCTATCGTGGTCGGCGTATCTGAGAAACCCTCTTCTTTCTTCATCGCAAGAGTGCGATCACCGGCTGCCCAGACCAATTGATTGATTACGTTGTATTTTGCGTCCCCTAAATAGGTCTTTACTGGATTGGCCTCTGTCGCCCCGGCGAATTTATTAGGCTGGAGGTCAGGTTCAAATGAAAGAGCGGGGCCGATCCGGTAATGTACCTCAAAATTGAACGGCACGGGATTCTCGGGCGCGTTCGTTTTTTTGAACATCATCACCCAGTCTTTCCCCATTTGATAAACGGACTTTTCCAGACGGAAATGGGAGTTTGGTATATCCACCCAGTCGGCATCATCGAGGCTGTATCTATCTTTGGTGCAGTATTGGTAAGACTGAGTCGCTATAAGCGAGCTCCCTCCCACAGGAACCCCCCAATTTCTCGCGCAGATCAACGACGGCAATCGCATCGAATGCATATCGGAGCCGTTACCGTCACTTCCCGCGCCGCCCGATTGTGCAAACCACTGATCCGGATCAGCAAACTCGTTGAACGGAGCTGCTTGCGTTGCACGTTGGTATTTAACAACTTCGCGCGTGGGCATCTTCAGGTCCTTTAAGTTTCCGGTACTGCTTTCCCAATAGAACGTGTGTTTATGCAGAAACTGAAACGGACCCATCAGCGCCTTGCGATTTCCGGGATCGCGTGCGTCCATTCCGAAATTAACGACGGTAGGGACACCTTTTATATTAAGTGTTATGTCGCCTTGCGCCACGTGGTATCCTTCGAAAACCATGCGACCGTTAACGGGCGTTGCCGGGCTCTTTTCGGGCACTTCTTCTGCCGGGGTCGTCACCGCTGCTCCGCTCGTCCCCACACGCCAACCGCGAAGTTTCAGCAAACATTTACCGCAAAACCTGGGCTCCGCCGCTTTTAGGTCAATGGGATTGACCGAAATACTTTCAAGAGGTTTCAGCTTGCGGCTATTTCCGGGAACCTTTATGACGTGCGGGAATTTAACAGACAAACTTGGCGGAAACGTCTTTACGACTGCAAGACCAAGCAAGATCTTGAAGGATTTACTCTTATCGAACCAGTTTGCCGGCGTGACAATCGAATCGGCAAAGATTCGCCTGATCGCTTCGATCGATCCGGTAAAATCGAAAGCGCGATATTTCAAATTCGGGGCGTCCGGAAAGCTAATTGCCGCACTGTCGTCCCGGACCCATGCACCTGAAAGGGTACCGCATTCTTCCTTCCGGTCGGCATCCTGCTCGATCAAAACTCGTACCGTATATTTCTCCGGGAGAGCCTTTACCCCCCATCCCACCGCTAGACCGTCATTTTCGGTGTTGTAGTACATCATGCAGTTCTTGTCGTTCTTGTCGTGGTCGGTCGGGGTCCCCTTCGCGTGCGAACCGAAAAGGCAGTGAGAGATCTCATGTGTGACGTAGTAAGTCTCGGAATACTTTTCGCTGCCGACGCGGTCCAGCAGTACAACACCATAATCCATTCCGACCGCAATACTTTTGTCGATCTTTATCAATTTTTGCTCGGCACTACTAGCTCGAAAGACGTCATCGGGGAGGAGCTTGGAGAAGTCCGGCTCGGGAAAGTAACCTGCCCGCAGAATAAGGAGGCCGTAACCGAGGTTCAGAGAACTGATAGACTCCCGCAACTTCCGTGCTACAGGCACAACCAATGTGTATGTCGGCCAGCCGTAGGTTATCGCGCTAAAATAAGTCGCATAATTGTTGAACCGGGCGACCGGGTTCGACGGTATCCCTTTTTCGTTCAATGTTCCCGCCGTTTCCCAGTCTTTTAGGGGCAGATACGGCAGCGGGTACATGGCCGCCGGGTTGAACACCTCGGACCCAGCGCGAAGCTGAAACTCTTTTTTATTATTGTCGGGCGCCCCGGGGTCGCTGATAAAAGTGTGCGCAATGTCCTGGCGATCAGGTGCTGGAAGCAGCTTGCCGATCTGTACAGGCGCTTCGGTAGGCGGAACCAAAATGATATGGGCAGCCCTGAAATTGTCGATAACGGGATACCAATTTATCTCTTGATAATTGACGCTGTCCCAATGCAACTCTCTCAGGATGTGATGGCGGCGCCAATTGGTTATGGTCCCGGTCCTGGCATTTAGCGGATAAGGTGGCTTTTCTGGAGCCGGGTCGTCGAACGCATGTTCAAGGCCCTTAAGTTTAAGGTGCTCTTGCTTAACCGAATCGCTATTCGAATATCCAGCAAGTACGATCCGCGCCTGGATCGTATAATTATCACCGCCGATGTATGAACCCTTGAACTGAATTGGGGCGCACCCGATAAAGGTCCGATCTTTTGGCGCGCTCTCGACCTTTTCGAAGAAACCGGACATATCTCCGCCGTCGCTGGGCCTCCAGCCGCCCGCTGAAACCGGACAGTTATCGAGGGCGTTGAACTCGTCGCCAAACTGGCCTGCTAGTTTCTTATGTGTTTCACCAATAAACTCTCTTGCACGTGTTTTTAAATTGGGTGGAAGTTGTGCCTTAGCTTCCGTTGGAACACAAGAGAGGTCCTCCGGCGGATCGAAGGCCATCCAATCCATTTCCACAACCCCGACTGCCTCAGGCGAATCGACACCGGGTTTGGTCGCGTCAGCATCCTCGCGAGCAACGAGGAGCACGCGAGCCTTTAGGGGCCAACAGAATCGGTTCAGGAATTCGAGGTCGTATTCAGCATTTGCGTTATTTCTCGCAAAGTCTTTATTGATGTAATAAAGGTCATGATCGATGATTACCCGGCTCTTTGCGTTCGGATCGAGGAAGACTTTTGGCTCCTCCACGACATCGTTGCGGGGTTTTTCGTTGGCCCCGAGCCGGGTCATTAGGTCGATGCCAGCAGGTGTTGTCCCGCCGCCGCAAAGATTGTCTAGTGTCCCGTACTTCGATTCCCAAGGCTGGCGCCAGCCCCAAATGCAAGTACCGGGTGCAATGTCCCGAGTTGGGAAATCGACGATCTTCGGAAGGTTCGGATGCGCCAATGTGTAGCGAAAAAGGGCTCGAAGGATAGAATTGGTTCCGGGTGATTTGGATAACGGGCCTGCAAGATACCCAAGTTCGTTCAATTTGTACTGTATCCATAATCGCTGATGCTCGGGCGTGGTTGCATCGGCGAATTGGTCCGATGCAAGGCCGGTAACAGACAAATAGATATCCTTCCAACTGACCGGTTCAAATTTGATCTCGCGATAGAGGACCCGCGTTATTTTTTCGTCGGTCGAGACCTGCTTATGCTGCAGCGATATCTTCAAATCACCAAGGACGGGACTCGGCAGCGTTGATTCCAGTAGTCCCGATTTGCAGGTAGGAACACCGTTCCACTTCATCATTTTCCTGCGGCCATCTTTCTTCTCCTCGTCAGTAAGGTCTCGTTCAAATATGATCGGCGGGTCGTGAGCTCCGCACCATACTCGAAGTTTTACCTGCTCCTTTTCGTAGCCCTTGATGGAATACGTTATCTGCAGATCGTTTTCGGAACCGGATCGAGTGGGAACGAAATGATGGTCCACCTTTACGAGCTTTAGCAGCTTAACGATATTCGCAACGTTTCCATTGCTATGGCCGTGGGTCGTTCGCTCGGTCCGGAGCTGCACTTTTCGACGTGTCGGGGCCTTGGCATTCCAACCGGGCTGTTGTTCGAGCTTGTGATCTATCATCGAAAATTCCTTAAACCATGTCGTGTTTCTGCTTTAGCTGATCGCGCGTTTTCTGATCCAAATCGCCCGAAACTGTCAGGCCGAAATGCTCCTGATAATCTCGTAGGGCTTCTTTGAATTCCTCGTCAATGTTTTCGTCCAACGCTCCCTCGTAGAATCCGAGATTGCTGAGCCGATGCTTGGCTCCGGATATCTCGCTTGCCGGGTTCAAGTGGCCCAATTTCAATTCGTATTCGATAACGTTCTCGCCGTCCAAAAGCTCGATCGTCCCGGTCTTTGAATTGGGCGGTATCGCCGCGGTCACGAATCCGCGGCTATCGGTGCATTCGCCGGGTTTCGAGATCTGTTTGCCATCTACAACCAGAGTGAACGGCAGATTGGCCTTCGGCTTGTCGTCCTCTAACAATTGGAGTCGGAGTTGGGCGGGAGTGTTCTTTAGACGGTATTTATAAACGCTATTTGTCGGCTCGGAAACTTCCTTCGCTCGCTTGTCCGGGATGTGCACAATGTCCCCAGGCATCAATGTGTTTTCGTTCTTTCGTTTGATCTTCAGCTCCGCATTGTTCGGATGGTCCCATATCGTATTTGGGAAAAACCCTTTCTCAAACGCGATGCTTGAAATACATTCGCCTTGTCTTACTTGATAGTTTTCAGCCATATTATTTGCAATCGTCCCTCGCCGAGATCAGGGAATGTTTGTCGGGGCGCCATGTTAGCCGGCAACGTATTTTATTTTTATGTAACCGAAATCCAATATCGGACCCGATGCTTTATTGATCAGATCGCTTACGCTGAAGGATCCCCCTGCCAGATCGGGGAAGGCGACGATCTCGAAATGATATTCATTCGGATCAGCCTCATAGACATGAATGTAGCCTTCTCGGTCAGTTAAGTCGATCCACTTTTTCGACGGAGCTCCACGAACCATCTTCACCGGATTGATCTCCATCGGTATAGAATTCCCGTCAAGAAACTGCAGGCCAAAAACTCTGGCCGCCGGCTGCCAACCACGGTCGCGATATGCCCTGACTTTATTCTGACCTTCGTCGGACGCGAGATAATTGTGCAAAATTTTGGCAGTATCTTCTTCCCATTTCAGCTCACTGTCGCCGTTGATCTTTTCATCACGAAGATGACGGGAGGGATCCGGGAGCAACGACCAGTCAATTCCAAAATTGACGCCGAGCATTCGTTCGGCACTGTGGATATAGGCCAGATTGTGCACCCTTCCCCAATCTGCCATGACCGCGAGCAGAAGTTTACGGGTTTTTGCGATCACGTCGGTTCTCACTTTTTTTATCAATGCGATCTCGTTTTTGGACGCCTCATCAATGGTCTCGGCAATTCCTTTGAATTTGCGCCGTTCGACCATGTTCATCCGCGGAAAATGACGTTGAAGTGCAGGGCCGACGTCCAGTTCGAGTATGTCCGAGACCGATTTGTCAGGATAGAGCAGCGAAAACTGATGCGTGAAGTCATTCCTTTTTGCCAGATACTGTCCGCATCGATCGCGTTCATCAGCATTAGCGATCTTGCCAAGTTCAGTGTTGGTGTTGGCCGTTACAACTGATTCCGGTGCGCTGAGTTCGGACATTTCGGCAGCCGCTATCTTTTGAAACGTCTCTCGATTGCCCTCGCGAAACATTCTTGCAATGAACTCTTCATCTTTATTGTTCCCACCGAACATGGAGAAACGTTTCCACAGAAACTGAAGTCCCGGCGGTCCGAATTTGCTATCTACGCTTCCCGTTTCCTGACTTTCTTTGATCAGCGCGGGCGAAAATTCGTGTTTTAGAAGCTCAGATGTCAACCCGGTCAATGCAGTCTTGTCCGTAGGCGGAGGTCCGGCGGGGCCAAAAAGTGCCCAGGTTACTTCGCGGTGCAGCGACGCGTCCTGTAGGTCGCGAATAATTATGCGGCCGGTCGGTCTCGGCGTAGGGACGGCGGGGTTGAACTCGATCAAATAATTCTGCACATTCGGGTTTAAGTGCTGAAGACCGTAGCGAAGAAGGAACAGAGCTTTTGCTTTACCCAACGCGACAGCCCAACTGCGTTTCCAAAAGTCGCACCATTCCTTATCGGTAAGATTAATGAATTCGCTCGAGCGGGTCTGAAAATCCTTATCGATCACTGGGATCGAAAGTGGGGGTATGTACAAACAGCCTTTTTTCAAAGGACTAAGATCGCGTACCTGGACGCCGTCAAGGTTGCCCTCGCCCCTGGTGGATTTCTCGTTGATTGACAGCAACTCTGTTAGTACAACGAGGTCATCGGTCGCAGGATCGCGGCCCATTTTCTTGTCGATCGCGGCGACGTGGTCGCTTCGTAGACATGCAATGATCCAGTTGGAGTCGAGATTGTCTTTTTCGGCATTTTTTTGATTTTCAATGCCGACATAGATCACGCCGGTCTTTACTGAAAAATCTGCGGGAGTTCTTAATGCAAGCTTGTAACCGTTAGCAGGCGGTCCGGCAGGTATTCGAAAATCGCGCCGCATCGTGTCGCCGTCTGCAAACGTCCATTTTTCCCAAGGTTTATGTACATCTGTCCAGGGCGCTGGTTGATCCTTGACACGAGACGTTCGCATAACACAACTTCGCGATGCGGTTTTCCAGAATTCCCACTTCTTGTCTTTATTCAGCTGCTTTACTTGCGGCGTTTCGGCAGTTCCGAGCGCCCTCGAATTAGCGTCATTGTCGAGGTGATTGTACGGAAGAACGACCCACTGGTCCAAGAAAAGGCGGACCACCGCGGGGCTTGCAGCGAGCGTCACACCCACAGGACTTACCGGAACGGCCACGGCTGCAGTCGCTTGCTGCTTCCACGGCCAGGTCTGGTCAGACTCGATCTTGTGGGCTTTTGCATTCGCGGCGTCGGGGAAAAATGCGTCGGTCAGACTTGTCAACAATTCATCGCTTATTTCAGAACGAAAAAAAACCGTAACTTCCTCGCGCTTGATAGAATAGAGCCCGATATCAAGCTTTTCGTTAGTTCTGGCGAATCGCTGCTGTTGAAATACCGTCTCGTATGTTAGCCAGTCGTACTTGTCATTTTGCGGCATACAATAAGTTCCAGTGAGATTCGCACTGTTCTAACTCAAGGCAAGATCCTTAAGTTCCGATCTCGTTGTTTCGTCCGGCTCGCCGGTAACCTCGATATCGTTCGACGCTTGAAAGGTTTTCAATGCGTCTTTTGTTTCATCGTCGAGCTTGCCGTTGATCGAGCCTGAGTAATATCCCAATGTCTTTAGCCTTCCCTGTAACCCCGTGTTTTCTTCAACAGGATCCAAAAATCCCAGGTTCAATTGGAATTGCTGACCTTCCTTCAGTTCTAGCAAAGCCTTTTTTGAATTAGGCGGTATCGATTTTACTATCCATCCCTCGCTGTCGGTTTTGCCGGTGAATTTTATATCGTCGATGTCCAATTCGTAGTCCATGTCGCGGATTGTCAGTTCTCCGCGCTTGATTTGGATCCGAAACGTCTTCGGCGTGTTCTTAACCTGGAACTTGTGAACGTTATTTGTCGGTTTACTCACCTCTTTGAGGCGTTTGTCAGGAATGTGTACTACATCTCCAGGCATTAAAACGTTGGGATCCTTGCGGTTGTCCTTCAAATCCTCGTTGTTGGCATGTTCCCAAATCGTGTCCGCAAAAAATCCTTTTTCGAACGCTATGCTAAATACCGAGTCTCCTTGTTTTACCTGGTAGTTTTCTGCCATCTGAATTATTCCCAGGCGTCCTTGTCGAGATCCGGAAATGTGATCTTGCAGTTGCCGGGTTCAATGCTGTACAGACCTGCCTGGCCGTGTTCGTTTAACCGGCCTTCGACGGGCGAGCCGCCCGGAGGCGTGATCCTGTATTTAACACCCGGGACCGGTTTTCCTTCCATATCGACAAGAATAATTTCGATCCACGCGGTTTTGTCCTTTTTCTCTTCCGGCGTTCGACGCGCCCCGATCGTTTTCAGGACCCGCTGGGTCATTTCAAACGACTGCTTGACCTCAACGGCCTCGGTTGCCACATCGGCCGCCTTTTTCTTGAACGGACATTCGGCAACGGCTCCAGGCGGGCTCGCCGGAAAGCTGCTTTGTGTCTGCTTGATCTCGTCGGAGGTCGTCTTTGGCATCCGTTCAGTTTTTGCGGTCTATCTTCATCGTATTCCTATCGAGGTCCGGGTCGGCCACAGGTACTTCCGGCTGGATTCCCACACTCTCTTTAGGCATCTTCGATATGCGCGATAAGGTTTTACCTGTTACGGTCCGCGCCATCGGGTCGTCGCCTTTTCCATCGTCGGCGGCACTCTCAGATTGTGCCGTCGAGACCGTTTCGCTTTCCCGTTCTGCCTCAGGCAAGACCCAGGCCTCGGGGTCGTAGTCATTACGGATCGCATCCCAGTTGTTTTCAGATAGAACATTTGCGATCTCATCGGCACGATCGTCCGGCGATTTCTCTTCGTCGCTTAGCATCACCTGGCATAGCCGGTTCTCGTCAAAATTGGGTGACACGCTGAACATCGTGACAACAAAACCCGCGATCGACGACTGCCTGGTCAGCTCATAACGACGCGCTTTTGCTATCCCGATTCTGACCAGCCGTTGCAAATTATCTTCGACAAGGTCATGCACCGTGACTTCACCTACATGAGGCAAGCGGACGATCGATGAAGCGTAATTCGCGCGAAGATGGGCCGCGAGGTCCCGCTCGAAATTTGCTTCGGCCACCGAGGCCATCACATCGATCTGTTCACGCCTGACGTTTAGTCTCACAATGCTTTCCCCGCATCCTCTCCAAATCCGAGCCGCGTTTCTACCAAGGCGTCATTCAGAATATGCATTCTGCAAATTTCCGACCGGTCGAACGATTCGGCAAAAAAATACTTTATTTCTCCGAAAATAAATTTGAGTTCCTCTATCGTACATGTCACAAGGAACGGCACCAGAACCCGCGGGTCATAATAACGAAACAGCATGGGATTTCCGAGATCATCATCAACCGTCAAGATAGACCGAAGCTGGCGGCGCATTCCGCTCGGAGATAGCGGACTTTGCGCGAAAATGCCCCAATGCTTTCCCCAGCACCCGGTAAAAAGCCAGTCGCAGAACTCCGAATTTTGTTCAAGGAGTACCATATAAGGAGCAACGTGGATCAACTCGTCCGAAAGTTCGCCGCGATAAAGACAGCTGTGCCGAGGCCGCATTTCAAAAAGCCGATTTGGAAGGTCCGGTACCGATGCGCCGTCCAACACAGCATACGTATATGCTCCTTCCCGAAATAGGTATTTGTTCAGCTCGTCCTTCATTCAGAAAACGACCGATCACTTTCGGCTGCAAATCTCGCAGAACGCTGTGCCGCCTTGTGCTGCATTGATCAAAACCAGAGCGGCCGGTGATTGGAAAACGGGCTTCGCTGGTGGCTGATTCGCCGGCGGAAGCTTCGGGGTGGTTCCCGGTTCGGCATTGTCGGCTTCCTTCGCTTCTTTCGGCGCCTGGGGGTTGCTCCCCGAACCCGAACCGGCCGCACCGCCACTATTGATCATCACCATCGTGCCCTTAATAAATATGCCGCCGGCATTGATGTTGATAAAGTTGCCCCCGACCTTGAGGGTTAACGACGTGCCGGTTTCGAGTGTCATACTCGTCCCCGACTTCAGGTGGATCTCTGTTCCGGCATCTACTGCGAACTTTGTTGCAGCTTTCTCCTCGATATCCGCCCCGGCCTGAACCGATATCGACTGGTCAACTTTTTCGTTATGGTTACCCATTACCCGAAGGTGTTTGTCTTTTTTGACCTTTTCGAACTGCTCATTTTCGATGATCAGATGGCGGTCATGTTTGATCGTTTCCATGACGTCATTCTTAACGCGAATGTCCTGGTTCTTTTCGGCATGGATAAAGATCTGCTCGGACCCTTTCTTGTCTTCGATCCGGATCTCGTTAAAACCTCCGCCACCTTTCGACGAGTTCGACTTCAAAGTCGATTTCGTCTTCTCATCCGGCAACGTGTACGGCGGCATCGCCTGCGGATTGTAAACGCAGCCTGTAATTATCGGTTGATCAGGATCGCCTTCCAGAAAATTAATGACGACTTCCATTCCGATTCGAGGAATGAACATCGATCCCCATTTATTGCCTGCCCACGTTTGCGCAACACGCACCCAGCAGGAACTTGTTTCATTAACCTTACCCTCACGGTCCCAGTTGAACTGAACCTTAACGCGGCCGTACTTGTCGGTAAAGATTTCTTCGCCGGATGGCCCAACGACAAACGCCGTTTGGCTCCCCTGAACGTTAGGTTTCGGCGTGATCAGGG